>Ga0210391_10000988_pt1 | contig 27073 bp, 15 predicted proteins | sample IncBWC12OmetaG_FD_160573 | JGI IMG/M metagenome (GOLD analysis project Ga0210391, IMG submission 160573) | Forest soil microbial communities from Barre Woods Harvard Forest LTER site, Petersham, Massachusetts, United States - Inc-BW-C-12-O ... | reverse complement strand
GTCCTGGCCGGGTCCGGAAGCGGCAGGAGCGGCGGGCTGAACTGGCGCTGCGGCGGGTTTGACCTCTTCGCCTTTTGCCGGAGCGGGCGCAGACTTTGCAGGTTCGGCTTTTGCCGGTTCCGCTTTGGCCGGTGCAGCTTTCGCGGCGGGCGCACTGGCGGCGACCGACCCAGCGTCCCCAATTGTCGCGACGACGGTGTTCACCTGGACGGTCGCGCCTTCGGCGACCTTGATCTCCGTGAGCACGCCGGCAGCCGGCGAGGGGATCTCGGCGTCAACCTTGTCGGTGGAGATTTCGAAGAGCGGCTCGTCGCGCTGCACGGTGTCGCCCGGCTTCTTGAGCCACTTCGTGATGGTGCCCTCGAAAATTGACTCGCCCATCTGGGGCATCAGTACATCGGTTGGCATGGATTCGTGTCTCCGGATTGGGGCCAGTGAGTGTGCGCAGATGGAATCAAACCAGGGGTTCGGCGCAAAGATCGATTATAAATCCGCTGCGACAGCTGGGATGGTTTCGGGCTCGGGCACAAGGTCGCTCAGCGCCTCCGTCGCCAGCACCTGGAGCGAGAAGACGCGGCCGAACTGGCGGGCGACGGCGTTGCGGACGGCCTCCATTGTCGGCGGCGGATCGGATTCCTGCTCGGCCTCTAACTCAAGGCTGGTGACCGCGCGGTCGGCGATGCCGCACGGGACGATCAGCTCGAAGTCGCGGAGATCGGGGTTCACGTTGAGAGCGAATCCGTGCGAGGTGATGCCGCGCGCGATGTGCACGCCGATCGCGGCCACTTTCTTCTCCAGAATCGTGCCGCTGGCCAGGGTCCAGACCCCCGTGCGCCCAGGAATACGCGTGGTGGGAACGCCGAAGTCGCCGCAGGCGCGGATGAGGGCTTCCTCCATGCGGCGCACGAAGTCGACAGCGCCGAGGCGCGGCGTATAGCTGCGCAGATCGAAGATGGGATAGCCGACCAGCTGGCCGGGTCCGTGCCAGGTGACGTCGCCGCCACGGTTGATTTCGTGGACCTCGACGCCGCGTGCGGCCAGGAATTCGTTGCTGGCGAGGATGTGGGCGCGGCTCGCGTTGCGGCCCAGGGTGAGAACGGGCGGATGCTCGAGCAGGACAAGCGTGTTGCCGATGCGGTCCGCGTGGCGCGCCTCGACCAGTTGCCGCTGCAACTCGAGGCCTTCGGCGTAGGGAACGCGGCCGAGCTGGAGGAGATTGAGGATCATGGGAATGAGTGCAAGCCCGGCCGTGTAGACCGGGCTCGCTTCAGATATTGATGGCCATGCCTTCCACGCTGCCGAAGGCGTCGAGCATCCCTTCCGACAGCGTGGGATGAGCGTGAATGGTGAACATCATTTCTTCGACCGTGGCTTCCAGTTCAAGCGCAGTCACAGCTTCTGCAATCAGCTCGGTAGCCTGCGGGCCGATGATGTGGACGCCAAGAAGCTCTCCGTACTGGGCGTCGGCAACCACTTTGATAAAGCCTTCGTGCGACCCGACAATCGATGCTTTCGAGTTCGCTGAGAAGGGGAACTTGCCCACCTTGACGGTGTAGCCCTTTTCTTTAGCCTGGGCTTCGGTGAGTCCGACGCTGCCGATTTGCGGCTCGGTGTAGGTGCAGGCCGGAATGCGCTCGCGGCGGACCGGGCGCGCGTACTTGCCAGCGATTTTGGCAGCGACCACCATACCCGCCATGGCTCCAGTGTGGGCCAGCTGCGGCAGGCCGGCAACGATGTCGCCGATGGCGTAGACGCCGGGCTCATCGGTCTGCATCCACTCGTCGACTTTGATAAATCCGCGCTCGGGCTTGATCTGCGTCTTCTCGAGGCCAAGGTTTTCGGTGCGCGGCGCGCGGCCCACGGCCACCAGAACCTTTTCAGCTTCCTTGATCACTTGTTGGCCGTCGGAGGCGGTGAACGTTACCTTGGCGCCGGTCTTCGTCTTCTCGACTTTCTCGACTTTCGCGCCGACATTGATGTCAATGCCGCGTTTCTTGAAGGTGCGCGCCAGTTCCTTGCTCACGTCCTCGTCCTCGTTGGGCACAACGCGGGGCAGGAACTCGATGATGGTGATTTCAGAGTTGAAGCTGCGGAAGATAGAGCCGAATTCGACCCCGACAGCGCCTGCGCCGATGATGGCCAGAGATTTCGGGATCTGCTTGAGCGAAAGGATCTCGATGTTGGTGAGGATGGTGTCGTCGGCGGTGAGACCGGGGAGCATCTTGGCGTCGGAGCCGGTGGCGAGGATCACGTTCTTCGCCGTGAGGCTCATCGCGCCCTTATCGGTCTCGACGGCCACCGTGTGCACGCCGTCCTTCGCCGGACCGGAGAGCTTGCCCCAGCCGGAAACGACGGTGACTTTGTTCTTCCGCATCAGGAAGTCGAGTCCTTTGACGTGCTTGGTGACGATTGCATTCTTGCGGTCGAGCACCGTCTGCCAGTTCAGGGTTCCCTCGCCCAGACCCTCGATGCCATATTCCTTGGCGTGCTTCAGGTGGTCATAGACCTCGGCGTTGAAAAGAAGGGACTTGGTCGGGATGCAGCCGACGTGGAGGCAGGTGCCGCCCAGCTTCTCCGCCTTCTCGATGAGGGCGACTTTGAGACCGTACTGCCCGGCGCGGATGGCCGCGGTGTAGCCGGCGGGCCCGCCGCCAATAATCGCAACGTCATAAATGGTTTCTGCCAAGGGAAACTCCGTTCAGAAGTGTGGGGGAAATGGCGGATGGGGCAGCGTCCGAGTGCGAACCCCAAACACTTTATTGTACGCAGGAGGCGCCGGAAGGAGAGATGCGCGGGGTTTGACTTAGGATTCGCGGGCGGCACTCTCCTGGTAGTCGCCGGCGGGTATCGCGCGATCTTGGCGCTTTAGCCGTGCGGTCGGCCCAGGCGTCGAGTGTAGAGTCAATGCATGACACGTAAGCTCTCCGCTGGCGTGGTCCACACTGTACCAATCGATTTGCGAAGAGCCCTTGTTTCCGACCCCGTGGCACGAACAAAGTGGGAGGACATTACCCCGCTCGCGCGCAATGAATGGATCTGCTGGGTCATCTCCGTCAAGAAGCCGGAGACCCGAAAGCAGCATGTCGAGAGGGTGTGCTCGGAACTAAAAGAAGGAATGCGCAGGCCTTGTTGTTGGCCCGGCTGCCCCCACCGATAAAGCAATCTGAGCGCCTTAACGAACTGTTTGCCGAGTCGGGTCGGGCCTAAGCTAAAGCCTTCGCCGCTTCCTGCGCAAAATACGTCACGATGAATCCCGCGCCGGCGCGGCGGATGGACAGCAGCGACTCCAGCATCGCCCTTTGCGGCTCGAGCCAGCCTTTCGCGAAGGCGGCCTGCAACATGGAGTACTCGCCCGATACCTGATAAGCACCGATGGGAACCTCAAAACGCTCGCGGGCTGCGCGAATCACATCGAGATACGGCATGGCCGGCTTCATCAGGATCATGTCTGCGCCTTCGCCGAGATCGAGATCGATTTCGCGCATCGCCTCGCGAAGGTTCGCCCCGTCCATCTGGTAGCTGCGGCGGTCGCCGAACTGCGGCGCGGAGTCGGCGGCTTCGCGGAACGGGCCGTAGAAGGCTGAGGCGAATTTCGCGGCGTAGGAGAGGATCGGCGTTTGGTCGAAACCTTCTTCGTCGAGCGCATCGCGGATGGCAGCCACGCGGCCGTCCATCATGTCGCTGGGCGCGACGATGTCCGCCCCGGCGCGGGCCAGCGAGACACCCGTTTTGGCGAGCAGGGCGAGGGTTGAGTCGTTCTCAATTTCGTAGTCGTCGCCGTCTTTTTTTACGATGCCGCAGTGGCCGTGTGAAGTGAATTCGCAGAGGCAGACGTCGGCGATGAGCAACAGCTTCGTAGCGGCAGACGACTGTTTCAGCGCGCGCAAGCCAGCCTGGACAACGCCTTCGTCATCCCAGGCGCCGGTGGCCTCTTCATCTTTGTTTTCCGGCAGGCCAAAGAGCAGCAGGCCCCCGATGCCGAGCACCGCGGCAGATTCCGCTTCCTTCACGGCTTCGTCGATGGAGAGGTTGAAGACTCCGGGCATGGAGCCGATGGCGCGGCGAACACCCTGGCCGGGGCACAGAAAGAGTGGCAGAATGAGCGCGCTGGGTTCGAGATGGGTCTCGCGCACGAGGGCGCGCATGGGCTCCGAGCGCCGCAGACGGCGCAGCCGGGTAACAGGGAATTCCATGCCGGCATTGGACGGAACCGCCGGCGAGCGGAGGATGTGACGGAGCGCACCGCAGCGCTAAAGCGGTCAGCGATGGGACGGTCAGCGGTAGTGCGGTCAGCGATATGACGGACAGCAGAAAAGGCGTTGTGCTGACCAGTTATCGCTAACCGGACTTTAGCTGACCGCTCTTTAGCTCGTAGCCATTTGCTCGTATTCCTGCCCGGATGCGCCCGGCAGTAACACCCAAAGCGTGTAGATGGCCAGGGCAGTGCCGAAGGGCAGCTTGATGATGCTGAGGAAGGCTGCGACGATGGCCAGTGGCCTCGCCCACGACCGGCGGCGGAGCAGGGCAATCCCGGTAACGATGCACAACACAGACCGGACCAGGATAGCCGCCGTGATGATGGGGATGAGGAAGGGCATTTGCTCAAAGGGGAAGGTGAATCCGCCAAATCCGTGCCCAAACGGGAAGTTGTGCAGATGGAACATGCCGGCCATAAAGGGAACCATCATCATCCATATGAACAGGCTGATGCCGGCGTAGACGATCCAGAGGATGCCGAGGGTATGGACGTGCTGATGGACGCGGGTCCATAACCACGGCAGCGGGGTGGCAGTGGCAATGGGCGTGACCTGGCGGCCGCAACGCGGACAGTACGGCTGATAGCCATCGATGGGCTGACCACATGCGCTGCAAAACATAATTTCCACCTCCGAACCCTACTCAGGATACGCAGCCCAACAGCGTCCGGTTCCGGACATTTTAATCCTCCGGCTGGGTTTGACTAGCCCGCCGCGGGGTTGACCAGCCCCACCTTGGGTTCACGCGGCTTTCTGGATGGACGCTGACAGGATAAGCTGATGAACGGGCCCTGGGGGTCCGTTGCGCGTTCGTCATCCGCGCTCAATTTTTGGGGGTCTGCATGTCCTGGTTCAGACGGGAAGACAACAACATCGAGTCGGGAGCGAACCGGGTACGCACGGAAGGCCTGTGGATCAAGTGCGACGGGTGCAGCCAGATCATCTGGAAGGCCGACCTCGACGCCAACCTCCAAGTATGCCCCAAATGCGGCAAGCATGGGCGCATTGGCGCGCGGGACCGCATTGAGAGCCTGCTGGAACCCGGGTTCGAGCTGGTGGACGGCGGGCTGAAGTCGACCGACCCACTGCAGTTTACCGATCTGAAACCCTATAAATCGCGGCTGACCAAGGCACGGGCGGATTCAGGCCTGGCGGACGCGATCCTGAACGCCCAGGGGCTGCTGGGGCCGCATCCCGTGGTCCTGAGCGTAATGGAATACAGCTTTATTGGCGGCAGCATGGGCGCAGTGGTGGGTGAAACCATCGCGCGCGCCATTGACCGGGCGCACGACGAGCGCAAGCCTCTCATTACGGTAGCTTCGTCGGGCGGCGCGCGCATGATGGAAGGCATTGTGAGCCTGATGCAGCTGGCTAAGATTTCCTCGGGGCTGGCGCGGCTGGACGACGCACGCGTCCCGTTTATCTCGGTGCTGACCGATCCGACCACCGGAGGCGTGACCGCCAGCTTTGCCATGCTGGGCGATCTGAATATTGCCGAGCCGGGCGCGTTGATTGGCTTTGCCGGGCCCCGCGTCATCGAGCAGACCATCCGCCAGAAGCTGCCAGAGGGCTTCCAGCGGTCGGAATTCCTGCTGCAGCACGGTTTCCTGGATGCGGTGGTGCCGCGTCGGGAAATGAAGCCGTATCTCATCCGCGCCCTGGACTTCATGAGCGGGACAAAAGCGGCTTAACCCCCTCAACTCACTCCGAACGCAGCGCTTCCACAGCGTTGACTCTGGCAGCGCGCGCCGCCGGCACCGCCGACGCGATGACCGCGGCAGCCAGAATCACAAAAGCTGACGCGACAAACGACAGCATGCCGGGCATATGCACATCGGTCACGAACCGGCCTACGCCCCGCGCGAAAACAATCCCGAGGAAGATGCCGGCGCCCACGCCAATGCCGGCAATGGTCAGGCCCTGCAGCAGCACATCGTTCATAATGTGCCGCGGCATCGCGCCGAGAGCCATCCGGATGCCGAATTCGCGCGTGCGGCTGCTGACGGAAAACGCCAGCACGCCGGCCACGCCGACTACGGAGATCAGCAGAGCCACCGCTGCGAATCCGCCGAAGACTACGGCGTTCAGCTTGTCCGGCGTCAGCACTTCCGCGCGAACATCCTGCAGCGTGCTGACTCGTTCCACCGGCTCCTCTGCCGAAATTTCATGGATGGTGCGGGTGATGGCCGGAACCAGCGTGTAGGGATCCTGCTGCGTCCGCACGAAGAGACGCCCCGACCAACCCTCCTGGTCGCTGGGCTGGTACACGGTCATTTGTTTTTCCGGAATGATGTTCTCGTCATCCAGATCGGGCACCACGCCGACAATGCGCCGCGGCTCCTCGCTGATGCCAATAAATTTCATCACGCCATCGGTCCAGCGCAGTTCGCGATTCAACGGATTCTGGCCTGGGAACAGGGAATTCGCGAGGCTCTGACTGATGATCACCACGCGCTCCGCACCTTCCTTATCGGTGTCGCGGAAGTCGCGGCCGTCGATGACCGGCAAGCCCAGCGTTCCGAAGAATCCAGGCGAGACGGTGCGAAACTTTGCGCGCCAGTCATCCGTTCCGTTCTTGACCGCCGCTCCCTGGGCAGCAAACGCGAAGCTGATTCCCAGACCCTGCTCGTCGCGCCACGGAACACTGAAGCCCGTTGATGCCTGAGCCACACCCGGCAGGGCGCTGACCCGCCGCTGCACATCGTGGTAAAAGTCCTGGACCTGTTGCGGAGTTCTCCCGTAGGACATCACCGGGAGGTTCACAGCCAGCACGCGCCCCGTGTCAAACGGCGGACGCGTCTGCTCCAGCGTGTAGAGCGTGTGCAACAGCACAGCCGCTCCGGTGAGCAGGAGGAACGACGCGGAGATCTGCATGACGGCAAAAATGCGCAGCCGCCGATTGCTGCCTCCGGTCACGCGCGTTCCGCCGCTGGTGAGACCCGCACCCAGCGGTGCGTTGCCGGCGGGGAGCCGGGGAATGTAAGCAAGGAACACGGCGGCGGCGAACGCGAGGATGATGCCGAACCAGACCAGGGTGAAGTCGAGCGTGATGCCGTCGGCGCGTGGGGAGAAGCGCCCGGCATATTTCCCCAGAACCATCACCATGGGCCACGCGAGCAGCAGCGCGGCGATCACGCCGCTGCCGCACAGGACGAGACTTTCAGCGAGCAATGAACGCCGCAGGGCAGCGGTGCTCGCCCCGAGTGCGGAGCGCACTGCCAGTTCCGATTCGCGGCGCACCGTGCGCGCCAGCACCAGGTTGGCGACATTCGAGCTCGCGATCACAAACAGCAATCCCGAAGCTGCAAACAGCACCCACAGGATTGTGTTGGCGCGGGAGTTGATCTGTTGGTGCATGCGCGTCGCGGCGATTTGGTAGCGGTCCGCGGGCTTGTAGACCTCAGGATGCGCGGCGACGATGGCCGCGTAGCGAGTGTGCAGCTCGGCGCGGGCCTGTTCCAGCGTGGCTCCCGGCGCGAGGCGCGCGAAGACTTCCGTCATGCGGTGTTCGCGCCCGGTAACCATTGTGGCAGACAGGTGGTGAGGACTGGTAACGACGTTGGCGATGATTTCGGTTTCGATCGGATACGGCACCGAAGGCTCGAGCACACCAACGATGGTCGCCATACGCGCGCCGGCGAAACTCTCAAGGCGCACTTGCTTGCCCAGCACGCTTGTGTCACGGTGCAGCGAGGCGTTCCAGAATTTGTAGGTCAGCACCACGGCGCCGGCAGCATTCTGTCCGTCATCGGCGGGTGTCAGCAGGCGGCCGAGCACTGGGCGCAGGCCCATCACCTGGAAGTAGTTGCCATCCACCACGCCGGCGGGAATGTCGCGCGGTGTACCGAGGCCTACGACGGTGAAGTCGAGCGGGGAGATTGTGCCCAGGTTGGTGATGGTCTTGAGATTCTTGCCCAGGTCATCGATTTCGGGGACCGAGAACGTCGTGTTCTCGTCGTTCAGGCCTGGAGCACTTTGGCGGACGTACAGCAGGCGGTCTTCGTCGCGATTCACAAGGGGCCGCAACAGTACCGCGCGAACCACGCTGAAAATGGCGGCGTTGGCGCCGATGCCAAGCGCCAGGGTGATCGCGACGGTGAGCCAGAGCGCACGGACATGCGACAGCGAGCGCACGGCGAATCTCAAATCACGAAGGAATGACATGGCTGATCCTCCTGGGTCATAACTTCTTCTTGATCCTGTAACGGTCTTCGGGCGGGTCCGGTTATCTGGCCCTTCACTCTAACGACGAACGGCCGGACTGGAATTCGACAAATCATCCAGAAACTTTTGCCTTTTCCAGAAGGGGTGGCGCTCGCCAGCCGGATACTCCAACGTGTTTCTTAACATGCTCCGCAGAATTTTCCATCGTTCCGGAGAATGGAAGGAAATGCTATCGAAATCGGGTGGCGTCTGTCGCGCTGGGGCTTGACAGAATACGTTGATATCAACATAATAGAAGAATCATGTCAAGACCCGCGACCGTTCCGTTTTCCACGACGCTGCGGGTGAAGGATTCGTGCCTCTGTCTCCACATGCAGCGGGCAGCTCGGGAATTGGCCCGTCGCTTCGACGAGGCGTTGCGGCCACTCGGCTTAACGAACGGCCAATTCTCTTTGCTCATGTCGCTCAATCGTCCTGAACCTCCGCGCATGGGGGCGGTCGCGATGTTGCTGGCCATGGACCGCACCACGCTGACCGCTGCACTGAAGCCGCTGGAGCGCCGCGGTCTGTTGGATGTCACCACCGATCCTGCGGATCGGCGCAGCCGCCTGCTGAAACTAACGCCGCAAGGCACGACGCTGTTGGATTTGGCGGTGCCGGTTTGGGAGCTAACCCATGCGCAGGTAGAAGCGCTGCTCGAAGGCGGTGACCCCGATCGACTACGGAGCGATTTGCGCAGGTTGTCCTGACACGCCGGAAACGGCTGCGTTGATTGACTCACTGCCGCTCGTTCAATACGATCAACTGGCAAACATGAACCAGGATCCGCTCGTTGGTCAGTCCATCCTGCACTACACAATTCTTCGCAAACTAGGCTCGGGCGGCATGGGTGTCGTCTACGAGGCTGAGGACGCGCAGCTGGGGCGGCACGTGGCCGTGAAATTCCTGCCTCCAGAGATGGCGCAGGACAGCCAGTTGCTGGAGCGCTTCCAGCGGGAAGCGCGCGCGGCATCATCGCTGAACCATCCCAACATTTGTACGATCCACTCCATCGAGCAGCACGAGCGCCGTCACTTTATCGTGATGGAGCTGCTGGAGGGGCAAACGCTGGCCGAGAAGATGACGCGGCAGCCGATGGCGATGGACATCCTGTTGCCGCTGGCCGCGCAGATTGCCGATGCGCTGGAGTCGGCGCACGCCAAGGGCGTGGTGCATCGGGACATTAAGCCCGCGAATTTGTTTGTGACCGACCGCGGGCAATTGAAGATTCTGGACTTCGGCCTGGCGAAGGTCAGCCAGGGCCACATTCGGCATGAGCCCGACCCCGCAGCAACCCAGGCGGTGAGCAACGAGCTCACTTCGCCGGGCAGCGCGGTCGGCACCATCTCCTACATGTCGCCGGAGCAGGCGCGTGGGCAGTTGGTGGACGCGCGCACCGACCTGTTTTCGACCGGCACGGTGCTGTATCAGATGGCCACCGGTGCGCTGCCGTTCCAGGGAGACACGTCGGCGGTGATCTTCGACGCCATTCTGAATCGCGACCCCACTCCGGCCGCGGACGTCAATCCGGCGCTGCCAGGCGATTTTGTGCGCATCCTGGAAAAATGCATTGAAAAGGACCGCAACCTGCGGTGCCAGACGGCGACCGAGCTCAAGACGGATCTGAACCGGTTGCGGCGCGATCTGGAATCCAGCAGAAGCCGCGCAAAAGCGAAAACGGATTCCGATCCGGGCACACAGGCTTCCGGCATTCAGAAGAGCGCGGGCAAGTCGGTCGCGGTTCTTTACTTTGAGAACCTGAGCGGCGCCAAAGAAGACGAGTACCTGCGCGACGGCATCACCGAAGACGTGATCACGGAGCTCTCGAAGATTCGCGGGCTCAATATTTTTTCGCGTCCGACGGTGCTGGCGTTTCGCGACCAGGCCGTGACGCCCCAGCAGGTGGGCGCAAAGCTCGGAGCCGCATACGTGCTGACGGGGACCCTGCGGCGATCGGGCGTGCGGCTGCGCATCAACGCGCAGTTGGTGGATGCGCGCACGGATTTCCCGCTGTGGTCGGAGCGCTTCGACCGCGAGATGAAAGACGTCTTCGAGGTGCAGGACGAAATGGCGCGCAAGATCGCCGAGGCTCTGCGCGTGACGCTTTCACCGGAAGAACTGGAAGCACTGGCGACCAAGCCGACGGAAAACCTGCAGGCCTATGACCTCTATCTGCGGGGCAAGCGGTATGCGCGGCGGCAGACGCGTCAGGATCTGGAGTTCGCGCTGCAGATGTTTGAAAACGGCGTGGCCATGGACCCTGGCTTCGCGCTGGCCTACGCTGCCTGCGCCAATGCGTGCGCCATGTTTTATTGCAACTACAGCCGCGACCAGGTCTGGGTGGAGCGGGCGCGGGAAGCCTCCGGCAAAGCCGTGGCACTGCGCTGGGACCTGCCAGAAGTGCAGGTGAGTCAGGCGTGGGTTCTGTATGCCGCGGACCTGCATGACGAAGCCGTGCGTATGGTGAAGAAGGCCATTGAACGCAAGCGCGACTGCGAGGGCGCCTACTACCTACTGTGCCGCGCGTTGTTTGCGGGTGGCCGCTACCAGGAAGTTGTGGACGCAGCCGAAGCCGCCATTGAAGCCAGCGGCGAGGACTACAACGTCTACATCCCGATCGTGAACTCGATGGGCGCTTTGGGGAAAACGGAAGCCGTTCGCAACATGACGCAGCGCAGGATTGCGGCGCTTGAAAACCATCTGAAGCAGGTGCCGGAAGACGCAAGGGCGCGCATCCTGGTGGGCGGCGACTACGGGTACCTGGGACGCAGGGAAGACGCGCTGCGCGAGTTGAACCTGGCGGTGACGCTGCGCGCGAACGAAGCGTCCATTCTCTACAACGCGGCTTGTCTCTATTGCAATTTGGGGATCAAGCCGGAAGCGCTGGATGCGCTGCGCAAGGCCTGGGAAGCGGGTTTCCGCGACGCGGTGTGGGCGCGCCACGATCCGGATTTGATCCCGTTGCACGGCGACCCGGAGTTCGACCGGCTCTATCCGGAAAAGACTTCCTAGAAGCGCTGCGCTATTTCATCGCCATCGAACTGTTTGAGTTCACTGCCTCCCGAGCATGCAGAATCTCTGGCAGCTTCGCGTCGGCGGAGGGCCACGCTTTCAGGAACGCCTGATACTCCGTTTGCGCCTGCGCCTTGTTGCCGGCGAGTTCATCGGCTCGTGCGATGCCGTAGAGTTCGAAGCCGGATGCGGGACGCTCCACCAGCGCGGCCTGGAACGCAGTTTTTGCGCCCGCGTAATCCTTCGCGCGCAGCAGCGCTTCCGCTTCCGTCTCCGCTACCGGACAAACGTAGAACGGCGGCTCGTGATAGCCGGCCTTCTTCTCCGCAGCGATGGCTTCGTCGTAGATTTTCTTAGCTGGATTGGCCTTGCCCTCGAGCAACAGCACGCCAGCGCGAAGTTCCTGCGAGGCGATGCTCATTGCGTTGACCACCGGCTCGGCTTGCGCGTCTGGATTCAGCGGCTCGGTGGTCGGCTTTTTGGATGCATCCGTTTTGCCGGCGTCGGCCTTCGCCTTTTCGGCATCCGCTTTCGCCTTGGCTTCCGAGGCCACGCGCGCGTCCTGACTCTGCCGCCAAAGACCCGCGTCCATTTGTGCCGAAGCCATTTGCGCAGACGCAAGATCGCCATGGTCGAGCGCCTGCATGCCGGAAGCGTAATAGCGAAGCTCCTCTTTCAGAAGGCGCAGATTCGTGGTCTTGTCGTTGTCCGCGAGCGTCGCCTGATCGAGCAGCGCGAGCACGCCGCTCCAGTCGCCGGTGCGCAGCGCGACCGGAAGACGGCGGCTCACGCGCGACATCTGATCGCGGGCGCTCCAGATGTAGAGCGTCGCGGAAAGCTCTCCGCGCGCGCCGGCCAGGTGATCGGACAGTGCATTCGCATCGTCGAGCCTTCCCTGCTCCATCAAATTGGCGATGCCGTACATCAGGTTGTGAACGTAATTCCAGTCGTCGTCGACGCTCACGTGCTGATCGCGCATGTACTTTTCATCGGCAGCAGTGGAAGCGGCAAACCAGTGGTCGGCGCTGGCGTAGTCGCCGACGCGGTAGTAGATGTGCCCGGGCATGTGGACCATGTGGCCGCTGGTAGGCGCGAGGCTGGCCAGCAGCGCGGCGCTGGGAATGGCGCGTTCGGGATGCGCGCTCGGCTCCATCACGTGAATCCAGTAGTGGTTCGCAGCAGAGTCGTTGGGACTGTCTTTGAGGACCGCTTCAAGGATCGCAATTTTCTCCTTCGTCCCGGGCTTCGGCTCTCCCTTGTCGTCGAATCCTTCGCCAAGTGAGTTCGCGAGATAGATGCGGGCTTCGTTATCGTGCGGCTCCTTCTTCACCAGCTTGCGATAGAGCACGGTCGCCTGGCCTCGGTCGCTCCCGTCGTTGTGCGCTTCGGCCCGGGCGGCCTCGATGTAGAGGCGGTCCGTCTTGCTGGCTTTGCTTTCGAGGCGCACGGCCTGGGCGAGGGCCTGCTCGGCATAGGTCTGCTCGGAGTTGCCGCGCATGCCCTCTGCCTGATTGAGGCCCCAGAAGCACATAGCGCAGTTGGGATCGACGCGAATGGCCTGCTCAAAAGCCTTCGCCGACTCGTAATCCCAGAAGTCGTGCAGCAGGGCGAGCCCCTGATCGAACCAGACCTGCGCATCGGGCGTGGCCTTGATGGTGATGTGCGAGTTCCCAATGCCGGTGATATGAATGGGGACGGGCAACTGCTCCGGCGGTGGTAAGGCGTGCATGCCCTCCATCGGCGGCATGGCCGCGGAAGATTGCGCGTTCCCGAGCGCACTTCCGGCGAAGAGAATTCCGGTAAGCGGCAGAGCGATCCAGTTACGCATGAAGACAAATTCCTCCGAAGACGCGGGCTGACGCATCGGCAAACGCACAGGGGATTGGCCCGCAATGGCGATAGCTTACGCGACTTGCAGATAGGTTGTGTAGGGCCGGTCGCCGACCCAGGTAAACGGCAACAGCGTAACCGGACCGGTTGCCGATTGCGCCTGCCACTCGCGCTCGCTGACGCGCTGGGCACCGAGCAATTGCTCGCGCGTGATCTTCGGCAGGGAACTTTCCTGTTGCGGCTTCGCAGCCATCAGGACCAGCGGGCCGCGCAACAGCGCGACGGTGTCCGTATGCTGTGCATCGATCGTTTCGAGGCGCATCCGCAAAGGCAGTTCCAGCTCAACGCGGTCGCCGCTGGTCCAGGTGCGATGCACAGCGGCAAATTGTCCTGGAATTGCGAGCCCTTGCTGGCGCGCGCCGTTCACGAAAATCGACGCGCCCTCAGCCCACGCCGGGATGCGGAAGTGCAGCGCGACGTCCGTGGGCTGCGATGCAGTTACTGAGAATGAGACGCGATCCTCAAAGGGATAATCGCCCTCCTGCGTGAGCGAGAGCGCCGCTCCGTTTTCTGACCAGCGCAGCGTTGAGGGAACGTAGAGATTCACGTACACGGCCTGCTGACCGCGGAAATAAGTGTTTATGCCGTAATCCACTGCGACCTGCGGCATGGTGCCGGAGCAGCAGGGCCAGCGCGCTTCCTTGTATACGCGCTTGCTGTCGAAGTTGTAGTCGGCGTAGTAGAACGTGAGGCCGTTATCCTGCAGCGGTTTCGCCCCCAAAATGGTGTTGTACATGGTGCGCTCCATGCTGTCGCCGTAGTGGGCGTCGCGCGTGACGCGCAGCAGATAACGGGTCAGCTTGAAGTGGGCATAGGAGCCGCACGGCGTCTCAAAGCTGTGGTGGGTATTCGTCAGGCTCGCGTAGACATCGCTGCTGCCCGGGGCGCGCAGCGTTTCGTCAGGACCCCAGCCGCCGGTCGCGAAGCTCTGCGCCTCCAGCATGGCGAACCCATTCCGCGCGGCGCGCAGATGCTTCTCGCTGCCCGCCACCATATAGGCCATCATCGCGGAGCAGAGCGAATTCACGTGGCTGTAGGCATGGCGGCCGTTCAGCACATTCTCGTTGCGCGAGAGGGGATCGAACCACGGCTTGTCGTCAAGATATTGCAGTCCAAGGTCGTAATAGCGTCGCCCCGCGCCGCGCTGATATGCGAGAAACAAATTCTCAGGCATGGTGTACGACTCGTCCCACGTCCACGATGGGTCCTGCTTATCAGGATCGGTGCGCCACGATACGCCATGCTCCACGGCGTGGCCGGGCAGGTGCGGCAAGGCAGTGTTCGTGGTCTGCTCCAGGATGGCCGGCGCCTGCGGATCGTGCGCCAATGAATGCGAATCGATCAGCCCCAGCACGAACTTGTCATACGTGTAGGCGGGAAAGCGATTCTTCTCGTAGAACGCGCCCGTGATGGTCTGCGCGTAGAGGCGGTTGAGGCGCAGCACTTTGTCCCGCGTGGCTTCGTCGCCGGTGATGGCGTACGCGCGCGCCAGGGCGGAAACCCACTGGCCAAAGGTGCATGCGGGTGCAAAACCCGTGTCGCCGTTGCGGTAATTCCAATCGGACGCAGGAACATACTGATACCAGCCGCCCATTTCCTCGCCGGGCGCGGGCATGCCGGACATGGCGCGCAGCGGCTTCAGCAGGCTGTCGTCGCTCAGGTCCATCAATACGGAATGCGTGTTGTGGAACTGTGCTTCATGCAGGTCGCAGGCCATACGCACGTCGCCGTAACCAAACTCCGCCAGCGGGGCGGCTGCAGAAGTCTCCGCTGCCCACAACGCACGCGGTCCGAAACGGCTGCCGGCCGCAGCGGTTGCTGCAAGAGATGTTGTCTGAATAAATTTGCGGCGGGAAATATGCGGTCTGCTCATCCAAATGCACCGAAAATGAGCTTACGCCGGGCCCTCTGCCGTTGTCAGCCGCGCTTGCCAGTCGAGCCTGTCAGTCGAGCTGATCAGTCCAGCTCGCGCAGGCGTCGTTCCACGTCCTGCCTCTCTCGCGAGAGGCGCAGCACGTCGTCGGCGTTGCCGGCGCGCTCCGCCTGATCGATAGCCACCCGCAGCCGGCGCTGCTCCTGTTCGAGGAAAGTCAGTCGGATCGCGAGGACCGCCTCTTCCACCGCTTCAGACTCCGGTTCGGCGTCGTGGATGGAAAGAAACAGCGCGGCCAGCATCTGCCGCTGCTCCTCGGTCGTCAGTCCTGCCAGCGGATCGCCGCCGTCGGGACGCGCCCGCAGCGATTCGATCATCTGCCGCACATCGTCGCGCAGAGCAGAGAACTCGCAGTGGTGCTCGTGATACGCGCCTTCCGCAACGAGATAAGCTTCGCTCGACCGCGGCGCAGAGAAGGACATGAGCAGGATCTGCTCAGCGCGGTTGAGCGGATGCGCTTGCGGCGCAATCGAATCGCGGCGTTTCGCGGCGGCGTCTTTCAGTTCTGCACGCACCAGCCCCGAATCAATGCCCAGCGCCTGCGCCGCGTCGTTTGCGAAGACGTCGCGGGCGATGCGGCTGGGGATGCGGCGAATGTGCGGCAGCAGGAAGTTCAGCGCCTCCGTCTTCGCTTTGGGATCGCGCGCAGGAAAAAGCTGGCGCGCTCGCTCGATAAGATACGTCTGGTAGGGCGGCGCGGCGCGCAGAGCCATCGCATAGGCCTTCGCTCCGCGTTCGCGCACATAGCGATCGGGATCGAGTCCACCTTCCAGGGTAAGCACCTGCACGTCAAAGCCTTCTTCCGTGAGCAGAGCGATGGATTTTTCCGCAGCATTCGCGCCAGCAGTGTCAGGATCGAAGTTGACAATCACGCGCGTGGCATAGCGTTTCAGCAGCCGCGTCTGGAATTCAGTGAACGCCGTTCCGCTGGTGGCGAGCACATTGGGAATGCCGGCGAGAAAAACCGAGATGCAGTCCATCTGTCCTTCCACCAGCACCACCCCGCCGTCGTTGCGGATGGGCTGGCGCGCCTTGTCGAGATTGAAGAGCACCTGGCCTTTGGAGTAAAGCGGCGTCTCCGGCGAGTTGAGATATTTGGGTCCGGCTTTCTCGCCGGATTCAAGCGTGCGCGCGGTGAAGGCGATGACGCGTCCGCCCTCGTTGGCAATGGGAAACATGACGCGTTTGCGAAAACGCGCATACATGGGGCCGGGCGAGCCGTCTTCCTGCTCTTTCCAGGAAAACAGCCCGGAGAGACGCAGCGCTTCCTGGTCGGCCAGCGGCTGCAGGCGTTCGCGCAGAGCGTGAAAATTGTCGGGCGCATAGCCGATGCGAAATTTGGCGATGCCCTCGGCGGTGAGCCCGCGTCCGGTCAGGTATTCACGAGCCGTCGCGCCTTCGGCGGAGCGCATCTGCTCTTCAAACCAAACGGTCGCGACCTCGTGCAATTCCAGCAGCTTGCCGCGCTGGCGATGCTCGGCAGCTTCTTCCGGGGAAGTAAAATCGCGCTTGGGCAGGGGAATGCCGCACTTCTGAGCGACTGCGCGGATCGCCTCAGGAAAGCTGACGTTCTCAACTTTCTGCACGAAGGAGAAGACGTCGCCGGACTGGCCGCAGCCGAAGCAGTGATAAAACTGGCGTCCCGCATGGACGCTGAAGGAAGGCGTCTTCTCTTTGTGGAAGGGGCAGAGCCCGCTGAAGTTCTGCGCTCCGGCCTTGCGGAGGCGGACGTAGTCGCCAACAATTTTGACGATGTCGGCCTGGTCTTTCACGCGCCGGGCGAAGTCGGAGTCCATCTGTGCGGGGTCCGGTTACAGGGTACACGGCGGAGAGAATCCTGAGAGGATCTTTGCAGATCAGGGCTGGGAACCGGGCGCATCCGGCTGGCGTAGTTTGTGGAAGAAGGAGAGCGCGTGCGAAAAAATGTGCTGTTGGTGATGGCGGTCCTTTGTCTGGCGCCGATGGGGCGGGCGCAGGCTCCTTTCAAGGTGGGCGTCAGCCATCGCGCCTTCCTCAAGAGCGATGCTTCGTACGACTGGCGCGGCGCGCAGACGCATGCGCTGCTTACAACCGTCTGGTACCCCGCTGACGCGCAGGCCGTGGAGACGGCGCAATGGGTCGGCGATCCGCAGCAGCCCTTCGCCAGTGCAGGCCGTGCCGCCGAAGAGGCAGCACTCGCGCCCACGCCCGCAAAGCTTGCGCTGATCCTGCTTTCGCATGGAACCGGCGGGTCGGCGCTGATGATGGCGTGGCTCGGCACGCAACTGGCGGCGCACGGGTACATCGCCATCGCTGTGAACCATCCTGGAAACAATGCGCTGGAGCCGTATACGGTGCAGGGATTCACGCTGGGGTGGGAACGCGCCGTGGACATGAGCCGCGTGTTGGACGGAATGCTGGCGGACCCGCAGTTTGGGCCACGCATCGACCCGCAGCGCGTTGGCGCGGCCGGCTTTTCGTTTGGAGGGTTCACCGTGATCGAACTCGCCGGCGGCATCGCCGACTTATCCCACGTGGTGGAGCAATGCGACGTTCCCCCTTCCACTGCCGCCATTTGCACCTCGCCTCCCGAGCTTCCGGACATGATGCCCCGCGCAATCCAGCTCTTCCATAGCGATCCGGCCTACCGGCTCGCCCTTGAAGCATCGCGCAAGCCGTATCGCGACCCGCGCATTCGCGCAATATTTGCCATCGCTCCGCTGGGAATGGTTTTTTCGCCGCAGTCGCTGGAAAGAATCTCGATTTCCGCCGAGATCGTAGCCGGTGCGGGAGACCCGATCCTGTCGCCTCATGACAACGCGGGATTTGTGGCCGCGCATATTCCCGGCGCGAGGCTGACCATCTACCCCGGCGGCGTGGGCCACTATACGTTTCTTGACACCTGTGTCCCGGCCGCCAAATCACAGAATCCAGGGCTCTGCGTAGATCGTCCAGGGGTCGACCGGGACGCCATCCATGCGGAGACGGCGCAAAAAGCCGTGGCGTTTTTCGACCGTACGCTGAACCCGTAATGGCGAGCAGCCCGGCACTCCCGGGTCGGGAATTGTCCGGCGACGGGGACTTTGGTAACGCTGTGGGCCAAAAGGCTGAAACAAACCGCGTTTTTCCACATCTAAGAGGTTAGGATTTGCCTCAGGACGGAACGTTCTACCGGCCCCAAATGGCCCGAAATATCAGAAATTGCCGGAGTTAGGGTCGTTTTGTGGTATTCTGAACGTCCTGGCAGACGTGCGCCTATAACCCGCCGGCCCCTGAGCCGTACCGGGACGCGCCTATTTATGGCCCCGACCGCACCTCGTCCGCTCCAGGCAGACAGATCCGAAAATTCGATGCGCGGGAGCCATCTGCTTTGCCGATTGACGATAAATACGACCAAGACATTCAGAAGCTGATCGACGCGGGCAAGGAAAAAGGATACCTGACCTACAACGAGGTCAACGACCTTCTTCCTGGAGACGTGAATTCGCCCGACGATCTCGACGACCTGATCACCACGATCGGGACACAAGGTATTGACATTCTGGAAGGCGGCCCGAAGGTTGGGGCCGACCGCGACGACTTCGAGCCCGAAGAGGGCGAAGACGTCGAGCTCGACCTGACCCCAGGCACGCTGGAAAAGACGAACGACCCCGTCCGCATGTACCTGCGCGAGATGGGCACGGTCCCGCTGCTTACACGAGAGGGCGAGGTGGAAATTGCCCGCCGTATCGAGCGCGGGCAGATGCGCGTGCTGAAGGCGATTTCGCGATCGCAGGTTGTGATTCGCGAAATTGTCGCGCTGGGTGAAGACCTGAAACGCGGCGTGCGCAACATCAAGGAAGTGGTGATCTTCGACGACGAGGAACTGACCGAAGAGGTCGTGCAGGCACGCGTGCGCGTAACGGCAGGCCGCGTCGAGACGCTGGTGAAGCACCAAAAGAAGGCGCAGCAACTCGAAGAGAAGCTCGCCACCATCAACCAGAAAGCGAAGCCGAAGGATCATCGACGCGCGCGCTGGGGCATTGCGCGCGAGCGGGTGCTGGTGTCGCGCATCGTCCGTGAACTGAAGTACACCAACCAGGAGCGCAAGCGGCTGCTGGAAAAGGTGAACAAGACGGTCGAGGCCATGCGTACGCTGGAGCGGCAGATTCGCTCCCTCGACACCAAGTACGAGCAGAGCCGCAGCGAAGAACTGAAGAAGGAATACAAGCGGCAGCAGAAAAACTGCAAAACGGATCTGGAGAAGCTGGAGGAAGAGGCCGGCGTTTCCATTGCCGAGCTGAAGCGCACTCAGCGCGAGATGATCCAGGGCGACATGGACGCCGAGCAGGCGAAGCGGGAGCTGATTGAAGCGAACCTGCGCCTGGTGGTTTCCATCGCGAAGAAATACACGAACCGCGGACTGCAGTTCCTCGACCTCATTCAGGAAGGCAACATTGGCCTGATGAAGGCGGTGGACAAATTTGAGTACCGCCGCGGTTACAAATTCTCGACCTATGCGACGTGGTGGATTCGACAGGCAATTACGCGCGCCATCGCCGACCAGGCGAGGACAATTCGCATCCCGGTGCACATGATCGAAACCATCAACAAGCTGATCCGCACTTCACGGCAGTTGGTGCAGGAGCTGGGGCGCGAACCTACTTCAGAAGAGATCGCGAAGCGGATGGATATTCCTGTCGCAAAGGTGCGTAAGGTGCTGAAGATTGCGCAGGAGCCCATTTCGCTGGAAACGCCGATCGGCGAAGAAGAAGATTCGCACCTGGGCGACTTCATTGAAGATCGTCAGGCGGTTTCGCCGTCGGACGCGGTGATCAGCGTGAACCTGAAGGAATACACCTCGCAGGTGCTGCGCACACTTACGCCGCGTGAAGAGCGCGTGGTGAAGATGCGGTTCGGCCTCGAAGACGGGTCGGAGCACACGCTGGAAGAAGTGGGGCAGAGCTTCCAGGTCACCCGCGAACGCATCCGGCAGATCGAGGCGAAGGCGCTGCGCAAGCTGCGGCATCCGTCGCGGTCGCGCAAGTTGCGGGCATTTGTCGACACCACACACGAGTAAGTTGCACGCGTTTGTTGGGAAACAAGCCGCTCCGATTCGGGGCGGCTTTTCCTTTTGGGCATTGATGTGACCCGCAAGGCGTCGACATTCCGGCTGTTTCCTTGCCGACGATCTTCTACAACAAAAGTGCAATAGTCAGAGTTACATTAGGGTGCAAAAGTTACGATCGTTGTTGATTTGCTGATTTTATTCAGAGATTCCCAGTTCTCCTGTGGAGGATTCTCTCTTTGCCTGTCGTGGAAATGAAGGTCGCAGCCCTTCCTCGGGCCAATTCGCATTTTCGGTCCATCTCTCGGAGCAGCACGGCGTCGCCGAAGCCGCACGTCGTGTTCGGTTCCGGATTGCGCGGCGGGTGCCTTCGCGGCTTCTTCTGGGCGCTGATCATGGAAGGGGCGACCCTTGCATGCGTCGGCGGCGCAATCCTGGTCTGGCGGGTTGCGCATTTTTAGATCTGCCGCATGGGGGTGCGGCGATGCACCGCCCAATCGCACGTGAACCTCACTCGACGGTGAGGTTCACGGCGGTGTTGTGGGTGACATTGCCCATCGTCGCCGTGACGGTAATGACATAGGATCCGGGAGGCGTGGGATACTGCGCAGCTCCACCGCCTCCTCCACCACCACCGCTACCGCTCGTGGCGGACACTCCGCAGCCGGACGCGATCATCAGCGCCAACGCTGCCAGAACCATCGACCATCCCGCCAGGCTTCTGCGTCGCAAACCGGCCCATCCCAGGGGCATCGCGATTGCGAAGACCGGGACGGCCCATTTCCAGCCGAGCACGGGGCGCAACATGGCGGTTGCTTCGCTGCCGGTTGTGATGGAGAGGGTTGCGTTCGATGTTGTCGATCCATTGATGCCGATGCTGGTGGGATTGAGCGAGCACGCTGCGTTTTGCGGAGCACCGCTGCAGACCAGACCAACGGTGCCGGACGTTCCGGAGATTCCTTCCATCTGCAGAACAAATTGAGCTGACTGCCCGCTGGTGACGACGGCGGACGCTGTGCCGGTGACGCCAATGCTGTAGTCGTCGCCGGATCCGCTGAGCGCAACGATCAGCGGCTTTGCCAGATTGACTGCGGAGAGGGTGAGATTCCCGGTGAAGGCGCCTGCGACGACGGGCGAAAAGGTGAGACTGATCTGGCAGACCGCACCCACGCTCAGGCCGGAACTGCAATTATTGCTCGCCATCGTGAATCCACTGGTGACCGCGGCTGTGATCGTGTTCAGAGCCACGCCGCCGTTGTTGGTCACCGCGACCGTCTGCGCGGGACTGGTGCTGCCTACGGCGAGACCTCCAAAATTCACCGCGGCCGGCGTTGCCGAGATGCCTGCAGGAGCAAGACCTGTGCCGGTCAGCGTTACCGCCTGAGTGCGAATCTCGTCGGTGACCAGGAGGGAGCCGGTGATGGGACCAGTGATGAGGGGCGCGGACGCAACCACGATGGTGCAGGTCGAGTGTCCCGCCAGCAAGGACCCGCAGTTATTCACCACCGTGAACCCGTCCACGGGCGGAACCTCGATGTTGGTCAGGGACTGATCGCCGCTATTCGTCAGCGTGATGGTTTGCGTGGGGCTGGTGGTTCCGATCGCCTGGGGAGAAAAAGCCAGAGAGGCAGGAGACAGAACATCGGTGGCGACGGATCGGCCTGTGCCGGTAAGGGGTACCGTTTGCGTGCCCTGACCGTCGTTGAGGACAAGCAAGCCGTTCCGCGTCCCCGACGCGGTTGGCTCGAACGCAATGGCGATGACGCAGTTGCTCTGGGCTGCCAGGGAACTGCCGCAGGTGTTGCTGGAGATGGTGAAGTCGCCAGTGACGTTTGCCGAGGCCAGCACTACGTCAAGACCGCTGGTGTTGGCTACATTCACTTTCTGGGCTACGGACGTTGTTCCGACAGCTTGATCGCCAAAGGTCAGAGGTGAAGGCGCGAGAACGATGCTGCCGGACGCCACGCCGGTCCCGGACAACGACACCTGAAGCTGTCCGCCGGTAACGTTGGCCATGACGGTCAGCGTTCCCGTGCGAGTGCCTATCTGCGATGGATCGAATGTCACCTGAATCGTGCAGTAGTTCACTGGCGCGATCGACACATCCCTGCAGTTGTCGGCCTCCGTGAAGTCGCCGGAGACGTCCACATCAGCAACGTTGAGGTTGATCGTGCCTTCATTCGTCACCGCTACGTTTTGCGACGGGCTGGCCAATTGAACCATTTGCGCTGGAAAACTGAGCGACGTGGGCTGGGCAGTAGCGGGCGTCAGAAGTGTGCCGGCGCTCGCGAGACCGACTTTCCAGATGCCCCGGCCATACGTGGCGGCGCGCAACTCCTTGACGTAGCCCTGGTTCCAGGCCGCCAGGCCGGTCACCGGCGCGTTGGGCAAGCCACTTCCGAAAACCTCCCAGCATACCGAGCCGATCGCCGCGCAGGCGGCGACATTTTGCGTGTAATAGACGCCGGTGTCGAGCGCTACGTAGACGATGTTGGCGTTGTTGGGATCGACGAGCACAGCGTTGGCCGGCGCAGACGGCAGATTGGCCATCAGACTGAGCCAGTGCGCCCCGGCATCGGTCGAGAAATACAGGTTCGGCCCCTGTACGCCCCCGTCGGAGTATCCCTGGACCGTTACATAGATCGTTTGCCCCGTGCCATCGTGAGGGTCGACGTAGATACTCGAGATATCGAAGCCGAGAGGATTGAACTGGGAATTGGGGCCGATGCCGTTCGTCACTGGGGAGGCGTATTCGTCCGTCCAGGTGAGCGAAGCCGACGAAGCGCTGTTGAACGCCGCGGTGAAGACGTGTCCGGGAATTAAATTGCCGCCGTCCACGGCGCCAGCCATGCCGGCATAGAGTTGCTCGGTCGCTGTAAAGCCAGACATGTTGACTCCGGCCGCCAGCGAACGAATCTCCGAATTTCCGTCGCACACGGATGCGTTCTCGTCGTCAAGAACTGCGCTCAGGAGGTTGTTCAGGCTCCAGCCGGCTCCGGTCGCCGGGCCGCGCCACACGCGGCAGGTGCCGAGAATCACATTCGACGGGTCGAGCGGGTCGAGAATCCATGGCGCGGGTATCAGCTGGACATCATTGTCCACCTGTGCCTCGCCGACGGTAACGCTGCCGAAGTCCGCAATATTGCATCCCGATCCCTCGGTGCATTGGTTGATGCCCACACCAAACACCGAGGTGGCGTACCAGTTCGCAGGGTCGTCGGGATCGATCGCGACCCCATTGCCCTCGCCGTTAAGCACCTGATTCCACGGAACCTGGTTGGGCGCTGTCGCTGCGGTGCCGAGACCCCCGAGCGCGGCCAGATACGTCGATGCATCCCCCGAGTATTCGCTCAGGCTCTCGACTTCAGCCAGGGAACCCAAGCTGCTGTTCAGATTCTGAAAATGAGTGGCGTCGTCGGCCGAGCACGGCGGCTCCTGCTGATTGACGGCGTCCGTGGAGCGCCAGAGTCCGCCGTCATTCCCGAAATAAAGAAGCCCGGTTGCGCCAAAGGTTGAGTCCACTGCATGTTGCGCCGGGGCTACCTGGGCCGCCGCACACGTTTGCGTGTTGGTGGTGTTGCGCCATACGCAGCTGTTCGCCAGGCTGCAACGCCACAAATCGGTGGTTCCGGCAAACAGCAGCGTGTCCTGCTGGGAGGGAACGGCGGTGAGCGACAGGTTGTAGACGCCCTCCGGGATTGTGCCGTCGCCGCTGATGGAATCGAGCGGCTGAACGGGGATTTGCGTGGCGAACAGAACGCTCCCGGAGGCACATTTGCCGGCAGTGAGGTTGCACGCATCCTGCCACAGTCCCTGATCGAGATTGTTAGTGTCCACGGTGAGCGCGAACAAGTCCCCAGTAGCCGGTTGAACCGCAAGGGATCCTCGAAAAATTGGGCATGCCGGCGAGCCAACGTTGCCCACGTCGGGCGGGCACATCGCCGTTGTCAGATTAGTTCCGGGCTGGCGCGCGAGGCGCGTCCATGTGATTCCGTCCACTGACTCGTAATAGCCGTGGTAGCGAATGGCGGCGTAAAACTTCTGGCGTTTCGGGTTCCAGACAACGGACGTTGCCGCATTGCCAAAAGTCACCGCGATCTGCGCCGACTGAATGACCTGCGCTCCGTCCTCCAGCGTCGCCAGTTGCCAAGTCACGCCCGCATCCGCCGAATAATACAGGCCGAGAATCCCCTGCTGATCCGGCATCATCAGCACTGCGCCGTATTCGGACTGGCTGACCGCGGCGACCACCAGGTTCGGATTCACCGTGCTCCAGGCAAATCCAGCGAAGGCGTTGCCCGCGAAGCGGAACTGAGCACCCGACGGGGTCAGGGGAGTGACCGTTTTGAGATCCCAGGTGTTGCCGCCATCCGCGGAGCGCAGCACCCCGACGCCATACCAGGAATCCGTGGCGTCGTTGGGGTCGCCGGTCCCCGCCAGAATCACCCCCGCGCCCCCGGGGGGCTGGACCGACACCGCACCAATGCTCAGAGAACTGAGGCCTGAAGAGGTTAATGAACCAAAGCTGGGGGCAGAGAATGCACTCAAGTCGTCCGTGAGTGGCGCGAAGCTGACCGCGGAGGGCGCGGCCGCTGCATTGGTGGACTTCCAGACGCCGCCTCCCGTCGTGCCGATGTAAACGGTGTTGCCGGTGGAGTCATTGGGATCCGCCGCGATGCCTGTGACGCGTCCGGTAACCAGATTCCAGGCCGGGGTGCTGACCTGCAGCGGGCCGACTGACTGCCAGGCCGCTTGAGGAGGCTGACCAGCCGCAGCCCGCGCCCGCAGCATCGCCGCGTGCTGGGCGCGGGCACGCATCAATGCGTTTGCGGGTACGGACGGGCGCGGGCGCGCGGAACGGGAGAGGCCAATGCCGCGGCGCTGGACGAACAGGAGCGCGCGCTGTTGATCAGCGGACTTTCGCGCGATCTGGCGGCCGCGTGTGCTTTCCTGGCTTCGTGCCAACGCTCCGCCGAACGCCATACCCACCAGCAGAACCAACAAAATCAGCCATCTGCGCGTCGCCTGCGCGCGGGCTGCCGCCGGGCGCCCGGGCTGTCTTCGGCGCGAAGATTCATTCCGTGAATCGATCACTGTCAGAAGGATCAACTTGAGCTTCCTGGTGCGGACCGCAGAGGAGCCGCATTTCGCCGGCCGGGCGCAGAGCGGCCATGGCGCCAGCGAGACAGATCGATTATGTCGATGGGAAGGAGATAGATCGCACGTTACTTTTGTAAGTTGGAGATATCGCTGGTACCACAAAGATCTGTGTTTACCAAATTGGAATTGAGATACGCTTTTGTTTGTTGAGCGGCGGGCATATGCCGAAGAAATGACTGCTCTCACGCCGCCGCTTGGTCCCTGCTCGCCGAATGCGGCGCGACATCGACGATCGCGCGGGCCGCGATATGGCACTCGCAGCACCACAGCAGACCCACAGAGAAGGAATGCCGCGCGAGAATTGCGCCGTTGCTTACACTTCTGAGTTCAGAGTCGCAGGCTGCACCGGCCTGTGCCGCAACGGATGGCTGGCGGGTATTGGCACAACTTTCGCGGTTGGTGCGCGCTCCGCAGCGTAACGCGCAACGATCTCTGCGGGACCTGCGAGAGACTCATTCGATCCAAACAGGCACGACATGACGGTTCGGCCCAGAACTGCCACATCGCTGACCCACGTTGCGGTGCGCATGTAGTCCAGATCCAGCCGCGCCTTGGCCGGCTTGACGAATAACTCGTAGAAAGCCTCGAGCTCGCATTCGGGTATGCCGGACAAAAACTCCTCTTCCTTGCGGAAGGCCAGCGTGGCGACACCAGTGATGCCGGGACGGCAATCCAGATGGAGCGCTTCGTGATGGGGCAGCTTGGGACGCGGTCCCACCAGGCCCATATCGCCGCGCACTACGTTCCAGAACTGTGGAAGTTCGTCAATCTTGTAACGCCGCAGAAACGCGCCCAGCGGAGTGATGCGCGCATCGCCGACGACGGTGATGCTGGAACCGGCGCCCTCGGCCACACGCATGGAGCGAATTTTGTACAGGGTGAATTCGCGGCCGTTCCGGCCCATCCGCCGTTGGCGAAAGAAGACGGGACCCCGCGAAGTCAGGCGCACAACCGCCGCGGCCAGCAGGATGATCGGCGTTACAGCGATCAGCGCGGTCAGCGCGATCGCGCCTTCGACGATCCTGCGGTTCGCGGACAACACCCACCGGCTCGCCTGGCTGCAGGTGCGCGAAGCCGGGGCAGCGCCAGCAAGAGGCGCGCTGAACGGAGTTGGCGTTTCGCGGGCCCTGATCGCATGAACGCCATGCGGATTTGCATCCGAACGATCCTGAGGCTCCGAAGGGGAAAGATTATCGAATGAAAACGAACTCATTCCACCCATCACAAATGCGGCTGGTATTGGTACTGTTAAGGACGTACGCAGTATCGGGAAAGACGTGCAAATTTTTCGATTCTTCAGCCGGCGAGCAAAAAAATATTACTAAACCGTAATCATATCTGCTCGCTGCCAGAATCTCAGCACATAACAATCGTTGTATCGCTATCTGAAGTTTACCTCCAACCTGATGTGTCTGGCTAACACGGTTTGATTCTTTTTTGTCGCGTGATGTCGCTTGTAACCAATTAGAAACCTAAATTCCAAATTGGCTGTGAGTCCGGTGGCCGTCTGATCGCAGCGTGGTAAACTCATGGAACGGGAACGGTTCTGCCCGATCGATGGGTGTTCTTACTCGCTGCGCCCCCGGCGCATTT
>Ga0210391_10000986_pt1 | contig 27083 bp, 30 predicted proteins | sample IncBWC12OmetaG_FD_160573 | JGI IMG/M metagenome (GOLD analysis project Ga0210391, IMG submission 160573) | Forest soil microbial communities from Barre Woods Harvard Forest LTER site, Petersham, Massachusetts, United States - Inc-BW-C-12-O ... | reverse complement strand
GAGCAGCTGAAGCTCAATCAACAATTTGCATCAAAGGAAGGCGAGATCTCCCGCGAAAACCTCGAAGCCCAGCAGATGGAAGAAATGGACTTCCAGGAAGAAGAATTCAATCCATACGGCCTGGGCCTCGTCGGCCCGATGGGCCCGTCGCTCTACTGGTAACGATTCTGTCCCCTCTCCCTTTTAGGGAGAGGATGAAGGTGGGGGTCCTTGTGCAGCGCCCTGCGCGATTCAAGATTCTGCCCTCCGGTCTCCTATGCCTATGATGGTGTTGAGCAAGAAGATGAAGCTAAGGATCGTTCTAAACGATGCACTTTGACGCCTTCCTCGATCGATGCCGCGCGCAATGGCCCGAGTTCACCGACCCGCGCCGCCTCGCCCGCTCGACCCATCCCGCCGATCGCTCGCTCGCCCACATTCTCGCCGAAATCCCCGGGATGGCCACCGAGAACAAACTCCGTCTCCTTAATTGCGCCGTCGCCTCGCTCGACCCCGGCGAAGTTTACGTCGAAGTGGGATGCTACAAAGGGGCGAGCCTGGTCGGCGCCGCCACCTCGAATCCTCGCGCGCGAATCTTCGCATGCGACAATTTCTCGCAATTCGACGGCGCCGCGGACGCTCTTCGCCGCACCCTCGACGCGCACACCGCGCCCCGCCAGGTCAGCTTCCACGACATGGACTTCCGCGCATTCCTCGCCGCCGCGCCATGGGCTCCCGCCCGCATAGGAGCCTACTTCTACGACGGCGGCCACTCCTTCGCCGATCAGTATGACGGCGTCGCGCTCGCAATCCCGCACCTCGCCGACGACGCCGTCGTCATCATTGACGACACCAACAAGCGCGCCGCCCGCTCCGCCAACAATCTCATCGCCAGCGCGATACCCGGTTTCAGGCTCGTCCTCGATCTGCGCACGCCGCGCAACCACTCGCCCACCTGGTGGAACGGCGTCCAGGTCTTCCGCTACCAACGCCGCCCGGCAGACGCGTCGATAAAATTCCCTACCCAAGGCTTCGGCATCCGCAAACTAATCTACGACGACATCTTCCTGGAAATGAAACACCGCCGCCGAGCAAGAAGAAAAGCCCGAGCATCCCGCTGATCGCTCTTCACAATGGGTGCAGGGGTCACCCCTGCCGGGGAAGTTTGAAACCACCGTGGTTTCAAATTCAATCAATTGAGCTCCCGATTTTCTTTAATCGCCCCAAGCACCGCCTCCCCGTCCGCCGCCTCAGCAATCCCCAGCTTGTCCAAAATCGTCTTTTGCCCCACCCTCAACCCTCGATCCGCCAGCATCGCGACGATCTCCGCGAATACCTTCACGTCGCTGTCATCCGGCAACCCCAGCTCGATCCTCGGATACTGCCGCTGCGGCCCCATGTTGAGCTCGACAATCGGCCGCACCAGGTCGCGCGCGAGCGTCGCCGCCAGCCGCCGCGCATCGGCGTTCATAATGTCCCGCCGCACCCCCTCATGCACTTGCGCCGCCGCGCGCGAGCCTCCCGAACGCGGCATCTCGGTAGTCAATGTCTGCCCGAGAACTGCCTTACTCACCTGCGCATCTAAGTATTGGCAAAAGTTCTGATATAGTTCCGAACCGCCATTCTGATGCGCCTCGGTGAACTCTATTACCATCGACTCCGGCATTATCGCCGCCGCGTCAGTACCTATTCGCGATACGGCACTGAGTAATGCTTGCTTATCCTTTTCGGATGCGCCCGGATGGTATTTGCCGACTCTCAATGGTTGCCCGAATACCTCGGCGAAGGTTACCCAGTCCTTTAGTATGTAGTTCTTGAACAGGTATGCCCATCCGGCCGCCCGCGCGAGGCCTCCGCGTATCGGCAAGCCTGCTTTCGCCTTCGCGAAATGCGTCACGAACTTGTACGGCGCCAGCGGCGCAGTCATCGGCTGTATTCCGATTCCGCCTCGCAGCGACGACAATATTCCCTCGCCCCCGAAATGTGTGGGTTGCGCCGCCGCCGCGTTGCCCTCGATCGGGATTATTTCGCCCTTGAGCGTGCGCACCAGTATTTCCTCGCCCGAGATCCAGTCGAACGCGAACCAGCGCGGGTCGCGCCATTTCAGTTGCGCAGGAAACCATTCTCTCCCAGAGGTATCCCACATTATCTCGGCCGCCGAAAATCCCTTACCGACCGCGTCGAGCACGTCGAACAGCACGCTGTCGAGCTGAATCGGGCCCTCGCAGATCATCTCGCGCACCATCGCCGCCGCCCGTTGATCCTCAGCCCCGCTCGACGCCGCGCGCACGATCAGATCCAGTTGCGCCACCGCATTCTTTCGAGTCCCGAGCACGGCCAGGTAGTGAAGGTCTTTCTCCTCCATCTCCTCGGCCAGTTCGAGATACAGATACGGGTCGCCGAACTCGGCCTGCTGCATGATTCCGGTCAACCGTTCCGGCGTGAGCCCGATCGACGGATGCATCACGGAATATATATTTCGCACTCCCGCCATTGTCGGAGCCGCCTGCTCCTCGCGCAACATCCCTGTATCTACTTCGCGCCCGTAAGCATCATAGAGTTTCATATTGTGCTCTCCGAATGATTAGTCAGTTCGATGTTAGCGCGCTCTCCGGCCGATTAGTCAGTCCGATGCTCCTTCGAAACAGCCTCGCCGACCTTCAAGAACCATTCACCCCCGCACCGATGACAAGCCTCGGGCAGCCGGACCAGCGCAAGTATAAACTCATACCCACACTCTTCGCATTTCCATTTCCAATAGCTATTCATCTATTTCTGTCTCCTCTCCCTGTCAGGGAGAGGATGAAGGTGAGGGTCCGAACACAGCGCGCAAGCGCGAATCAAGATTCTGCTCCCGATCATCAAAACCCTCGCATCCTCCCGACCTCGACCTCCTCCACTGGCGCCGCGCCAAATGGATCCCCGCGCGCCTCGAAACCGTCCCGCGCCCGACGCGCAGCGATGTATCCGATCTTCCCCGGCTCCGCGCGCGTCGCAAAAAACGCCAGCGCCGCCGCCATCGCCGAGTCGCCATGCCTCCCCTTTCCCTCACCGCCGGTTCGCCGATCGGAAATCTTTGCGACGCCGTGTTCGACCACGATCGCGCGATGGTCGCTCAAAATGTCGGCGTCCTTGGGAATCTCGATCGTGCCGTCCTCGAACGCCGCCTTGTAGCGCGGCATATTTTCCCGATACCACGCCTCCGACAGCATCACCTGCACGATTCGCCCGCCATAACGCTGCGCCGCCGTCTCCGCCAGGTACTGCCCGTTCCCGCGCGCGTCCATCGCGCCCGCGGCGAACCGCGGCAGCCGGTCTACGATGTAGAACAGCACCTGCTCCTGGTTGCGAAACGGGATATTGCGCAGCTCGACGACGAACGGCGTCCGCCGCACGAGATTCTCCCCAATCTGCAGCGGCCAGATGACGGTCAGATCTCCCGATCGGCCGAAGTCTTCGCCGAAGAAGCTTGCGCGCTCAGCGTCGAGCCTCGTCAGCGCCGGCCAGATATTGTCCTGGCACCACGCCTGCGTCTCCGAATGGCGCTCCGCTTCCGGCCGGTTCGAAAATTCTGCCGGCATCTCCCAGCGCAGAATCGGAATCCCCTCTTTCATCCGCGCCTCGATCAGCACCGAGCTCAGGTACGCGCCCGACGACGCGCGCGGGATGCAGAACAATTCCTCGCCGACGTTGTCGCCGTAGTAGTCGACGATCTGCTGACGCCATTCGCCCTGCTTGGCCTCGCTCCACTCCATCCCGGTCTGTTCGCAGATTTTTCTGTATAGTCCGTCCGCCAGCGCCTCGTCGAAAGTAGTACGATGAAGTGAGTATGGCCGCCGGCCGGCGCGAATCTCACTGACCAGTTCATTGAATGCACTATGCGCGCCGTTGTGAGTACTTATTATCCTCACCAGACCGCCCCACATGGTAAACGCGAGCGCTGCCTTCAGGAGGCCCGGCAAATCTTCGTGAAACGCCGCCTCGTCGATCACGGCGCATCCGTCCTTGCCGCGCAGGTTCGACGGCCGCGACGACAACGCGACAATTTTGTGCCCCGAGGCGAAGCGGATTCGATATGCGAGGATGTCGCTGCGCTCGTCGTCCAGCACGATTTCCTCGATCGCCGCGGCTGCTCGATTAAAGCGCTTCGACCATCGCGCCGAAGCTTCGATAAATTCGAGCGCCATGTCCTTGTTGTAGCCGATATACCATCCGTCAATTCCCGCCCGCCCGCTGGTCGCAGCCCCCAGCGCCCGATCTGCAGCCTCGGTCCACGTGATCCCGATGCGCCGCGACTTCTCGCTGACTTTGACCTGCGACTGATCGGCCAGCCACCGCCGCTGGTATGGAAGTAGTATTGAAAGAGGTTCGCTCATTAGTCAGTTGCCGACTCTCTGTTCTGTTCCTACCCTCTCCCTATCGAGCGCGCGATTTTTTCGCGCGCGACCCAAGATTCTGCCCCCTGCGGCCTTCTCAACATTCTGTTCTCTGCGTGCCTTGTCTTTCATTTTCCTCATCGCAACACTTCGCTCATGCATTCGATCGAATCAGCGTGGCAAAACGCTCGCAGATTGCGTCGTGAGCAAACCGACGCCGAACGAATCTTGTGGCGGCATCTGCGCAGTCGCCGCACACGAGGCGTGAAATTCCGACGTCAGCATCCGATTGGACCGTATTTTACGGACTTCTGTTCGATCGAACGGCGCCTTGTCATTGAGCTCGACGGCGGCCAACATGCCGACCGACTGCTGGAAGATGAAGTCCGCACCTCCTTTTTGCGCTCGCGCGGCTATCGCGTACTTCGATTTTGGAACGATCAAGTGTTCGCCGATGTGGACGAAGTGCTCGAGGCAATCGAACGGCTGTTGGCGGAGCCTCAAACGGAATGAGCAAAAGCAGAAGCTTATGTCGCGCGCGAAACAAATCGCGCGCTGTTTAAGGACCCTCACCTTCATCCTCTCCCTTTCAGGGAGAGGGGATATGGCCCGTTTTAGCTCAGTGTCCATTTTCTAAATCTCCAACAACACAGCGCGAATCGCAGGATTGAAAGAGGTTCGTTCATTAGTCAGTCGCCGTCTCTGTGTTCTGTTTTTCCCCTCTCTCTGTAAGGGAGAGGATGAAGGTGAGGGTCCTTTGACAGCGCCCTGCGCGATTCAAGATTCCGCTTCCTCTCTCTCCTTTCCTCCTCCCCTCACCTCTCAATCTCCAACAACACCGCCCGAATCTGATCCGCCGCATCCGGACTCAGCCCCTTACCCCGCGCCTCCTCGATCTTTTTCTCCGCCTCCGCGACTCCCGCCCGCGCCCTCTCCGCCCACTTCCGATGCTCCGTCTCGGCCCGCGCCAGGCCCGACACGCTCCGCGCCAGCGCCGTGATATTCACCGGCGCAATAGTCGCCCCGCCCTCTGCCGCGGTCCTCTTCTCTCTTTCGTTCGCCGACCCGAGCACCTCGAACAGCCGCGTCTGCACCATTCTCATCAGCGCGCCATGCATCTGCTCGTCATCGTCGTCCTTGAATCGTTCGCAAACGATCCGCGCCTGTTCCGTCGCCAGCCGAATCGCATCAAGCCGCCGCTCGAACTTCTGTCCATACTTGTGAATCGCCGCGTGCGAGATCTCGAACCCGTTGTCCCCCAGCCACTTCGACAATTGCCGGCAGCTGTGCAGCGTGCCCTCGGTGAACATCCTGTCGAGCTCTTCCTTCAAATCCGGCGGCAGCTTCTTGATTTTCCAGGTCTTGAACGGAATCGGATCAACCGGCACCCGCTTGGGATGTCCCTTCTCTGTATCCTTGGAGGACGAAGCTGAGGATGGACTTAGGATGTCGCCTTGCGCGCGACTCTCTGTCTCCTCTCCCGGTAAGGAAGAGGATGAAGGTGAGGGTCCTTGTACAGCGCGCGATTCCTTTCGCGCGCGATTCACGATTCCGCTCTTTCCTGTCTTCCCATTCTTCTTCATCTTCCCGCTCACCAATACTTCCGCGGGCGCGCGACTCCCGCCGGTGACGGAAAATTGTACTCGACGACGTCGACGCCGCTCGCCGTCAGCTTGGCGAACCACGTCTCTCCCCCCTCGCCTTCGAGTTCGAGCAAGCCTAAGTCGCGCAGGTACGCGAGCTCGCGCCGCACGGTGTTCAGCGACAGAGACAGCTTGATATCGGCGAGCACGCGCCAGATTATCTGCTCGGACACCGCTATCGGCCGGCCGGCGTCGACGACGCGCAGCATACGCCAACGCGCTTCCTCGCGATTCTTTTGTTCGAGATCAATTCCGTCCGGCATAAAGCCTCTTCTTAACCTCTGCGATTTCTTCACGCATTTCTTCGCGCATCGCGTCCAGCTTGGCGTCGAGCGTGCCGCTGAATCGAATCCAGTCTTCGCGCCGCACATATTCGAGCGGAATGTGCACCCGCAGTTCGATCACCTGCTTCTCCAGATCGTCGACGCGGGATGAGTCGCGCTGATGTTGGTCGTCGCGCCGCTTCAGTAGCCATTGAATCGTGCTCGCATTCACGGCGACGAAGCCGATGAAGGCCGCGACCCATCCCGCTGCATTGCCTAATTCCAAACGGCCACCGCTCTACTGATGCGCCGGAGTGCCGAGCCCGATTGCGACCGAGGCGGCCGCGCTGGCGTTCACCTGGATCTGAACGATTCCACTGAGCATGCCGGCGGTGACGGTGACCTGAGCCGCCTGCGTGACGGTCAATTTGCCGGTCGCCTTGATCACGCACGAGCTGCCATCGGCACTGGGAGCGAGGGCGAGCGTGCCGTCAGGATCGACCGATGACCAAGCGGGAGTGACTCCCGCGGGCGCAATTGCCGGATTCCCTTCATCATCGACGTACGACACGAGGGCAGTAACAACCTGGTCGTCGAGCAGAATAAAATTCGATGCCATTTTTCTCTCAGTCCTTCTTGCTCGGAATCCCGAGCGTGATGATCAGTTTCCAGGCCTTCGGTCTCCTCGCGGGCCACATCCGTTTGCGCTCCTTAAGGAGCCGCAGCTTTTCTTTTCGTCTAAGTCGCCGAGACATTTTCTCAACTCCGTCTGTCTCCACTTCCTTCCCCTCCCCGATCGGCATCGTGATTTCGTCGACTCGTCACTTCCCCACCGTCAATGCGCGCACGCCCGCCCCTGCCCGATGCAGTTCCACTCCCGACGCAACCATCTGCCGGATAGTGCTGACCGGAATCCTCGTCGTGTCGAGGCCTTCCTCCGCGATCGCAGCGACCGCCATCGACTGGATATCCATCCAGGCCGCGTCGCTCTCGAGCACATCGCCCGGATGCTCAGTCGCGTAAATCGCCACGGCGATTCCGATCTTCGATTTGACTGTCGCGTAAATCCCGGCGCTGAAGGCCGGCATCGCGCGCATCAGGTTGGCCGCCACCGCCACCTCGACGTCGATCGCCGGCGGCACCACCTTGACCGTGTTCGACGGAATCGATGCGAGCAGTTTCTGAATCTCCGGCGCGAGCGCGCCGATGATCACCGGCACGGCTTTTTCGATCGCGTCGAGCGCGAGTCCCGTCACTACTCCGCTTGCCATCGGCCTAACTCTTCGCCGCCGTCGCCGGCGCTCCGGACGGCGCGACGATCGGCGCGGGCGCCGTGCCGGTCGGGCAATTTCCCAGCGTCACCGTCTGCGGCACGATCAGCTGGTTGCTCGAGTTCGTGTAGCCGTAGACCTGGCACGAGAACTGGCTGGTCTCGGTTTGATAGGTGGTGCTGATCGACAGCGGCAGCGTCGGCGTTTTGCCTTCGCAGTAGAGCACCAGCCCGGCGTAGTCGACCTGCGCCTGCGCGTTGCAGAAGTTGGTCGCTTCCATGCTGAGCGCGGCGGCGCTCGGGACGATCGTATTTTTCCCGCTGATGATTTCCTTCGGTGTCGGCTGCAGCAGCCCGCCGCCCTGTTGCGCGCATCCGGCGAGCAGCAACAGCGAAGCACACAGAAAACGGCAAAGAAAATTTCGAATCTCCATTTCGATAAGACCTCTTGGTTGGCGGACGTGATCGCGATTTTTCATGGCGCGTAACTTACGTGGCTCGCGGCCGTACTCAGCGGCGTTGAGAGCTGGCTCAGCCCCGTGTCGACCGGAGTTTCGACTGTCATAGTGACGACGCCCGCACTGTCGCATCGGGCAATTGCGCGATGCGGTGCGAACAACAGTGGGATAGGGCTGGTCGATACATCGAACGCGATCGCGGTTCCAGGCGCGAGCTCCCCCGGCAGCGGCGTGCGGCCAATCGCGCAGTCTACCGTGAACATCCGCTCGTTGACCTGCGCGCATCCGGCGAGAGTCGCCAGCACCATTAGCGCGGCGAATATTTTAGTTGCCCGCCGCATGCTTCACCGCCCTCTCGTATGCGTCGCGGCAGTAATCGCGATCTTCGTGCAGCAGCGTGAAACGCCGCTGCCGGACGCCTTCCTGCGCGGCCGTAAAGCACGCGACAAATCCCGATTCCGCAGGACACGACGTGAGCGATTTATCGATGTCGGGCAATTGCGGCGCCGGCTTCAGCGCATCCAATTCGAACCCCGCCGAATCCTCGATGTGCGGCGCATCGATATGCGGCGCATAGGTCGGCGCGCACGCCGCGATCACAGAGGCCATCGCGAGACTAGTTGCCGCGATCAGCATCAGCCTGTGCTTCGAAGTTGGGTACATCTGCTTTTGCATCCTCCGTTCGATCGCTGAGCGAGAGCGGCGTATCGGCGACCACGCGGCCATAAACGGCCAGCCCGCCGGTGCCGATCGCAAGGATCGCGTCGGGCGAAACGTGGCCGGTGGTGAAAATGATCGAGAGCCCGGTGAGGATCGAGCCGAGCCCACCCCAGAAACCCTTGCTCTTCCAGAAAGCCTTTCTAGTCACCTGGGAAACCTCTGAATGCGGACGTGAGTGCGGCTTCGCGTCGGCTCACGCATACGCGCGATTGAGCCAACCTTTGAGAAATTCCTGGTCGCGGTTTTGCTTCGCGGCTATCAGCCGGTAATGCGCGGCGAATTCCGATCGCATCGCCGACATCAGCGCAGCCGGGTCAGCGCGCGCCGCGGCAAGGGCGGTCGCGGGCCCCATCGCGCCGTCTTCGGTGACCGGCGCTCCCGATGCGCGCAGCGCGCGCTGAAGACATTCGATTGCGTTGCTCGCGCCCATGTTCACCGCGAGATCGAAAGTCTTGGCGGCGACCGCAGCCGGCAGTTGCGCAAACCCGAAGCGCAGCCACCATTCGTCCCAGTAGATTTTCACCGCGCCGTCGCGCGTAAGTGTCGCGATATCAACTCCCGGATGCGCGCGCGCGGAAATTCCGAACCGGGTGGCGCCGCCGGCGTCGGCCGGATTCGACGAGTCGCCACCTTCGTCGGCCAGGACGCCTTGAACGGCGATTAAGAACTCGGCGCTGTAAGCGTCAGAGCTGCTGGTTGTTGATTGGTCCACGTTTCAATCGCTCGGCGATCGGCGCGGACGTTGTCACTTCTACGGCGGACGGTTCAGGGGCGCGACACAACGCGAGGACTTTGTAAACGTAGCGTTCGGTGCATCGTAGCTTCAGCGCGATACGCGAGATGCTGACGTGATCGGCACGCATCGCCACGATTCGCGCGCGGCGGCGCAGATGGGTGCTGGTAACGGGAATCAGCAGGCGGTCACTGCCGAACACCCGCGCCATCGCGAGCGCGGAGATGAGTCCAATCGAGCGCGTAATCAGATCGCCGGGCCCGGGCGCGAGCGGGATATACAAACGCCGGCCGCCAAAATCCGCGATCAGCTTGTCGGCAGCGTCGCCACCGATGGAATGAGCGATCTGATCGTAAACCGTGGTCCGAGCGGCTACCGCGAGAGGATTGAAGCGCGGCGGCACCAAGGGCGTGCGGGCCAGCGCGGGGACCCGGTCTGCCACCGCGTTCATAATCCGTAGGCGAGACGGAGATTGGGAGGAATCGAGCCGATGCGGCGATCGCGATCATAAACGAGGCGCCAACTAACCTCGACGTTGTCGTGAACGCAATTGGAGCAGAGCCCGTGATTGCGCATCACGTCGGCTTGGGTCGTGAGCTCGTGACACCACAGGCAAGAGGCAGGGCGACTAGGGAGCGTGGGGCGAATCGGCGAGGTCGCGGGTTCCATAAATCCTCCGCGCGAATTTGGTGGGCGTGAGACAGTGAGTGGACAAGCGGGACAGAAAGGCGGGAATGACTGGGCCGGAACTTCCGAAAGTGGCAGCGGGCGTGGGGTCGCGAACTAAGCTAAAAGTGTGTAGTCGGTATGAGCGATTGAGGGAGAATGTTAAGGGGTGAGCATTCGGCGGAAACACGCTGCGAGACAGGGCTCGCGGCGGCGGGGGATTAGGTTTGAGCTGAGAGTGTGTGGCTTGTGGTGAGATCATGCGCTTTATGAATCTTATTTCACGTTAGGAGATTTATGTCAACCACACTAGTTGACTCCGCATTTCGATCCAGGCTGACGCAGGTGATCCATTCGTTCGGATCGGTGGTCGCGCTGGCGACTGCTGTCGGGGTCTCGGACAACGCGATTTACAAATGGCTCGCGGGCCGGGGCCAGCCGAGCGTGGCGAACCTGGTGGCGCTGGCGCGCGTGGGGCGGGTGTCGGTGGAATGGCTGGCGACCGGAACGGAGCCGGCGCGCGGTGCGCATGCGGCGGCGCGGGCAGGAGTGCAAGGCGACTTTATTTTCATGCCGCGCAACCGGATTCGATTCGCGAGCGGGCGTGACGGAATCCTAAGCAGCGAGCAGGTGGTTGATTCGATCGCGTTTCGCGCCGAGTGGGTGAAGCAGACACTCAAGGCGGACCCGCGCGATTTGATTCTGATCGAAGCGGTGGGCGATTCGATGGCGCCGACGGTCGAGGATGCGGACTTGATCCTGGCGAATCTCGCAGAGCCGCGTTTTCGCCAGGACGGGATTTATCTTTTTCGCAACGAGAGCGGGCTGGTGGTAAAGCGAATCCAGCGGCGGCCCGACGGCAAGCTGCTGATGCGCAGCGACAATCCGAAGTACGAAGCGATGGTGGTGTCGAATGTAAGTATCATCGGGCGCGTGATTTGGATTGGCGGCCGCGTGTGAGCGTATTCAACGGGCAGCGTCGGGGGTCACGCCTAGCTGAGTGATGAAGAGTGCGCATGCGATCATCGCGAGGCCTTTGAGAAACATCGAGATGTTGACGGCGCGCATCACGGGATCTGGCAGCGTAAACATCGCGGTGCCGTGCACGACGATCGTCACCGGGACGAGAAACAGCACGATAATCCATGCGCCGAGGCGCGGGCGGTAGTTGAACAGAATCATCGCGGCGCCGATCAGCTCAACGACCGCGGAAATCAAGACCCAGAACGCGCGAAATGGAATGGGCGCCGGCATCAGGTCGATGTAACTCTGCATCGAGGTGAAATGGGTGATGCCCGAGAGAAAGAAAATCAGCGTGAACAGGATGCGGGCGGTGATGCCGATGGCGGGACTGGTGATCTTGAGATCGTCGGTTTCCATGGTCGTCGAACCTTAGTCGATCGGCGCGGGCGGTAGAAGAGTTTTTCTCTTCACGCGCATCCGGGCTATGTTGCGGACGTGGGGTCGGAAACTAAAGACATTGAAAGTGTGCGTGCGGATCTGGCGGAGGTGATCGAGCGGCACGAGGTCGGGCTCGACGCGGCGCGGCCCGACGCGGTGGCGCGCCGGCGTAAGACCGGGCAACGGACGGCGCGCGAGAATATCGACGAGCTGTGCGACCCGGGAACGTTCGTCGAGTACGGGCCGATTGTCGTGGCGGCGCAGCGGCGCCGGCGCACAGAGGACGACCTGATCAAAAACACGCCGGCCGACGGCCTCGTCACCGGGCTTGCGACTATCAATGGAAATCTGTTCGGCGCCGACCAGGCGCGCGCCGTCGTCATGTCGTACGACTACACGGTGTTGGCCGGCACGCAGGGCCATCAAAACCATCGCAAGAACGATCGAATGTTTCAGATTGCGCGCGAGTTACGATTGCCGTTGGTGCTGTTCGCCGAGGGTGGCGGCGGGCGGCCGGGCGACACTGACGGTGGCTTTCACAATTCGCGATCGTTCCACGATTTTCCGAGGCTGAGCGGGCTTGTGCCGCTGGTCGGGATCACGTCGGGCAGATGCTTCGCGGGCAACGCGTCTTTCCTTGGATGCTGCGACGTAGTGATCGCGACGGCGCGCTCGAATATCGGAATGGGCGGGCCGGCGATGATCGAAGGCGGCGGCCTCGGCATTTTTCGTCCTGAAGAAATCGGGCCGTTGGACGTGCAGATGGCCAGCGGCGTCGTCGATATCGCGGTGGCGGACGAAGCGGAAGCGGTGCACGTCGCGCGCAAATATCTCTCGTACTTCCAAGGCGCTGTGATCGAATGGACCTGCGCGGATCAGCGGATGCTGCGCAACATCATTCCCGAGAACCGGTTGCGGGTTTACGACGTGCGCACGGTGATCGAGACGATGGCGGATACGGGATCGATGCTCGAGATTCGCCGCGACTTCGGGCTAACGATGATCGCGGCGTTCATCCGAATCGAGGGGCATCCGTTTGGCGTGGTCGCCAACAACCCCAAGCATCTGGCAGGCGCAATCGACAGCGACGGGGCCGACAAGGGCGCGCGCTTTATCCAATTGTGCGACGCCTTCGACATTCCGATTTTGTTTTTGTGCGACACTCCCGGAATCATGGTCGGCCCGGAGATCGAGAAGACTGCGCTGGTGCGGCATTCGTCGCGGATGTTTCTGACGGCGGCTAACGCGACCGTGCCGTTTTTTACGATCGTACTGCGCAAGGCTTACGGCCTGGGCGGGATCGCGATGGCCGGCGGCAGTTACGACGCGCCGCTGTTCACGGTGGCGTGGCCGACGGGCGAGTTCGGGCCGATGGGGCTCGAGGGCGCGGTGAAGCTGGGCTATCGCAATGAACTCGCGGCGATCAGCGATCCGGCGGCGCGCAAGCAGCGGTTCGACGAGATGGTCGCGACCATGTATCAGCGCGGGAAGGCTATCAACAACGCGTCGCACTTCGGAGTTGACGACGTGATCGACCCGGCTGAGTCGAGAAGATGGATCGCGGCCGGGCTGCGCTCGAGCGCGCCGCCGGCGCCGCGCACGGGCAAGAAATATCCGTACATCGATAGCTGGTAGGAAGGAGTAGTCACTTATTCAAATGTGAAACCTCGGTGGTTTCACACTTCCTCGGCAGGGGTGACCCCTGTACCCAATGGTAAGAAAGATTGGAGGAAAGCGATGGTTGTTACTGTTTTCAAAAATCGCCTTCGGCCGGGTGTCGAAAAGGAATACGGCGCTCACGTGGCGAAGCTGCTCGAAATCGCGCAGAAGATGCCCGGTTTCGTCGCGATCAAAGGATACGCAGCCGAGGACGGCGAGCAATTGATTCTGGTCGAGTTCGAAACCGTGCAGGATCTCGCCGCGTGGCGTGAAAATCCGGAACATCTGATTGCGCAAGAACTCGGGCGCAGCAAGTATTACGCGGACTACAAGGTCCAGGTCTGCAACACCATCCGCGAGTACAGCTTCAAGACGCCCGCCAATTCGTGACGTGAAGCGAACCTTAATCGCGAGGTGGCGGATATTCGACGTACTTTGGCAGATCGTCAGCGATCTCGTGCCACGGCGCTTTGGATCCCACGAAGATGTGGTACGTCGCGCGAATGCCCGGATCGCCGTCGAGAGCGCCCGCAGGAACCACGATGAAATCGCGCGCCGGAACCGCGCGCGGCATCGGACTGCCGCAGATTCGGCAAAACACGTTCCCAAACCTTTGCGCAGATGGCAGCCGGTAGGCTACCAGCTGATCGTCGCCCCGCAGCCAACGGAAATCCGCGGGTCGAACGTAGACGTTAGCCGCATAATCCGCTCCGCGAACCTTGCGGCATCGCGAGCAATGGCAGTTACGGAACTCGATCTGATCATTCGCCTCGAACGCTACTACGCCGCAAAGACAACTTCCTCGTATCATCTCGAACGCCCTTCCTTGAACGTAACCCTTGAAGAACCGATAGCTGGTAGGAAGGGTAAATCACTTTAATTGGATGTGAAACCACGGCGGTTTCACACTTCCTCGGCAGGGTGACCCCTGCACCCAATGGTTCGAATCAAGCATTCAGTCTGTCGAGCAGCGCCTTTGCGTCCTTCAGGTCGGCGGTGTCGAAGCCCTCGGTGAACCAGTTGTAGATTTCCGCGAGCATCGCGCGAGCTTCGTCGCGATGACCCTGCTTCGCGAGCAGCCGCGCGAGACTGATGGTCGCGAGCAGTTCGAACGATCTGGCTTCCTCGCTGCGCGCAATCCGGATCGCGTCGCGGAAGAGGTCCTCGGCCTCGCGCTCGGTGCAGCGTCCGGCTTCCAGCTGCAGCTCACCCCGGACGCGCTTCACAGCAGAGGAGAACCTCGGCGTCCAGGTGGTCTGGTCCAACAGGGCCAGCGCTTCATCGAATCGGCGCAGTTTCCTGTACGCCTCGAATACATCGAAAAGGGCACCGCCACCCGCCAAGCCCATCGCGCGTCGCGCGGCCAATGATCGCTGAACCTCGTTGAGCCCTTCCTCGACGCTGCCCTTTTTCACCAGGCACCAAGCGCGCCAGTAAGTTCCCTCTTCTCTGTAGAACCCGAACCCGTGCTCATCCGCCAGCACGCGCATCTCATTCGCCGCTTCCTCAAGCGCAGAGACTTCGCCGCGATATCGGCAGACCGTACAGACGCCCGAATACGCTGAGCATAACGGAAAGGGCCTCCCGAGGTTGCGCGCCAGCGTCAGCGCTTCGCGGCAACGCTCAAGAGCCTGGTCCGGAAAACCGAGGCACCAAAGAATTTCGCCGAGAACGTCGAGGGCCGTAATGCGCGGATCCGCAACCGGAAAGACCGAGTACTCCGCAATAGCGGGAATGAGAGCGACGGCCTTCTCTAGATGCGCGCGGGCGTCACGGTGCCTGCCCTGGTATTCGAGGCTTTCTCCAAGCGCGCTGTTCGCCCACAGCAGCCTCGCGGGGCTGGGTTCACGCTCGGCCAGCGCAACGAGCTGTTGCGAAGTCTCGAGGTCCTTCTGCCATTGGCTCTTGAAATTGTAGAAGAACCTGAGGCCCAGCAGCACGCGGAAGGTCCGCCGGGTCTCGCCCAGCTGCGTGCAGAGATCCCGGGCTCGCGCGAACGCCGCGCCCATCTCGTCATCGGCGAGACCTCTAGCGGCGGCTGCAGCCTCCGCAAACGTGATTTGCAGGCTCGCTTCCTCGCGACGGTGCTCGTCGTCCTCGGGCAGGCTCTTCAGCAATTGGAGTGCGGCGTTCAGATGGGCGATTGCTTCGCCGTGGGCCAAGCGCTGATGAGCCTGTCGGCCGGCCAGGAGCAGGTAATCGAGCGCCTTTCGAACGTTGGCGCTGCGGCCGTAGTGGTAAGCGAGTTGACTCAGATGGTCGTCGATTGATTGAGGGAATGACGCTTCCATGGCGGAACCGATTCGTTCGTGCAGCAGCTTTCTGCGCTCGATCAGCACCGAGTTGTAGGCGACATCGTGGGTGAGCGCGTGCTTGAAGGTGTACTCGACGTCGCCGACCGCGGGCTGCTCGTAGATGAACTCGGCCAGCTGCAAATCGCTGAGCATCTTGTTGAGATCGTCGTCGGGCTTCCTGGTGATCTCGCGTACCAGCGCGAGCGGAAAGTCTTTTCCGATCACGGCCAGGGTTTGCAACAGCTCCTTCTCAGCCGCGGGCAGGCGGTCGATCCGCGCCGCCAGTATGCCCTGCACGGTGGGAGGAATCTTTAGCTCATTGAGCGGCTTGGTGACCTTGATCGCCGCCGTGTCGCGCACCAGTGCACCCTCGTCGAGCAACACCTGTACCGTCTCTTCCATGAAGAACGGGTTGCCCTCGGTCTTCTCGATGATCAAGCGCTTGAGCGGCGCCATTCCGGCGCCATCGCCGAGCAGCGCTGTCAGCATCTCGGCGGCGGATTCCTTGCCCAGCGGGTCGAGCCGCAATTGCGTGTAATAGGTCTTCGAGTTCCACTGATGCGAGTACTCGGGGCGATAGTTCACCAGCAGCAGAATCTTCGCATTGGCGATTGAATCGGCGAGCAGATTCAGCAGCGCCTGGGTCTCCTCGTCGATCCAGTGCAAGTCCTCGAAGATCACGATCAAAGGCTGATTGAGCGATTCGCGCAGCAGAATGCGTTTGATCGCATCGAGCGTGCGCCGCTTTTTGACCTGGCCGTCCATCTGCGCGAGTGGATCGTCGCCCTCGACAATCCCGAGCAGCGCGAACAGGTACGGCAGCGTGTCCTCCTGCGCTCGATCGAGCATCAGAACCTTGCCGCCGATCTTCTCGCGGCGCGCACGCGCGTCGTCGTCGCCACTGATTTTGAAGTAACCGTGCAGCAGGTCGAGCACCGGCAGGTACGCCGACGCCTTGCCATGCGAGACCGAGAAGGTCTCCAGCACCATCCAGCCGGATTGATTCTTGACCTTGAACTCGTAGAACAGGCGCGATTTGCCGGTGCCTGCCTCCGCCATCGCGGCGACGATCTGCCCGCGCCCGGCCCTCGCCTGCTCGGCCGCGCGCTTGAGCGCGTCCATCTCGGCATTCCGCCCCACGAACTTAGACAGTCCGCGGCCGGCAGAGCGCTGCAGCCGCGTCCGCAGCGGCCCGAGTCCTCTCACCTCATAAACGCTGACCGGCTCGCTCACGCCTTTGACCCTGGTCGGACCCAGCGGCTTGAGCTCGAAGTATCCTTCCACCAGTTTGCGGGCCTGCTCGCTCACCGCGATCGAGCCGGTCGGTGCGAGCGCCTGCAACCGCGACGCGAGATTGGCGGTGTGGCCGATCGGTGTGTACTCGGTATGTCCTTCGCTGGTCGTGATCGAACGAATCACAACCTCCCCGGTGTTCACCCCGATACGCGCTTCGAGCGGCAGGTTTCCAGCCTCGCGCAATCGCGCCGAGTAGCGCTTCAGATCCTCTTGCATCCGAAGAGCCGCGTAGAGTGCGCGCTGGGGATGATCCTCGTGCGCGACGGGCGCGCCGAACAGCGCGAAGATGCCGTCGCCGGTGCTCTGCACCACGTAGCCGTCGTAGCGCTGGACCGCTTCGATCATCAGCTTGAGCGCAGGATCGACAATCGCGCGGGCCTCTTCGGGGTCGAGGTCCTGCTCCAGTTCAGTCGAGCCCTTGATGTCCGCGAACAGCGCCGTGACCGTTTTGCGCTCGCCTTCGAGATTTTCAGAGGGGGGCGCCTCGCTTACTCGAATAGGCGCGTCCCTCGAATTCTTTGACGACGCGGACGCGGGCGCTCCCAACGGAGCGCCGCAGTCCTCGCAGAACTTCGCCGTCGCGGAGCTTTCGGCGCCGCACTTCGCACATCGATTGGCGAATGGAGTGCCGCACTCCGCGCAGAATTTTCTGCCGGAGGTGCTTTCAGTCCCGCATTTCGAGCAGCGCATCGGGGGTCCCCACCTTTCCGATGGCTGAGTATCGCCCTTGTCCGCAACTAATTATAGAGCCGGAAATCGCAAGTATCAGTTGTGCAGAGAGATCGAGGCGTTTGTACTGATAATGCTGACTGAGGTATTCGATCCGGCAGGGGCGACTTTGCACTCAATGTCCGGTTGCAAGTTGGTCGGTCGCGCGAGAGGAGAAACGTTGTGATTAAGTCGGCTGAGGAGACTGTCAGCGTTGCGGGAGAGCGGCTTGCGATCGTGAAGGGCGGGTCGGGAAAACCGCTTTTGATTTTTCACGACGAGCTTGGATATCCCGGGTGGATGAGCTGGAACGAAACGTTCGCGCATGAGCGGACGCTGATCATTCCGATTCAGCCGGGCTACGGCAAATCGCCGCGGCTCGAATGGGTGCGGACGTTTCGCGATCTCGCTGGTTTCTATTCGCAGGTCGTGCGCGAACTGCGGCTCGATCCAGTGGATGTCATCGGATATTCGGCGGGCGGTTTTATCGCGGCCGAGATGGTCGCGGCCGATCCGAAGATCTTTTCAAAGATGATCCTGGTCGCGCCGATGGGACTGAAGCCGGCCGAGGGCGAGATCATGGATATCTTTCCGATCACGATGCGCACGCATCTGCGGGCGACCGTGGCCGACCCTGCGGGGACGCCCGAGTTTCTCAAGCTGTACGGCGGCGAGATGACGCCCGAGCAATTCGAGGCGTTCGAGGAGGCGCGGGCGGAGTCGGCGCGAATCGGATGGGAGCCTTACATGCACAATCCCGCCCTGCCCTACCTGCTGCGCGGGACCAAAACGCCGACGCTGCTGGTGTGGGGCACGCGCGATCGCGTCGTTCCGCGCGGCTGTATCGACGCATACCAGCAGGCGATACCGGGAGCGCAGGTCGCGACCGTCGAAGGCGTTGGTCATCGGCCCGAAATTGAAAACTCAACTGAGTTTGTGCGAATAGTCAGTCGGTTTCTGACTGAGTAATGTTACGTGAAGATAGTGATTCTCGACGGGCACGCTGTTAATCCGGGTGACCTTGGTTGGGACGCTTTTCGGAGCCTTGGCGAGTTGGAAGTTTTCGATCGGACTGCTGAGAATGAAATCGTGGCTCGCGCGCGCGAGGCCGAGATCGTGTTGACCGTCAGGACGCCGCTGTCGGCGGATACGCTGACGCAACTCAAGCGACTACGTTACATTGGTGAGATGTTTACCGGTTACGACGAGATCGACCTGAAAGCTGCGCGCGAGCACAATGTTCTCGTCACCAACGTGCCGACCTACGGCACCGCCTCGGTGGCGCAACTGGTTTTCGCGCTGCTGCTCGAACTGTGCCATCACGTCGGGCTGCATAGTGAAGCGACTCGCGCAGGAGAGTGGTCGCGGTCCGCGGATTTCAGCTTTTGGAAAATGCCGTTGGTTGAGCTGCAGGGCAAGACAATGGGAATCGTCGGCTTTGGCCGCATAGGTCGCGAGGTAGGGAAAATCGCGGTCGCGCTTGGTATGCGTGTGATCGCTGAGGACGCGGGCAGAAAAGATCCACCCGACTGGCCGGACTTCCGCTGGTGCGAGTTGGACGAGCTCCTGGCTGCGGCCGACGTCGTCAGCTTGCACTGTCCGCTGCTGCCGCAAACTCGTGGGATCATCAACGCCGCGTCGCTGTCGAAGATGAAGCCGAGCTCGTTTCTCATCAACACCTCGCGCGGACCGCTGATCGTCGAGAAGGATCTCGCCGACGCGCTCAACAACGGGCGCGTGGCAGGCGCGGCCGTCGATGTGCTGTCGGCAGAGCCGCCGCCGCTCGACAATCCGCTTTTGCATGCAAAGAATTGTGTCGTGACACCGCACATCGCATGGGCAACCAGGGAAGCGCGCACGCGTTTGGTTGAATTGGCGGTCGCAAACCTGAGTGCGTTTCTTGACGGGCGGCCGATCAACGTCGTGAACTGAGTTAGTAGTTAGTAGTCACTCGCGAGGTAACTATGAAAGTAGGATATTTCACCGAACGGCCGGCGCGATGGGTTCCCGAGGATGTGATACTGCGCAACGGCGGACACTTCGCCGTCTCGAATAGCTACTTCGATAGCGAGCGCGCGGCCGAAGACTATAACTACTTCATCGACGAGAACCTGTACGCAGAGGAACTCGGCTTCGACATCATCGGCTTGAACGAGCATCACGGCAATCCGTTCTGCATGGGCAGCGTGATGAACGTCGAGGCTGGAATCCTGGCGCGGCTGACCAAGAAGGCGCGAATCCTTTTGATCGGCAACCCGCTGCCGGTTATCAAGCATCCGTTGCGGATGGCCGAGGAGCTGGCGGAGATCGATTTGATTTCGCACGGGCGCATGATCACCGGATGGGTGCGCGGAGCGGGCAGCGAACAGTTCTTCAACAACGCGAATCCGACGTACAATCGCGAGCTGTTCGAGGAAGCCCACGATTTTATAGTACAGGCGTGGACGCGGCCGGGGCCGTGGCGCTACGAGGGCAAGCATTTCCATTATCGGCACGTGAATCCGTGGGCGCTGCCGTATCAGAAGCCGCATCCTCCCATGTGGATACCGGGAACGCTCAGCCCGGAGACGGTGCGATGGTGCGCGGAGAAGGCGTATCCATATTTTGGCCTGGGAACGTCGCTGGGCCCCACCTGCGACTTGTGGGATTACTACGCCGACGAGGCGGCCAAGCACGGATACGTGGCGGGTTCGGAAAATTTCGGCTACGTGCTGCCGACGTTCGTCGCGGAGACTGAAGAGAAGGCGCAGGAGCTGGGCCAGGGATTTCTTTTCGGCGGCGGTCAGAACTCTTTCGCGCGCGTCGAGCATACGTTGCCGCCGGGATACAACTCGAAGGAAGCGATTCGGAAGCTGGCGAAGCAGCCGCAAGGGAGTTGGCTCGGAATCAGCGGCGACAAGATGCGCGGGCATGCCGAAGAGCAGGCAATCGACGTTGATGCGATTCGGCAGAAACTGATTCCCGGGTATCAAAAGGCGCAGAAGCAATTTCAGCTGATCATCGGCAGTCCGAAGACGGTGCTGCCGAAGCTGAAGAGCATCCTGACCGTACTGCGGCCGGGGTCGCTCATAATTTTCAGCGTGCAGGGACAGGTGCCCAACAAGGATCGGCAGACCAGCATGCGGCTGATCGCGCAGGAAATAATTCCCGCGCTGAAAGAGCATGCGAAGTCGATCGATCTGGTCGACGCGCTCGAGCGGGCGCCCGGATCGATCAAGCTGACGCCGGGAACGTCGCGAGGTCCGGTTTCCGATCGCGGACCGTTGAAGGAATTGGGGTTGGTTTAATCGAGCCGGCCCCAGGAACACGCCGCGCCGCGCCACCGACGCGGAACATGCTCGCCTACAAATCGCTGCACGGCAGCGCCGCGTCGGACCATCTCGATCTGATGCGCGGTGGCGCGGCGATCCTCGTGATGCTGGGTCATCTGCGCAATCTGTTTCTCGTAAGTCCCGCCGAAGTCGCGGGTAACGCTGGCGTGCTCGTCAAGTTCGTATATCTGATCTCAGGCTTCAGTCACTTCGCCGTCATGATCTTCTTCGCGCTGAGTGGATTCCTGGTCGGCGGCAGCGTGATCCGCGGTCGCATGGAGGGGAGATGGAGTTGGAGTACCTACTTCGCGACGCGGCTGACACGTCTGTGGATCGTGCTGATACCGGCGCTGTTGCTCGGCGCGATTTGGGACCATAGCGGAATACTCGCATTCGGCAATTCCGGAGTTTACGGCGGACAGGCGCGCGCCGACGTGGGCATCGCCGCAGTCGCGCCGCGGCTGTCGGCAAGCTGCATGCTGGGCAACGCGCTTTTTCTGCAAGGCATCCTCACAGAGACGTTTGGATCGAACGGACCGTTGTGGAGCTTGAGTTACGAATTCTGGTACTACGTGATTTTTCCGCTGATGGTTCTGGCATACCCGACGAAGAAGGCCGATCGGTCCACTGCTCTGTACGCGATCGCCGCCGTCGTGGTTTTGTTTTTCGTCGGCTCGACGATCAGCTTTTATTTCCTCATCTGGCTGTTAGGCGCGGCGCTGAATTTCGCGCCACATCAGACCGGCCCGCCCGCAAAGCACTGGTACCTGGTCGCGACGATTGCTGTGCTGCTGATCGCTGCGACATTCAGTATCAACACCGGTATAGAGGAATTTCGATCCGATCTCGCCGTCGGAATCGCCTCGACCGTTGTCATCCTGGCAGTCCTGCGCAACAACGCGCGGAGCGGGTCTGGCCTCTATTCGCGAGCTGCGCACGGGCTGGCGGGGTTTTCCTACACGCTCTACCTCGTCCATCTGCCGGCGTTGATATTTGTGAGCGCGTGGCTCGTGCCGGGACGACGATGGCATCCCGACGCGTTCAACGTTGCGAAGATTGCGGCGATTGGGAGTTGCGCGCTCGCGTACGCATTCGTGATAGCCCGGCTTACCGAATACCGGACCGGTGCGGTCAGGGCTCGCGTGATCGCAGCAATCGATCGCAAAGCAGAAAACCGGTCTGAGGCGCGCTGAGGGCTATGTCGAGAAGATGAATCATTCTGCATAATCGATCGTCATGAAAAAGGTGCTGATGGTTTGTACCGGCAACAAGGATCGCAGTCCGACGGCGGCGATGGTGCTGGCGGAAATGTGCGCGCCGATGTGGGTAACGTCGGCGGGCACCGAGCCGTGGGCAAAGAACCAGGTCAATCTCGAGCTGGTCGAAGAAGCGGACGTGATCTGCGTGATGGAAGAGGCGCATCGCCGGCATATCCGTGATCGCTTCGGCGACGCGCATGCGGAGAAAGTCGTCGTGCTCGACGTTCCGGACAACTACGTTTGCTGGGAAGCCAAACTGATCGACCTGCTCAAGGGCAAGCTGCGCACTGCGCTCGGGCTCAAGCGGACCGTGTAAGATAGCGGGCGCCTTTCGACTATAAACCGTATTCGTCGAGCAGCGCTTGACGCAGGCGCGTGAAATGAACGAGACCGGCCTGGTACTGAAGCATCTTCTGGATCGACAGACTTCCCAGGTTGAGGCCGTAGCGGCGCGCGGTGGCGGCGACGGCTTTCGCGGCGGGCGAAGATTCGATATGCTGCTCCGCGCTCGCGCTGGCTTTTCGACGGGACCCGACCTCGAACAATTGCGCGGCCATGTTGCGCGGATACATTCCGAGGCTCACGAGAATATCGGCGGACAGCTCGCGCGGATCGACGAGATGCGCCTCGTATCCGGTTTGGCGGGAGAGCTGGACCGACTCGTCGCGATTGGAAAATAGTTTCGCGGTAACGTGATGCCCGACTTCGTGCAGGAAGGCGGTGGCAATGGCAGCAGGGTGATGGGCGCCGTTAAGGCAGATCAGCGGACGGCTATCCAGACCTGAATCGCCGCCGAGGTAGAAGCCCAGGACCGCGAGGCCCGACGGCCACGGCATCTTGGCGATTCGAAGATCGGCGCCGAGGGCGGACGCCCGTTCGGCGAATTCTCGCATCGAACCGATGCGGGCGGCGCCGTCGTTCAGGTGCGGCCAGGCCTTGCGCCGGGCGACGCTGACAACTTCGCGCACTTCGGCGCGGCTGAGACAGGCACGAAGCGCCTGTCCGTATTCGCGGTTCCAGAGACGCGTGATTTCGTCGGGAGTGGTGGTTAGTGTCGGCATGCGATCATTTGAAGCGCTTTCAGCACTTTTGATGATATCAGCGGTTAATCCGCCGATGCGTGAGACACGTTTCTTCAGGCCCATAAATCAATTCGCCCCAGTGGCAAATTATAACCAAAAGTACGCATTTAATGCTAGATAGGCAACAAGCCCGTTCTTTTAGCCATTCTTGAGTACATTTCGCTTTGCGTTTTGGATCTCATCCCGTGTAATAAGCGGCTGTGTACTAATTTCAATACTACAAATTGGCGCATTTCTAAACTGAGTGTTCAGATTTTGACGACCAATGGCCCAACCGCGCGCCCCACCCGTGCGCAACTTGCCCGACCGCGTGCTCCGCGCTCGCCTCCACCCTGCGGCTGAGAGTCTCAGAAGCCGCATCTCCAGATCAAGCAACAATCGCGACGAATTCACACTGTAAGAGAAAGGAAGGAGATACCAATGGAACTGCGTTTGCTCTCAACCGAACCCGAACGAAGGATTTTCGCCGCGCGTACCGAGCAGATTCGTGCGAAGCATGGAGTCGGCTTCAAAGAACGCCCGCGGTCGCGCCTGGCAAAAATCCACCTGACCTTCGGCAATCTGTACGCGCTGTTTGAAAACGACGGCGACCCGGCCGAAAAAATGATCGCCGGTCTGGTCATGCACGATCTCGAGATGTTCCCGCAGACGTGCCCCAAGCCGGACCTCTCGCATCTGCCGCCGCGATCGGTGATCGAGGTAAGCGAGCTGTGGTCGCGCGCAATTGGAGCCGGTGCGCTGGCGCGTGCCGGCGCGGCCATCATGGCGGGGCTGCTCGACGCGCGCGCAATCCTCGCGTACCTGGGCGTGAAGCCGTTTGACGGAACTCCGTTTTACCGTGCGACGGGCTTCGTAGATGCGGGCGAGCCGGTCGAATATCCATATCTCGAAACGCTGAAGGGCGAGGCGATTTGGGCACAGCCGATGATCCTGGGCGGCGAGTCGCTGGCCAAGCTGACCCGCGTGTTCTCGCAACTGATCATCGAGACCAACGACGATCACAGCATCCTGCGCTTCAGAAATTTCCTGAAAGGCAGATCGGCTGGCGGCCGTCCGGTGTTCGTCGACGGCGACGCGCCGAGGGCGGAAACGCCAATGCTGCACGAAGAAAACGCGGCAGCGGCGTGATGATGACGAATGCGTTCGGGGAGTCGAATTGGATCGGTACCAGTCGCTCGAGGGGAACAATGAATTACGGATTAGAAACAGGGTCGTCCGCAGAGCCGGGTCGCTTTGGCGACGTCGGCAACAACATACCGGTTAAACTTACGAAGGAAGAACTCAAGGAGCTGTCGTCGGTCAATTCGATGCTCGCGTGCCTGCATGTGGCCCTCGAGTGGGGATTGGTCGCAGCGACGATTTACCTTTGCCAGCGGTTCTGGCATCCGATGCTGTACGTGTTCGCGGTCGCGTTCATCGGTTCGCGGCAGCACGCGCTGGTGGTGCTGATGCACGACGGCGTTCATTATCGGCTGCTGCGCAATAGGCGGCTGAATGACTGGATGTCGGAAGTAATCCTGGCGTGGCCGCATCTCGTGACGGCGCGGCAGTATCGCAAGAATCATTTTGCTCATCATAAGTACCTGAACACGCCGCAGGATCCCGACCTGATTCGCCGGAAAGGCGATCCGGCGTGGGTATTTCCGCAGGCTGTGCCCGAGCTGGCAAGAACGCTGTTTCGCGACGTAACCGGGTTGAACGCGCCTGCCATGCTGAAGCTGGCCTCGTCGGTGGCGGCGGCGGACGAGGTACCGACAGCGTTTCTCCTCGCGCGCTACGGATTCTACGCCGCAGTACTCGGCATCGTCGCATACTTCGGTGCGCTGGAAGCGTTCGCGCTTTACTGGATCGTCCCGATGTTCACCTGGCTGGTGCTGATCATGCGCATCCGCAGCATCGCCGAACATCACGCGATCGACGAACCGCAGACGGCATACCCGCGGACCCGGACCACGCATGCAAATCTGCTCGAGCGGATTCTGATTGCGCCGAAGAACGTCAACTATCACATCGAGCACCATTTCTTTCCGAGCGTGCCCTTCTATCGGTTGCCCGAGCTGCATGCGCTGTTGATGTCGAAGCCGGGGTACCGCGAAGGCGCTCACATGACACAGACGTATTGGGGTGTACTCGAGGAATCGGTGGGCCGCACGCCGTCGCGCCGCGACGAGGCTCGCGATCAAGCCGGCACCCAGCTCGAGCGCATCGCGCGCGTAGCGGAGGCAACAGGATGATGCGCTGATACAGACTGAAAGATAGCATTTCCTACAAATGTGTTTGCAAACTGCCGGCGCGCACTTGTACAGTTGCGCCGGGTGAGCGACCGACCGAAGACAAGCCACGACTGGGGGGACTGGTTCTGGCGGCGGATTTTGACCCGGTTTGAATGGCTGCAATTCCGATAACCTACAACCTTCGAAGCTTGATGGTCCGGCGCACGACTTCGCTCATGACCGCGATGGGTATCGCGCTGGTCGTGATGGTGGTCGTCATCCTGCTGAGCGTCGTCAGCGGCCTGCGGCAAAGCCTGGAGCTGGCGGGCGAGCCGGGGCACTGGATCATTCTCAGCCGCGGCACGGTGTCCGAGGGCGAGAGCTACATCTCGCGTGAGCAGGCGGACATACTGCGGAGCCGGCCGGAGATCGCGACCGGCTCGTCGGGCGCGGTGCTTTTTTCTCCTGAGATGGTGGTGCCGTTCAACGCCGCGGTGAAGCGGCCGGCGAATCAATTCAAGCCGGCGTCGCTGCGCGGCGTGTCGCCGATCGCATACAAGATGCGCGGCGGGCTCACGCTGGTGGCAGGGCGTTGGCCCGAACAGGGCCGCGATGAGATGGCAATTGGGCAAAAGCAGGCTGCGCGATTCCCCGAACTGAGCGTCGGAACGACCTTCAAGTATGGAAGACGCACCTGGACGATCGTCGGAATCTTCGCCGACCGTGGCAGCGCACTCGAATCGGAATTCTGGACGGACATCGACGTGCTGCAGCAGGACGCGCGCTTCGAGCACGGCTATTCGTCATTTCACGTCGTGCTGAAACAGGGCACCGAGGACACCTTTCGCAACGCGCTCGTCGAAGATGCGCGGCTGACCGTCGACGCGCTCAGCGAGCGCGAGTTCTTCGCCGAGCAGGCCAAGGTCGCCGACCGGCTGCGCGAGATGGTGCTGATCGTCGGACTGATCGTGGGAACCGGCGCGGCGTTCGGCGGCATGAACACGATGTATGCCGCGGTCGCGCGGCGCACGCGCGAGGTGGGAGTGCTGCGTACGCTGGGCTTCAGCCGCGTGTCGGTGCTGACCTGCTTCCTGGTCGAGAGTGTGATTCTCGCGCTGGTGGGCGGCGTCATCGGCGTGCTGCTGGCGATTTTCTTAAGCTTGGCGGCTGGCCTGAATGACCGGCTGATGAGCGTCGGCACCGTGGTTTTTTCGTCGGCCTTTACGCTAAGCGCGCTGTCGGGCGGAATCCTCACGGCGTTGCTGATTGGAGTTGCCGGCGGACTGATGCCGGCATGGCGCGCGGCTCATCTGCCGATCGTCGAGTCGCTGCGCGAGGCGTGACGCAATGCAATCGCTCAATCTCATCTTCCGCTATGTGGTCCGGCAGCCCCGCCGCGTGATTCTGACGACGCTGACGTTCGCGGTCGCGACTTTCATCTTCACCGTACTCGCCGCGATTCCCGGCTCGATCGACATGATTCTCAAAAAAACTTCCGAGACGCTGCGCCTGTATTCCTATAATGCCGACGGCCGCTACCTCGGCGTGCCGGCGCGCGATTGCAGGACGATCGAGCGCATTCCAGGGGTTGTAGCCTGCATGCCGATGGTCGTGATGCGCGCCACGTATCAGAACGCGTCGGAAGTCGTGCAGGCATTCGCGCTGGATGCGGACAAAGTCGCTCAGCTATTTCCCGACTACAATCTCTCGCCGGAGGTGCTCGCGCAGTTCTCGAACAACCGCGACGCCGCG
>Ga0210391_10000985_pt1 | contig 27090 bp, 25 predicted proteins | sample IncBWC12OmetaG_FD_160573 | JGI IMG/M metagenome (GOLD analysis project Ga0210391, IMG submission 160573) | Forest soil microbial communities from Barre Woods Harvard Forest LTER site, Petersham, Massachusetts, United States - Inc-BW-C-12-O ... | reverse complement strand
TGCCGCTGTCCACGTGGAATCCAGATGCGGTGTCCGCTCACCGAGCAGATAGGGCGTCCACAGCAGGCCATCGCTGCCTGGCGCAATTTTCGACGCAGCAGCGGTCAGGTCGTCGTAGGTTGCTTCCGGCGCGAGCGTCTCGCGCAGCCAGCGCAGCGAGAGCCCTGCCGACTGCGTTACACCCATCACATGCCAGCGCCCTGGCACCGCGTGGCAGAATGTGTGCAGGCGGCCCAGCGGATCGCGGGTGGGCGCAGCGGTGGCCGCGAAGACCACGCCCGACGTGCCAATGGTCGCGGAGACCGATCCAGGCTCCAGAATCCCCATGCCCACGGCACCGGCTCCCTGATCGCCCGCTCCGGCAGCCACCGGCGTTCCCGCTGTCAGCCCGGTGAGCGCTGCGGCTTCTGCGGAAATCTTCGCGCAGATTTCCGGCGACTCGAACAGCTCCGGCAGCCAGCTTTCGGGAATCCCCGCCACCCGCGCCACTTCCTTCGACCACCGGCGATGCGCCACATCCAGCAGCAGCGTGCCGCTGGCCTCCTGCACGTCCATTGCGTAGGCACCGGTGAGCCGGTAGCGCACGTAATCCTTGGGGCAGAGCATGTGCTCGATGCGCGAGAAAATCTCCGGCTCGTGCTCCTTGACCCACAGCAGCTTGGTCAGCGTGAAGTTGGGCAGCGCGGGATTCGCTGTGAGCTCGATCAGCTTTTTGCGCCCCGCCTCGCCCTCGCCAAACTGCGCGTGCAGCCAGTCGCACTGCGGCCCGGTGCGCTGGTCGCACCAGATGAGCGAAGGACGCAGCACCTTGCCGTCCTTGTCCAGCATCACCGCCCCATGCATTTGCCCGGTCAGCCCGGTCGCGTCGACGCGCACGCCGGGAACGGCCGCCAGCACCTCGCGAATCGCCACTTGCGCGGCGCGCCACCAGTCCTCAGGATCCTGCTCCGCCCACCCCGGATGCGGCGTGCGAAACGGCTCGTGCTCGCACGAGGCCGATGCCACCAGTTGTCCCTGCTCGTTGACGAGAACGGCGCGCGTGCCGCCCGTGCCGACATCCATGCCCAAAAACACGGCGTTTCTCCTGCTGGTAAATCGTTGTAGTGCGGAACACAACACTCTACCAGCGTGGCACTGCCTAACGAAAGCCGGTCACGACGAGCCTCGCCGCCTGCCGCTATTTGTGTTCTGTCGTCTTGCTTGCCGCGGCGCCATCGAGGCAATCGATATACGCCGCCGACGCTGCCAGCCGCACCGGCTGCTTCGAATCATCCAGCAGCATCGCAATATCCCCTGCATCCTGTGCGCGGTGGAAGCCGCCCACGACGCGCACCGCCGCGGCGCGCGCACCCGCGTCATCGTCCCCAAGATCGTCCTTCATCTGCTGGCGGACGCCTTCGCTCCGGACTTCTGCCAGCAGCTGGATCGCCTGCACCCGCGCGGAGTCCGCGCCGTTTTTGCGTGCGTATTCAACCGCGCTCACTGAGAAACCGAACGGACCCAGCACCATGCCCGCTCCCGTCTCAATCCCAATTTTCGCGAGGGCCGAGGGGCTATGCAGCGTGCGGGACATATCGTGCTCCGCACCGTGGATCAGCGTTGGGTTCGCCTTGCGATCTCCCGCCGCAATCGCCGCCAGGATGTCCTCGCCGCTCCTGTCGTTGAATTCCTTCCACAGCGTGATGGCAGCTGCAAAAACCACCTGAGGCTCCTTATCGTCGAGCAGTTTGCGCACCGGCTCGACCAGCGCGTGCGACTTGGTTTTGCCCGCAGCCAAGATCGCCGCCGCCCTCACGTCCAGATCAGTATCCTGCATCGCCGCGGCGATCAGCCCTATCGCCCGCGCGTTTGTTTTCAGGTCGCTCAGCGCATTCAGCGCCTGGGTGCGTGCGTCAGGATGCTTCGCGTCCTGCACGTTATCCGTGAGCATCTTCCAGCTTCGCTGGAGCTTGTCGGCAGGCGAATGAGGCGTTGCGGCGGGCGCGCTCTGACCGGCCTTCGCCGGTGCAGGCGCTGGGCTGTCTGAGTTCGCCTGCGCCGCGGCTACACCGCAACCGAGCACGGCGACAAACAGGAACGCACCGACGTTGCGGGAGGAAGACAAACGCATAGTCACCTTCTTTCAAGCGGTCCATTGAATGGGGCTGCGAAGTATGCGGAATTTTACTCCACGAACATTGTGTGGATTCGGCGGGCCTCCAATGCTGCGCTCCAAAACGCTCTCATCGTTCTGAACCGCTACAATGCAATCTTTTACGGAGAACGTTTCGCCATGCGATCTTCACGCCCACTCACCTTCGTCGTCTTCGCGCTGCTGCCGCTGGTTTCAGCCGCGACTGCGCCTGCACAAAGCCTTGCTGCGCGCCGCGCAAAGCTCCGCGACGCCATCGAGCAGGAATGGCAATACCAGCTTCGCATCCATCCGGAGACGGCGACGGAGATTGGCGACCCGCGCTACAACGACCGCTGGAGCGACTACTCTGCCGCCGCAGCCGAGCGGCAAACCGCGCATGCACGCGAAGAAATTCGCATCTTTGCCGCCATCGATTCCACCGGCTTCCCCGAACAGGAAGCCCTGAACAAAACGCTGATGCTGCGCCAGCTTCGCAACGACGTTGACGGCGCGCGCTTCCGCGACTGGGAAATGCCGGTCGACCCCATGAACGGCATCCACCTCGGCCTGCCGCAACTGATGGACGACATGCCGCTGAATAACGTGAAGGATTACCAGAATTATCTGGCGCGGCTGCACGGCATTCCAGCGGTTCTTGACCAGGTGACAGCCAATATGCGGCAGGGCATGGCCGACCACCTGATGCCGCCGAAGTTTCTGCTCGACAAAGTCGCCGTGCAGGCAGCGGACATTGCGAACAAGCCGCTTGCGTCCAGCCCCTTCGCCGGCGCGCTGAGCAAATTCCCGGCCAGCATTGCGCCGGGCGACAAAATTCAGCTGACGATTGCGATTCAGGGGGCCGTTCATAACGAAGTAGCCCCGGCCTATGCCAAATTCGCGGCGTTTGTGAAGAACGACTACGCGCCCCACGGCCGCACTGACGATGGCATCTGGGCTCTGCCCGATGGCGCGGCGCGTTATCGCTTCGCTGTCCGCGAACAAACCACGACCGACAAAACACCCGAAGAGATTCACGCGATGGGCGTGAAGCAGGTCGCGGGGATCGAACAGCAGATGCTCGCCCTCGCCCAGTCGCAGGGCTACAAGGACCTGGCCAGCTTCAACGACCATATCCGCCACGATCCCGATCTCTACGGGAAATCGGGCCAGCAGATTTTCGATCTCTATCAGCGCTATGCCAATCAGATGGAGACGAAGCTCCCGCAACTCTTCGACCATCTGCCGAACACAAAATTGATCGTGGTGCCCATGGTGCAGTTCCGGGAACCGTCCGCGCCTCCTGCCGATTATTCACCCGGCGCAGCCGACGGCAGCCGGCCCGGCAGAATCAATGTGAACGAATATGACCCGGCCCATCGTCTGCTGCTCAATGTGGAGGCCATCGCGTATCACGAGGGAGTTCCCGGCCATCACATGCAGTTCTCCATCGCGCAGGAGTTGACGGATATTCCGTCCTTCCGCAAATTCTCCGACTACAACGCCTACTCCGAAGGCTGGGCGTTTTATTCGGAGCGGCTGGGGAAGGAGGTGGGCTTCTATCAGGACCCCTACAGCGAATACGGGCGGCTTGAAAATGAAATGTGGCGTTCGGTGCGCCTCGTCGTCGACACCGGTGTTCACAACGAGCGCTGGACCCGCCAGCAGATGGTCGACTACTTCCACGCCCACACCGCCATGGACGACACCAACATCGGCACGGAAGTCGATCGCTACATCGGCTGGCCCGGGCAGGCGCTCGCCTACAAGCTGGGGCAGATGGAGATTCTGGAGCTGCGCGAACGCGCGAAACGCCAACTGGGGGCGAAGTTCGACATCCGCAAATTTCACGACGCTGTGCTGGACGATGGGCCGGTTCCGCTCGATGTGCTCGACCAGCACATCAATACGTGGATTGCGGAGCAGAAGACCGGGAAATAGTTCGGTTCAAAGGATAAGGCGGTAGTTACTTGCGAATCCTTCGCAATGAGGCGGATTCGCTGCGACCAGCCGCGCGCTTGCTCACAGTGATCCCAGGGAGATCTCGCGCAGGGGCCTGGAGAGACCGGCGCACCATATACGCGGACCGTGTCAAACGCGCCGCTTGCGCCCTGCGATCGATTTCGGCAATTTCGCCCTCGCGCGCCGTGATGTTGATGCGAACCGTCTTCTCCGGCTCACTCACTTCCACCAGAAACGCTACCGCGTCTTTGATCGCCGGATCGGCGCGCAGATCGTCGAGCGTCGACGCGTCCGGAACTGGCTCTCCGTCTTCGCGCATGCCGGCGATGTGCAGGGCAAGCGCCTCTGCGGCCATTTTCCGCGCTTCTTCCAGAGAAGACCCTGCGGTGATGCAGCCCGGAAAATCCGGAAAACTGACGCCGTAATCCGAACCTTTTTCCTTGTGCAGATATGCAATGTATTCCAAAGAAGTCCCTCCCTCAGCGGAGTTTGATTCCAGCTTGTTTTTCAATACTGCGCAGGGTCCCTCGCGGCACATCCTTCCGCGGCGATGGAACTGTGACGCGCCCCATTTTCGCAGGATGTTTGAATTGCTTGTGGCTTCCTTCATGAGCCACTTCAAACCATCCGTCCCGAACAAGTCTCCTGATAATTTCGCGGCTATCCACGCATGCGCAGCTTCCTTGCTGGTTTGATTATACACATCGAATACACACGGAGCTTCCAACCGCAATCTCTATGATTCCGGCGGAAGTTTCACGTTGTCCGACTGCGGCAGCCGCGTGTCGGCGACCGGTTCGCTATAGCGCACGGCAAAATCCTTCACCCCATGCAGGGAGAACACCGGCGAGCCGTTTGATGTCTGCGCCTGGACGTTGAAGAACTTCGCTCCATCGACTTCGTCGAGCAGGATCGCGGGACGCGCGTCCGGACTTTCCGCCTTCAGCTGAATATTGCTCATCGACAGGCCCTTCACGTGGCGCACGTAAAACCCGTATGCGGGCGTGGGGCCAAACATGTTCGGCTCCGGGTACTTCGACTCGTTCTCGGCAAGTTGGAGGGCTGCCTGATCCGCGCCTGCTCCGCCCTGCGACACAATCAGAATGTCGTGCAGGCTCACATCTTCCATCACGCCGTCCGGAATCCCGCTGAGTACGGAGCAGTACTTCCCTTCCGTGTTCCAACAAACAATGTTGCCGATGTTGACGCGGCGCAGCGTGCCCACCTTCGTTGAGTCCTTCGGACCGCGCAGGCGCGCGCCCAGACGCATAAAGATGGGAGCGCTCACGATGTTCCGCATGGTGATGTTGGTGATCGATACGTCTTCGAGCAGCGCGCCGTCTACCGTCTCCAGAGCGAGCCCCTGGCACCCTTCAAAGACGCAGTTCGCAATGGTGATGTTGATAAATCCGCCATTCGATTCGGTCCCGAACTTGATGCGCCCGGTCCTCGATACCTTTTCGTCCGCGGGATATTTTTTCCACGTCCCGTCCAGCACCGAACCCAGCTCCCAATACCCGGAGACATAACAGTTCGTGATGGTCACGTTTTCCGTGGCGCGCGCGTACCCCAGCCCGTAACTGCTCTTGAGGCAAATACCGTCGTCCCATGGCGAGTTGACGGTGCAGTTGGAGACGCGCACGTTGCGGCAGCAGTCAATGTCCATGCCGTCGCGATTGGTGTCGATGATGAGGTTGTCGATGGTGAGGTTATCAACGCCGGTGGCGAGGATGCCGAAGTGTCCGCCCTGCAGGATGGAAAAATCGCGCAGCAGCACGTTGCGGCAAGTCCTCAGCGCAATCGTCTTGTTCCCCACGCCAGGGTCTTCGGCCTTCGGTCCCGCGCCCCATCCCCGACTAAGCCCTTTACCGTAGATCAGTCCGGGCCCGGTGATCGATAGGTCGTGCAGATTCTCGCCCCACATCAGACTGTTGTGCCAGTGATTGTGGCCGTAGTCCTGGTAGGCATCCCACGCCGTCTTCGGCTCGGCTGCGTCATACTGCGCGCCCTCGGCGGCCAGAATTGTCGCCCCGCGCTCCAGATGCAGTTCGACCTTGCTCATGAGATGGATGGAGAAACAGGCGTACGTCCCCGCGGGAAAGAGCACCGTTCCTCCTCCCGCTGCAGAAGCCGCTTCAATCGCCTTGTTCACCGCTGTCGTGTCGATCGCCGTGCCATCGCCCTTCGCGCCAAAATCCCGCACTGAGAAGCCAGACGTCAGGCGCGAATCGTCTCTCTCGATGGGCGCAGTCGCGGCCGCACCCGTGGTTCCCGCGAACGCTGCGCCCGTTACCCCGGCTCCTGCCAATCGAAAAAAATCTCTGCGCGTATCGGACTTTGAGCTGGACATCGCGGCTCCTGGGCTGGTTTTTGCGGGCTGCAACCACCGCACTCCTACGTTACCGCAGAGCGGCGCGCCAGCGGAACTCGCGCCCTCCCTCGCCACTCAGTGCGATGATGAAGCGTGCGCGTTTCGCTCTTTATCACCTGCTACAACGACACGCTGTTTCCCGCGACGGGCCAGGCCGTCGTCCGGCTGCTCGAGCGCCTCGGCCACACAATCGACTTCCCTCTCGAACAAACCTGCTGCGGCCAGATGCACTACAACACCGGGTACCAGCGTGAGGCGCTGCCGCTGCTGCGGCGATTCGTTGAGATTTTTCGCGAGGCCGAAACCGTCTGCGTCCCGTCCTCCTCCTGCGTCGCCATGATGCGCGATCATTATCCGAAGATGGCGGCTGAGCAAAATGACCCGGCGCTCGCCCTCGCCGTCGATGATCTGCTACCCCGTGTATACGAGCTGACCGAACTGCTGGTGAACCGTTTCGGACTGGAAGATGTCGGCGCAGTCTTTCCGCATCGCGTCACCTACCACGCCAGTTGCCATTCCCAGCGCAGCCTGCATCTTGGGAATTTGCCACTGCGACTGTTACGCAAGGTGCGCGGCATCGACCTGGTCGACCTGCCCAACATCGACCGCTGCTGCGGTTTCGGCGGGACCTTCGCGATCAAGATGCCCGATGTGTCGGAAGCGATGCTGGCTGACAAGATGAAAGATGTGGGGGAAACCCGCGCCGAGGTCATCACCGCGGTCGACAATTCATGCCTCATGCACATCTTCGGCGGACTGCATCGCCAGCGCGCCGGGGTGCGGATGGCGCACATCGCTGAGATCCTTGCTTCGACCGGCGACGGGGCGTCCACTGGAGACGAGGTGCCGGCGTGACCAACCGTGTCGCCGACTCCGCCCACGCGCCGAGCTTTCAGAAGGCCAGCCTGCCGCTGTTGCAGGACGCGCAGCTGCGTCAAAATGTCCGCCACGCTACCGACGTGATTCAGCGCAAGCGCGCGCAGGTTGTTGGCGAAACGCCTGACTGGGAGGAACTCCGCACCGCTGCGAGCGACATTAAGGCTCAGACCATGGCGAGCCTCGATCGCTATCTGCTCCAGTTCGAGAAAGCCTGCAATGCAGCCGGTGGACAAGTGCATTGGGCTGCCGATGCCGACGACGCCAACCGCATCATTGCCGGGCTGGTCCATCAATATGGCGGCAACGAAGTCATCAAGATCAAGACGATGACCTCCGATGAGACGGGCCTGAACGATGCGCTGGCACACGCAGGCATTCGCGCCCACGAGACCGACCTTGCGGAGCTGATCATTCAGCTCGGCCACGACAAGCCGTCGCACATCGTCGTGCCTGCGCTGCATAAAAACCGCCATCAGGTGCGCGAGATTTTTCGCGAGCAGATGAACCTGCCCGAGCTCGGCGACCGTCCGGAAGACCTGACCGCCGCGGCCCGCAACTATTTGCGCCAGAAGTTCCTCGACGTGAAGATCGGCGTCTGCGGCGCGAATTTCCTGGTCGCGGAAACCGGCAGCGTCTGCATTGTTGAGTCTGAGGGTAACGGCCGCATGTGCCTCACGTTGCCCAACGTGCTCATTGCGCTGGCCGGGATTAGAAGGTCATTCCCTCATTTCAGGATCTTGAAGTTTTCCTTCAACTCCTGCCGCGTTCGGCCACTGGCGAGCGCATGAATCCCTATACCTCGCTGTGGACCGGCGTGCACCCGGGCGACGGCCCGCAGCATTTTCACGTCGTTCTGCTGGACAACGGCCGCACCAGCATCCTGGCCGACGCTGAGGCGCGACAGACGCTGCACTGCATCCGCTGCGCGGCGTGCCTGAACACCTGCCCGGTCTACCGACAGACCGGCGGCCACGCGTATGGGTCGAGCTACGCTGGCCCCATCGGCGCCATCGTTACGCCGCAGCTGCTGAACATGGAACACGCGCAGTCGCTGCCCTACGCCTCGTCGCTCTGCGGCGCGTGCTACGAAGTGTGCCCGGTCAAAATCAACATCCCGGAAATCCTCATCCATTTGCGGAATCGCGTCGTTCGCGAGCAGAAGAGCGCGCTCGCTCCGGAAGCGCTGCTGATGAAAACGGTGGCAGCCATCTTCACCAGCCGCTCACGCTTCGAAGCCGCCCAGCGCCTCGGATACATCGGGCAAGGTCCGCTCGTTAAGAACGGATGGATGAAGCCGCTGCCCGGCATGCTCGGCAACTGGACCCGCGCCCGCGATCTTCGCGCTTTGCCCAAACAAACTTTCCGCGCCTGGTGGAAAGAGCGCGAGAAGGGCACGAGAAGGAGCGGCCATGACTGACGCCCGCGGGACCATCCTGGCGCGCATCCGCTCCGCTACGGCGAGTGGGGATGACGCGTCCGCATTCGCGGCGATCCCGCGCAAGTATCGCCGGGCGGGTAGCCTTAATGCCGAAGCGCGGCTGCACCTCTTCGTCGACCGCCTGCACGATTACGACGCGAATGTCGTCGAAACCAGCGCCGATGCCCTGCCGCGGACCATCGCTTCCGTCCTCAACAGCCACGCGCAAAAAAATGTCATCGTCGCCGACGGCTTGCCGACCGACCTCCTGCCCGACGGTTTTGCCTTCCGGACCGAACGCGACGCCAGCGTCGATGACCTGAACCACTGCGACGGCATTTTGACGCTGTGCACCGTCGCCATTGCATCGACGGGCACTATCGTTCTGACCCACGGACCAGGCGAGGGTGCGCGGCGTCTCACACTGCTGCCCGATCGTCACCTCTGCATCGTGCGCGCCGACCAGATCGTCGAAACCGTGCCGGAGGCCTTTGACCGTCTCGTGCCCTTCGCCACCCATCCGCTCACGTTCATCTCCGGCCCCTCCGCCACCGCTGACATTGAAATGACGCGCATCCGCGGCGTCCATGGACCGCGGTTTCTCGATGTCGCGCTGGTGCGCTGAAATGCCCAGGCCAATCCGAAGTACTGTACCCCGAAACGGGGTAGAATCCCCCTCCGATGCGGCGTTTCCGCCACCCCCGTGTCTTCCCCAATTTTTCGCTTCCCAAATCAACACTCGCTGACAGAAAATGCTCCGGTTGGCAGATCAGACTAGTCCCGCGGCCCGAAATGGGAACGTCGGGAGATTCTTGTGTCTGCCATCACTGGTTTTTTTTGTAAACACTGATATTGTCTGAAGTTCTCGCGCCGGGGCTATCTGCGTGCGCTCAGGCCAACCGAATGCGAATTATTAGAACAACCTTGACGGAGGGTATGTGACGGTCACAGGCTGGATAGGCATTTTTCTTGTCGTGAGCGCGTTGTCGCTCGTTATGAAAAGCAGCATATTTTCCCGGCGCTGGGCTAAATTCGCCGGTGCTTTGGCCGCTCTCACGCTGCTCGGGCAGGGCGCCGCATGGGCGGAACCCGCCGGAGGCGAGGCCAATCTGAGGCTTCCGGACTTGTCGACGGTCAGCTTTTTCGGCATCAACGGACATGCTCTTCTCACCATTGGGTTGCTCTTTTGCGTAGGCGGACTGTTGTTCGGCCTGGCGATTTATGTGCAGCTGAAAAACCTGCCTGTTCATCGCACCATGCGCGAGATCTCCGAGCTGATCTATGAGACCTGCAAGACCTATCTGCTGACGCAGGGCAAGTTCATCCTTCTGCTCTGGGTCTTCATCGCGGTCATCATTTCCCTCTACTTCGGCTGGCTCGCGCCGGTTGGAAATGTTGCAGTAACGCTGCCCATCATTCTGGCGTTTTCGCTGGTCGGCATCGCCGGAAGCTACGGTGTGGCGTGGTTCGGAATCCGCGTGAATACCTTTGCGAACAGCCGGACGGCCCACGCTGGACTGCGCGGCAAGCCTTATGCCGTCTATGCGATTCCGCTGAAGGCCGGCATGAGCATCGGCATGCTGCTGATCTCGGTCGAGCTGCTCATCATGCTTTGCATCCTGCTGTTCGTTCCGCGCGACTATGCCGGCTCCTGCTTCATCGGCTTCGCCATCGGCGAGTCGCTGGGCGCGGCGGCACTGCGTATCGCGGGCGGCATCTTCACCAAGATCGCCGACATCGGTTCCGATTTGATGAAAATCGTCTTCAAGATCAAAGAAGACGATGCGCGCAATCCTGGCGTCATTGCCGACTGCACGGGCGACAATGCGGGCGATTCCGTTGGCCCCAGCGCTGACGGCTTTGAGACCTATGGCGTGACCGGCGTCGCGCTGATCACCTTTATCCTGCTCGCCGTCAAAGATCCCACGGTCCAGGTACAGCTCCTCGTATGGATCTTCGTCATGCGCGTGGCGATGCTGGTCTCGAGCGCATTGGCCTACTTCATCAACGGCGCCATCGCCCACGCCAAATACGCCAACTCCGACGAGATGGACTTTGAGACGCCCCTCACCTCGCTGGTCTGGATCACGTCGATCATTTCCATCATCGTCACCTTTGTTGTCACCCGCGCCATGATTCCCAACCTCGGCGACGGCTCGCTCTGGTGGAAGCTGGCTTCGATCATCTCCTGCGGAACGCTCGCTGGCGCCATCATTCCTGAGCTGGTGAAGGTTTTCACGTCCACCAAGTCGGCCCACGTACAGGAAGTTGTTACGTCGGCGAATGAGGGCGGTGCTTCGCTGGGCATTCTGTCCGGTTTCGTGGCCGGCAACTTCTCCGCCTACTGGCTGGGACTCAGCATGGTCGCGCTCATGGGGCTGGGCTACTTCTTCTCGACCGGCAACGGCATGGTGAGCCTGATGCTCGCGCCAGCGGTGTTTGCCTTCGGGCTGGTGGCCTTTGGCTTCCTCGGCATGGGGCCGGTTACCATCGCCGTTGATTCCTACGGTCCGGTCACCGACAACGCGCAATCGGTCTACGAGCTGTCGCTGATTGAAAATGTGCCGAACATCGAAGCGGAGTTGAAGAAGGACTTCAACATCGACGTGAAGTTCGATCGCGCCAAGCACCTGCTGGAAGCCAATGACGGCGCCGGCAACACCTTCAAGGCGTCGGCCAAGCCGGTGCTGATCGGCACAGCGGTTGTCGGCGCAACCACGATGATTTTCTCCATCATCATGGCTCTCACCGGCGGACTGGTCCACGACGTGGACAAGCTCTCGCTGCTGCATGCGCCATTCCTGCTGGGGTTGATTACGGGCGGGGCCATGATTTACTGGTTCACCGGCGCTTCCACCCAGGCGGTCACTACCGGCGCTTACCGCGCGGTCGAGTTCATCAAGGCCAACATCAAACTCGAAGGCGTGGAGAAGGCATCGGTCACCGACAGCAAGAAGGTGGTGGAGATTTGCACGAAGTATGCGCAGAAGGGGATGTTCAACATCTTCCTCGCCGTCTTCTTTGCGACTCTCGCCTTCGCCTTCCTGGAGCCGTTCTTCTTCATCGGCTATCTCATCTCGATTGCGATCTTCGGCCTCTACCAGGCGATCTTTATGGCCAACGCCGGCGGCGCCTGGGACAATGCGAAGAAGGTTGTGGAAGTTGACCTGAAACAGAAGGGCACGCCTCTGCACGACGCAACCGTGATCGGAGACACCGTGGGCGATCCGTTCAAGGACACGTCGTCCGTGGCCATGAACCCGGTCATTAAGTTCACGACCCTGTTCGGGTTGCTGGCTGTCGAGCTGGCCGTGACGCTCACCAAATCCAACCCGTATCTCGCGGAAGGCCTGGCCATCGCTTTCTTCCTGGTTTCGGTGGTTTTCGTGCACAGATCGTTCTACGGAATGAGGATTGGCACCAAAGCAACCAGCTAACCTTCGCTCCAACGAACAAGAAAACGCCGCCCGAAGATTGGCGGCGTTTTTCTTTGCCTGAACGGGCTTGTCCGCCTCTGCGCCGAAGGCGCTCCCGCGTGGACGGCCAGTCCCTGTAAACTTAAGATACGCATGATTAAAGGCATCACCTGGATTCGCCCTGTCGACGCGCCGGCCCAGTTCGACGAACTGGTCAGTTTTTTCTCCTCCTTAGGCTTTGAACCGGGCCACAGCTGGGATGAACCCGCGCGCCAGCCCGGCTCCGCCAGCCGCGGACGCCCGTTCCTCGCGCCGCTGGGCAATCTGGAACTGATCGATGGGCAACTGCCCACGCTCAAGACTCAACTGCTCGTCGAGGTCACCGGCATTGATGCTGTCCATCAGGCCGCGCGGCAATGGTTCAAAGCGCATCCGATCGGGAACAACGCCGAGTCGCGCATCAGCGCCGTCGAAGACACGCACTGGAAGTCCCGCCTGTTCACCGCCGAGCCGATTCCAGGTTTCCCCATCGCTTTTTGGGAGCATCTCGATCCGCTTCGCGGCAAGCCCATCGCTCTCGAAGGCGATCTCAGCGCCGCCGGCATGCGTTTCGCCATCGTCGTCGCGCGATGGAATGCGGTCATCACGGAACGCCTCCTGCAGGGTGCGCTCGATGCCCTGCTTCGCAGTGGAGCGAATCGCGACCATATTGAAATTGCCCGCGTGCCTGGATCGTGGGAGGTCGCCGGCGCTGCACGCCAGTTGGCTGCCACTGGTAAATTCGACGCCATCATCACTCTCGGCTGCCTCATTCGCGGAGAAACCGCACACTACGAAGCCATCTACACCGAAGTCGCGCGCGGCATTGGCCAGTCGCAGCAGGAGGCTGGCGTACCGCACTCGTTCGGCGTGCTCACCTGCGAAACACTCGAGCAGGCGCTTGACCGCGCCGGCCTGAAAAGTGGCAACAAGGGCTTCGAAGCGGCCGCAGCCGCCATCGAAATGGTTTCCCTCTATCGCAAGATTGGCGAGAAATCCGGCACGGGACGGCCCGCATGACTCTCGTCGGCAAACGCCGCAAATCCCGCGAACTCGCCATGCAAATGCTTTTCCAGGCCGATGTCGGCCGTCAGAGTCCTGACGATGTGCGCAAAACCTTCTGGAACGCCCGCGAAGAAGTCGACACCGCAACCCGCGGATTTGCCGAAGACCTGTTCCGCGTAGCCACCGCGCGCGAAGCCGAGATCGACGCACTCCTCGAACAGCATTCGAAGAATTGGCGCGTCACCCGCATGGGCGCCGTCGATCGCAACGTGCTCCGCATGGCCGTAGGCGAGTTGCTCGGATTCCCCGGCACGCCCACGCCTATCGTCATCGACGAGGCGCTCGAAATCGCGCGCCGCTATTCCGCCCCGGAGTCCATCGACTTCCTCAACGGCCTGCTCGATGCGATTGCGCGGTCACGTTATTCTGACACCGCACCATGAAGCTTCTCGCCTGGCTTACGGAAACGTTCATCGCCACGTTCGGCATCACGAGGCCGCGTCCCGAACAACAGCGCGCCGCACAGTTCATCATCGGCGGGCTTATTCTCGCGTTCATTGTGCTGGTCGCAGCGATCACCATCTTTCTGCTGGTCGCCACGCATAGCAGCGCAGCCCACTAAAGCGCGGCCAGGCGATCTCGTCGAACTTGAGATTTGTAATTCGCAGAGAGTGGTGACCCCGGGAAGATTCGAACTTCCGACACGCAGTTTAGGAAACTGCTGCTCTATCCACCTGAGCTACGGGGCCACGTTTAGAATCAACGAGTTACAGGAGTGACGGAGATCACCAACTCACTTTAACTCACCGTGATATTTTGATCACAATTCCGAGGAAAACGGATGAAGATCAAGCGTGCACGGTATCAAAAGGGTAGCATTCGGCGGGTATCCCGGGCCATCGGATTTGCCTGGGAGGTTCGCTTCAGCGAATATCTGGACGGCAAACGCCAACAGAAGTGCCTCACGTTTGACCCGTCCGACTATCCGACCGAAGCCTCGGTACGGAAAGTAATCGAACAACAAGTCATCCTTCAAAATAGGAAGACCGAGCGTGTGAAAGTTGGCGCCCTCTTCGGTGCACTCTGCGAACTCTATCGCCGCGAACATTTGCCAACGCTGCGACACTCGACCCAGGGAACGAACGAATATTTGCTTCGCGACTACATCGAGCCGCAGTGGTCCGCCGATCTGATTCGCGATGTGACGCCTCTGGCCGTCACATCCTGGATTCGCGACCTGCGCTCCCGGTCTGATCCCGCCAAAACTCTGTCGCCGACCGCAAAGGCAAGCATTCGATCCATCATGCGACAGTGTTTCGAACTGGCAGCGCTGCACGGATATATTCCACCCACAGAGCGCAATCCCATGAGTCTCGTGAGGATTAAAGGCACGGGAACACGCATGAAACAGATTCGCTCGCTCACGCCAGAAGAATTTCAGGAACTCCTCGTCAACTTGAAGGAACCAGTAAACATTATGGTGCTGCTGGCCGGGTGTCTTGGCCTGCGGGTCAGCGAAGTATTGGCACTGAAGTGGGAAGACATCGACGAGATGGGACGTACCATCGTCATCAGGAGATCGTTCACGCGCAGTCGTCTCGATGAGGTGAAAACGGCCGCATCGTTGGCTAGGCTCCCGCTCGATGAGGTCCTTCTGCCGATATTGGCTGCGTGGCGACCGAAAACCGATCATAGCGAGTGGCTATTCCCCTCGCGAATCACGGGGGGGCCTCAGAGCGCTTCGATGCTGCTGCAAAAGAAAATAAAGCCGATTGCGGAACGGCTGAAACTCGGGAACATCGGGTGGCACACGCTGCGCCACTCCTATCGTGCCTGGCTGGATGCCAAGGGTACGACGGTCGGAGTTCAGAAGGATCTCCTCAGGCACCGCGACATTGCGACCACAATGAACTGGTACGGGCGTTCCCTTCCCCTGGATATGCGGGCTGGCCATCACGCCGTGGTGACGGAACTGGTACCGAAGTCAATGCGGGTCGTCCAGAAAAAGCAGAAGCGGCGGAAGACATCCGCCGCCTCCACCGTGAGAGGTAATAGCTAGGCTGCCTCGCGCATCCACCCTTCGAGTCGCTGGTGGGAAAATCTCCACAACCAGCCAACTCTTCTTGCTGGAACGCTGCCCCGAATCGCCATGAGTCGAAGCGTCTTGGGGTGGCAGCGAAGGTAAGCTGCGGCCTCGGGCAACGTTGGAACATCCGAGACCTCAGACCGGATCACCTCGGTTGAAGAACGGGAGCCGCGTCCACGAGCGGCGCGACGGAATAACGTGACAGACTGTTCTGCCATCGGGTTTCGTTTCCGCCAGCCCACCGGGTGTCCGCCAGCCAGCATGCACATCCAGTCACGGCTTTTAGATTTGTGACTGGAAGATTCGCATTTTGAATGCTTCGCTCCGATCACCGGAACGGAATGCGCTCACGATCGTTGGCTCGGTGGCGCTCGGCCGAGTACGCACCTCGCGGTACGCCTCCGCTGCGAACTATATCGTTCTGGAAAGATCCCGGTTGTGATGGCAGACACAACTCATGGCGCATGGCACTTGGTCTACCCCTACCTCGAGAACTGGGCGGCCCGGTCAGCTCCGATTCCTGTCTCAAAGCATCTGCGAACCTGACCGATCTAGCAACTTCTTCTCAGTGCTCCTCGTCGCGTCTAGATATTCACACCGAACCGCCATCTGGGTGCTCAACTGGCCTCAAAGAGTGGATTTGCGATTTAGCGTGAAGCCAGAAGTCCTCACGACTACATCGGGTTTTCCCAGGACTGGAACTGCTGGCTTCCGATCAGTTCCGACGAGACTGTTCGTCTGCCAAGACCTGCGCCATGATCTTGTCCAAGACTCGAAGATTCTGATTCATCGGGATTAGCCCAATTTTCTGTCCCAACGAAAAGACGTGGTCTGAAGTTGGGTTAAACACGGTCCACTGCGGAAGGCCTGGAGAATTTGGATCGCCAGTTTTGGCAAAATTTGACCAGTAGCTTCGCAGGGTTTGTCCAAAAGCCTGGTCGTCGTCGCTCGAACCCCAACCACTCGGATAAGTATCGTTGAGGAACGGAAGCTCCTCGCCATGATGCGCGCCCAGGCTTGCTTGTTTCCCCGTTTGAACCCAAGTGAAGAGATAGAGGTAGGCTGGTTGCTGCGCACGCGTCATGGCGCGCGCCATCGACCAGGCTCCATAGGCAAAGCTCATGTTTTGGAGTTTCAGATATTGGCCCGCAACATCGGCGTCTGAGGATGCGGGCCACGCCTGCAACTCCTGGGCGGCGAATTTTCCAGTGTCTGCCTGAAGATATTTTCGATACTCCGAGAGGCTGGCTAGACCGGGGCCAAAGACTGTGGCCTCGTCGGCGTTGCTGCCGATCAGAACGGGGATGTGGGCCTGTTTGCTTTGAGCAAATACCTTTGCAGGCTGCTCCGGAACGACCCAGCCATCGACAATCGCATCGAACTGAAGGTCGCGGTCGTTGCTGATTGCTTTCAAAATCGCGTCGACCGGAACGCTGCGGAGCTTTGCCAAAACGTCTGAACCGTTAGTAATTCCAAGGTCGGAAGCCAGGCGCTCGCCAGAGCCTTCGCCTGTGCCTGAGATTCCATTCACAGAAATGGGCGTGCGAATGTCCTTATTGAACGTGCTTTGGCATTCTCCGCTTTCGAGAATCGCCTTCTGAAACAACCCGCGTGCCAACGGAGACGCCATCAAAAGACAGATATCGACCCCTCCCGAAGACTGACCCATTACGGTAATGCGGGCGGGATCGCCGCCGAAGCTCGCAATGTTGTCGCGTACCCACTTGAGAGCCTGAATCTGATCGAGAAGACTGTAGTTTCCAGAAGAGCCATGCGGGGATTCGGCGGTGAGCGCGGGGTGAGCGAGAAACCCGAGCGGCCCAAGGCGATAATTGGCGCTCACCACCACGACGCTCGAGCGCGAAAGCGACGGTCCGAGTTGATCGCGCTGACTGTAGCCGGCACGATTCGAGCCGCCATGAAAGAAGACGATTACGGGTTGCTTGTGTGTGGCTGAGATTTGCCTGGTCCAGACATTCAGGAAGAGGCAGTCTTCGCTCCAATGAGGATAGATAAGCCAGGGCTCGGGAAGCTGCGGACATGCCGCTCCGAAACTCGAGGCGCCCCGGATGCCCGTCCATCGGGCAACGGGGGTTGGAGGCTTCCAGCGCAGTTCGCCCGTTGGTGGCGCGGCATAAGGGATGCCGAGGAATGCGGCTCCGGTTTGCTCATTGCCGAAGCGCATTCCTCGCAGCGTACCCGACGCCAGTGTCACAGTGGCTGCCGAGGAGTCGTGCACCTCTTGTGCGTTGCCGGCGCTGACCAAGGCAAGAGCGACAGCCCACGCGGCGTGCCATTTGCATCGTCCCGTCATCTCTCTCACCCATTCTTACGATTTCTTTCGCGAGTATTCGCCGCGGAACTCGGTAGTCCAAGTCGTACCGTGGTCTGTCGACTTTTCCCATATCTGCTCCACTTTTTCAGGGCTGATGCGAACGATTCGAACCCGATTGACGACCGTCTCTCCGTCCGACCCTAGGCTGGGCCCGGAAAAGTCAGCAGTGCCTGATGCGACTTTGCCATCGACGAAGACGTGCACGCGCCCCTGGTTGTCAGCGAACATTCCGTGCCAACTCTTGTCCTCCGCGTTGTAGCCGAACCAGTTTTGTCCTGTGTGGCCGCGTCCTCCGTCCCAGGTTTCGACGAGGACGCATTGGTCGAGGACTGTGGTAACGGAGCTCTTCGCAGTGGGTGCTGATCCGGGACCGGCAATGTTCCAATCGCCGAGCCAGAAGTCGAGTGCATGGTTCTCAGGGCTAGTGGAACACGGCCCCGCGGGGGTAGCGCCGTAAACTTGGGGCGTAAGGCTGATGCATGCGGCGACGGTGGCAACCAGAAGTAGACTGGTTGGCTGACTGATTCGAATTCTTCGGTTCTGCTTCATTTGTGATACCTCCAGGTGTGTGTGCTTTGGATTGTTTGGGGCCATCAGGACTGTGCCAAGCGGAGTCCGTTCCGGCCCTACGTATTCGGCTTCAGGGCGTAAAAGCGAAAAGCGCTGCGCCCTTTTTCAAGTTCAATGACCTTGAATCCGGCATCTTTAAGCCGCGCGCCGAAGGTATCTGGATGAACGGGTACAAAGGTGTCTCCCAGATGGAGTACTCGCATCGATAGGCTTTGCAGGCTGTCGCAGCCGACGAAGGCGCCTCCCGGTTTGAGAACGCGCCACACTTCGCGAAGAAGCTTGTTTTGCAATGAAGGGGAATGGACGTGATGAAGCATAGTGAATGCCGCACACCCTGAAAACTTTGCATCCGGAAATGGCATCGAGGTGGCATCGCCATCTACAACCTCAACATTGGTGTCACGCAAGCGGGTCCGCAACGATCGGGCGAGTTCCCGATCGGCCTCAATTGTGGTCAGGCGCGGCACGATCGACCGCAGACGATCCGTTGTAAGACCAGGGCCTGGGCCGGCCTCAAGGACGTGCGGGCCAAGCTCGGAGCTGGAGAGCACCCACGGTACCCTCTGTTCCAGCGTCCTTTTCCAGCCAGCGGAGCGACACAGCCAGTGATGAAGGTGATTCAAGAGTTCACCTCTGCAAGAACATTTGCTTGACTTGAGATTAGCCATTGCCTCGGGAGCGCGCTTTCGCTATTGTGACAATGAATGTCGATAAAGCGACAAGTCGCGATCTTCGATCGACTGGCGGACAAAACCTCGCGCATCTTCACGCACACGCACAACTACACCGCTGGACACAAAATCCCGTTGCATTTTCACGATCGCGATCAGTTGGTCTACGCCTCCCGCGGCGTTATGACAGTACACACCGGCGACGGTACCTGGGTTGTTCCGACCCATCGCGCCGTGTGGATACCGGAAGCCGTTCCGCACATGATCTCGATGTCAGGAACGGTTGCAATGCGAACGCTCTACCTGAAAGCAAGATTGGCAAAATCGATGCCCAGGGAATGCTGCGTACTGAATGTGTCGCCGCTGTTGAGCGAATTGATTTTGCATGCCTGCGCTTGCGGGGCACTGAAAGCAAGGGTCGCAGCCCATCGTCACCTGATCGATGTCATTGTCGACCAACTGAAGGCGGTACAGACGGTGCCGCTGCAGCTTCCGAGCCTGGCCGACCCAAGGGCGCAGCGGCTTGCGGAGATTCTGAATGCGGATCCGGCAAATCGGCAAACCCTCGCTCGTGTTTGCAGGACGGTGGGTGCGAGCGGAAGAACCGTGGAGAGGCTCTTTCAGGATGAAACCGGAATGACCCTGGGAAAATGGCGGCAGCAGCTGCGCCTGATGCAGGCAATGCGCCTGCTTGGCGAGGGCGCCAAGGTCACGCACGCAGCTCTTGAATCTGGCTATAGTACCCCGAGCGCGTTTATTGCAGCCTTCAGAAAGGCACTTGGAACAACTCCGGCAGCTTACTTCAAGGTGCGGGTAGACGGACGGCGAGGACAAATGATGTCGACCTGAGCAAACAGATGAACCCGGATGTTCTTTCGCAAATTCTTTGGATGGTTCGACTTGAAGCCATCCAGGGATTGATCCTCTGAAGCGTGTTCACCGATCTGCCTGGGCATGGTCCTGGGTTGACGAAAACAGGGCTTACCGTAAATCCACGGCTGTCCGAGCGAACAGGCAGCCGAAGGACTTTACAAGCAACTTGTTTGGGGCTCTCTTTTACGAAATGCCAACCTTCGAAACCCTTTGTCAATACCCAGCGTCCACCGCATTCCCCTGAAATCTCCAATAGGACGTTCGTGCGTTCAGGAGAATCCGTATGTCGATACGCATACGGCATGCCACACACAAAACAGTCCAGCACGGGGTGATACAGTTCGGGCGTCATAATGCCTGGCCGGCCAGTTGCGAACCGAATTTGCTCTTGATGATGTCAGCGTTCGGTCAATTCACGGGCCGTGTCGAACCAATTAGGAGATACCTCTTCACCTGCCCAGCTGACATTGAAAGTGGCCTGCGCAAATGGATCAAGCGATTCATGGAAGCGTGCCGATTGATCGCATGCGATTGTCATTAATTCGATCAAAAGAGCTGGGCTCGAACGACGGTACACAGCAACCCCTTCGTCATTCAACCGATTGACAAGTGCGATCACCTCCTCCCGAGACTTAGCGTTGGCATTTCCACGAACCAGGAGTCACGAACCAGCGACAGCTTGCGAAGCGCTGTATCCAACAAATGTGCCGCAACGTCGCGCACCTTCCATCGCGGTGCGGTTGTCTGGAGATTCCACTCTTCGGAAGAGAGCGATTGCAGCAGATCGATGAGTTGCCGATCCGCCTTGCCGAGCAGATGAGCGCACAAAATTGGGTCGCAACCACTGAGTTGGGCATCACTTGTCATAATTCCAATTTAACAACCTTTTCGCTAAGCGGATTGGGAGCCGTGGCGATTGTCAGCCGCTGGGACCTCCTGACCACATTACGCATGTCTCATTTCTTAAGGTGTCATCGCGTCATAGTGAAACGAGGTAGAATTCCACAATCATCGCGAATAGACTTCCCATGTATGCCTGATCACGTTCTGAACCTCTGGAAAAAGGCTTTAGACGCAGTTCCCGACGATATATGGAACGATCTCGGAATAACTGTGCTGATTCTGGCAGACAATGCTCTCAGCTCACTTTCGTCGCGCATCGGGGAATTGCAGCACCTTAGAACGCTTGATTTGGGGCACAACCAATTGGCCGAGTTGCCGGTTGAACTTGGCAACCTCACAAAGATTAAAGATTTCCTCTATCTGCACGACAATCGACTGGACTCTTTGCCGCGATCTCTGGAGCGACTACAGGAGCTAAGGTACCTGAACATTAGTCACAATCGCTTCTCGGCATTCCCTGAACCGATCTGCCACATGTCGCGCTTTGTTGAGTTGCGCGCGACAGATAACCAATTCAGCGATTTGCCCAGTTCCATTACCAGGCTGTCGCGACTTCGCGAACTCCATCTTAGAAACAATCGGCTTCGAACTCTGCCGTCGGAAATCGCGGAAGTATCAGAGCTGCGTCTTCTCGATCTACGCGGGAATCCGATCGAAACGCTACCGGAATCCATTCTGGAGATGCCCAGACTTGAGAAGAGTGATCTAAGGTGGGTCAACACGCTGAAGGTCCTGCCGTGGCTTGATAGGTTGGAGGATCGTGGCTGTCTCATATACAGATAGCGCCGGCTCGGTGGCTTCGATGAGGCGGAGAACCACGCTGATTCATCGGTGCGGGACGCCTCCTCCGTCCGCGAGATATGAGAGCACCGAAGAAATTCTTGAGCACAGGCGGTCTTTCACCTCATGGCCGAACTCGCCGCTCTGCAACCGGTCTCGCCAATTCCAGTAATGGCAGAACCAGTGGGCGAGCATCGCAGTGTGGACATCCTCTCGTTCGAACTCCACGCCCGCCGAGTGCTCGTAGGTCTTTACAACGTCCTCGATTCGTTCTTCCAGCCTGTCCAGCCCCGACCACATGAGCAACGTGGAGCAGGTATTTGCGACATCTACGCAAACGGGATCCCAGGCCATTTCTTCGAAGTCTAGAACTCCGGTGAGGTGCATCTCTCGGTCGTCACGCTGAAAGAGCACATTTCGTGGGGTCCAATCACCATGAACGATCTGTCTGGGCAAACGCTCTAAGCTATCCAGCCGGGGAAGCAGCCAAGCCGCTGCACTCTGCAGAATGTGCTCTTCGCGCGGGTCAGAGGTAAAGGCGACGAACGCATCAGAAGTGAGCCTGTCGATAGTTTGTCGCGTCCTTACGCAAATGCCATCAGGAACGTGCAATGACTCTGACTTTGGAAATGCACGCACAATACGGTGGAACCGCGCCAAACCCTCCGTCAGCGCAGAATACACGCCAGCGTCGTTGACCGCAGGATGGAAGCCGGGGAGATGACGTGTCAGGCACCAAACATAACCGGCATCATGCACGAGAACATGTCCGGCCCGACTAGCTATGATTTCAGGAATGGATAAGGAGATACTTTCGGTATTTAAATATTTATTCAGTTGAGTCAGCAGTTTGGCTTGGCGAGACAATTCCGCAAATCGGACGTGTTCCGCCTGTGCGAGCCAGTAAAACTTCCCTACTCGCCAGGTGGCACGGCTTACGCCGAGAGGAGTGCGAATTGTCGGTTCCTTGATTCGCCAATGTCTGGAAAGCACATCGCCTACCAGATTTTCCTGGGCTGGGCCGAGATCGGTCATGTAGGCGATTCTACGCAGTCAGGTCCGGCTATTCTGGGACTTAAATAAGAAATTTACTGGTCTTGTGCCGAAGGCCAGGCTGGTAAACGTGTACGGTCCTTTGTAGTGGAAAGCGCAGAGTGGCATCACAACCAAGTACATTACGAGAAACACGGCGATTCCAAAGAAGATCCCGGAGATCAGGAAGCGCCCTCTCAAGAGGTCGAGCCTGTAGCTCGAGATGCAATAAACTGCGGCTGCGCAAAAAGCGATGAAGAAGTGCAAGGTGAGACCAAGGGCCCATATAGAAGCATCCTGGCCTTCAATGACGTATGGTCCGAGTAAACCCGCCGCATCGATCCGCGGTACATTCCAACCGAGCGAGATACATGCCGCTATTTGATCGAGCGTTCCAGCAATTGCGTCACCAATCGCAATGGGGCGAATTAGCTCCTGAGAAAAAGTCGCAAAGGAGGAACTGTCTGGGTTCATCAGGTAATGTTCTCTAGATGATGCGCCTGCCCATGCTGGCCGCCGGGCAATGGTCGTCTGCACCCAAATATACCGAGAAGTCGATCATGTCTTTAGAGCCATTTTCCAGAGCAATCATGGCCAATGTGAGCGTCGTTTCTCATGTTTCGAGCAAGGGGAATCAGATTCAGGAACGTACACGGAAATTACTTCGGTCCAACGCAGTTGCCAGCCGGACCGCTCCGGCGCGAATTGCCTTTTCATCGAACGCGGCGAATCCCAGCAATAGCCCCTGAGGATCGGGACACTTCAGGCAGAAGCGGTCAAGAGCCCTGGTTTCCAGGTCATGTCTCGCTGCAACCGCTTCGGCCTCACGTGATCGCATGCCGTTCTTTAGGAATGCTGCCGTATATAACCCGGCCCTGGTCTCCGAAATCTCGAGGAGACCAGTCAGATATTTGCGACCGTATTCCATGAGCGCATCGAGGCGAGATGCGTAAAGGTCGCGCATCCGTCGCAAATGGCGCGCGAAGTGCCCTTCAACGATGAAATCGCAAAGCACAGCTTGATCCATATTGCAGGAATGGAAATCCGTTCCGCGTTTGAAGGACATGAAAGCCTCCATCGCGGATCTTGGCAATACGACATACCCAGTTCGCAGCTGTGGAAAGAGAAGCTTCGTAAACGTCCCCACATAGATCACGCTCGAATGAGTGTCGAACGCTTGCAAAGCGGGAACTGGCAGTCCTTCAAATCGATATTCGCTGTCATAGTCATCTTCGATGATGAAAGCCCCGGTCCGATGAGCCCATGTCAGCAATTCCATCCGGCGGCCCAGAGACATCGTCATCCCTAACGGATACTGGTGGGCCGGTGTCACAAATGCGCCTCTTGCATACGCAAAGGACTTGAGTCCGCTCGCAACAACGAGTCCGTCCTTGTCAACAGGCACAGGGACCATCTTCGCTCCAACGCGCGCAAAAGCAATGGCGGCTCCGAAGTACCCAGGGTCTTCGATCCATACCCGATCACCCGCTTTAAGCAAGAACCGCGCCAGAAGGTCAAGCGACTGTTGAACCCCAGAAGTCACGACAATCTGGTCAGCATCGCATTTGACACCTCGCGAAGAACCCGCGTAATGCGCGATCGCTTCGCGCAACGGTCGGTATCCGTACCCGTCATCACCTTCTTGCAGCCACGATAAAAAGGTGCGGCGGCGGCGTGCTGCGATACGGGCCCAGAGTTCAGCAGGAAACTCCGCCAATGCGGGATCTCGCATTCTGAAGGGGCGGATTTCATCAAATGCCACCCAATTCACGAATGGTTTGGGTTTTGGATGGCTGGAAATTGCCTGTCGAATATATCTCGGCGGTTCAAGGTTTTCACCGCGCGCCGGCTGGCTAAGGTGGACTGTTGTGTTGACCCGCGTTCCCACACCAACGCGAGAGTGTAAGAAACCCTCGTCCTGGAGCCGTTCGAAGGCATTGACCACCGTTCCGCGCGACACGCGGTAGAGGCGAGCAAATTCCCTCGACGCGGGCAGTTGGGCTCCGGCTTTGAGCCGGCCATCCAGAATGGCCGAACGAAGTTCAACGTAAAGCCAGTTTGCCAGGCTCTGACCGCGAGAGCGTCCCCTCAGCGAAAGTTCAAAGGAGCTAACGACTTTGGTCATAGGTGCTCGAATGGTCCAAGCAGTTGGAAGAAAATGGCTCTACCAAGCATACCAAGTGTCAGGTTAGCATCGACCGTGGGTGCCGCTCTAATAAGCACTGTGCTGCCATTGGGAAGACCGAGGCCAATGCGAGGGGGGCCATGAGCGAGAGCAGAGACTGGACAAACCGGTTGGCGCGGTTCGGCGAGTTGCTGATGGCCTTGTTGATGCTCTATTCCGGCGTAATGCACTTCAAGTTCGCTCGCTTCGTTGCCGGCATCGTTCCCGAGTGGATCCCGTTTCGTCTTTTCTGGGCATACTTCACGGGTGTCGCACTCTTCGCCGCCGGAATCAGCATTGTTCTTCGGCGGCATGTTCGTCTCGCGGCGGTTCTACTTGCACTTATGCTTTCAATATTCGTCGGGCTGATCCACGGCCCAAGCATGATTCATAGCGTTATTCACTCTCCAGGAGACTATCGGGTTCTGTGGTCATTCAATGGTACTGGGGGATTGAACAATGCGTTGAAGGACGTTTCATTAACTGTAGGCGCTCTGATTCTCGCTATTCATCAACCGTCTAAAAGTGGGAATCGCAAGCGAACACTTGGTCGGACTTTGCAGTCAATATTTGGGGCCATCATGCTGCTCTTTGGCATCGAGCATTTTCTCTATGCCCAGTACACGCCAGGGATTCCGTCTTGGAGCTTCGTGACATTTTGGATTCCATTCCGGCTGTTTTGGGGTTACGTGGCGGGAGCCGCACTTGTCATTGGCGGCGCAATGCTCTTGGCAAAGAAGAGGCCAGCGAAGAGCGCAATTGGGCTTGGGCTGATGCTGTTAGTCGTTACTATCCTGACGTACGCTCTCAGGATGGCGGCGGGACAGGGCAGCTATAGCGAATTGACAAACGCGATCAAAGATATCGCCGTGGCCGGAGGGGCGTTAATTCTGGCGGGTCTGACCAAAACCGAAGACCCCGGCCTGCCCGCATCTCAACCCATCGCAAACGAGGTTCATTATGCTGTTTCCGATGATCTGTGATTGTGCCGCCGCCGGTCCCCATGTCGAAGCGACGGAATAAGCTCAGCGTTCCCTTCAGGAGCGATCCTGACGGGCGTCATCTCGTTCCAGGAGAGCGCGCACTCTCTCGACCAATGACTCAACCACTGCATCCCTATCCAGTCCGAGAGATTGGATTTCTCCCTGGCCTAGCGCGTCGAACACTCGCTCCGTCATATACAGATGAATCGCGTCTTGCTCTATCGTTCGTGCCTTTAGTGCGAAACGCGAGCGAAGTTCAGCCATCAACTCGATTTGCCGGCGTCTCTGCGCCCTGAAGAACTTCCGTGCCTCTGCGTCGGAAAATACCAACTCCATCAAGGATGCCCGGAGGCCCTTCCATTCCGTATGGAACCTGATGCTCAGATCGACGAGCCGTCTCGCTGTCTCATCGGCGTTTTGCATCTGAGACAGAGCTTCGTCCACTTCTCTCCACTCGGCTGCAACCCAGCGCTCGTAAGCCGCCAGGAAGATCTCGCGTTTGTCGCTGAAGTGCTTGTAAAAGCTTCCCGTGGAATAGCCTGCCACCTTCGCGATGGTGTTGGAATCCGTTCCGTGATAACCGAAGCGATTGAATTGAGTTGCGGCTGCAATAATGAGGCGCTCGCGTGTCTGCTCCGGAGTACCGCGCCGCGGGCGATCACTTGCTGCCTTTGCTCCCGACTTCCGTACCATAAGCCCTTCTTGACAATGTCTATCGTAAATGATAACAGTATCACTACTAGTGATGTGCGTATCACCGGCGAGGATTACAAGGAAGGCGTTCGATGAAGTATTTATGCCCACTGGGACGGGTGCTTTTTGCATTGATCTTTATCGCGGCTGCTCAACGGCATTTCACGCACGAGGGCATACAACACGCAACAGATCTCGGCGTACCCTACCCGGCGATCCTCGTTCCTATTTCAGGAGTGCTGGCCTTCTGCGGAGGGCTTAGCGTCGCAGTCGGCTACAAAACCCGGTGGGGGGCCTGCTGTCTCATCGCGTTCCTCGTGCCAGTTACCTACTGGATGCATGCGTATTGGAAGCTAAGGGATCCGGTCGCGATTCACATTCAGAATGCAATGTTTGCCAAGAACTTATCCATGTTGGGGGCTGCCCTGTTGATCGCCGGACTGGGTCCGGGACCCATCAGTATCGATGAATGGAGAGAACATGGAGCCTAGTAGTTAGCTCCATGAGGAAATCGTACTCCCTCATCTAGTTCGCCTGACGCCGCGCGAAGCAATAGCCTCCGCCACGACAAGTTGTGCCGACAGCCTATGGATGGAAGGACATGGGCAAATTGAGGTCGCGTTGCTGACTTTTTACTCTCGACTGCGATCGCCGGATTGATTTGTCGGCAGTTGAGGAAATCCATACTGTCGTGCTTAAAGGCAAGGTAATCACCAGGGATCGATTGTTGGATACCCCAGACACGAAATGAGAGATCACAAAGCTCACTGCTGCGGCTCGGCATCGCGTCGTAATGTTCAG
>Ga0210391_10000984_pt1 | contig 27093 bp, 22 predicted proteins | sample IncBWC12OmetaG_FD_160573 | JGI IMG/M metagenome (GOLD analysis project Ga0210391, IMG submission 160573) | Forest soil microbial communities from Barre Woods Harvard Forest LTER site, Petersham, Massachusetts, United States - Inc-BW-C-12-O ... | reverse complement strand
GGGCCATGAGCTGAGCGCGGCCCGCTGCCGCCGCGCCGCCGCGGGTGGAACCATCGATGCGCCGCGCAATTCTCGTGCAGCCTCACGAATAATCGTGCAACGGCGACTTGCCGTGCAAAGCCGGCCGCGCTCTCTCCAATTAGCCGGATGGCCGGCAGCTACTCTCAGGCGAGGTGACCACCCAGAAAACCGAAAACCCCGGAACCGTAGGCCCCAGGGCTTCCTAGTAGTACCGGACCGGCTCGAGATGGCCGGCAACGATCCTCGCCTAGACAACGTGGATTTTGTCCGATTTCTCGCTGGTCCGCAAGGCGGACGTGCGCCCGGCTCGATGCCGGACAGAAAATACGGGCAATTCCATGCATTCTATCGTTCTGCTTGGGGGTCGGCCGTGCCGAATCCCGCGGCGTTTGCCGCATCGTTTGCCGAAGCCGTGGAGCCGACCTCCCCGGCGATACGGCGCGTAGGACCGATGCCCCGGCCGCCATCAAGCGCGCCGGGGCGTCACTTTTCGGCCTTCCGCTCAGCTTTGGCGGCACGCACGAGCCGTTCGACGGCCCACGAAGAGACCGTGATGCCCGCCGACGCGGCCGCCTCCTTCATCATCGCGTCCTGGTCGGCCGTCAGCCGAACGCGCAGATAGAGCGTCCGTCGTTCTTCGTCGGGCTTACGCCGCTGAATCGTCTTGGCCTTGGCCATCGATCCGAATGTACCCCATTCGGACAGACCCGCAACGCTTTGCGGCTTGACCAGTTGTCCTAATGGGGTACATTAGGACGCATGAACGACGCGCGACAAGAACGCGGCTTGGCTCTCTCGAAGGACAAGCGGATCCTCCGGATCGGCGCGAGCAAGTGGGCTGTTCCGAGCCAAACGCAAGGCGCGTCGGGCTACGTCGTCGACGAGGCGACGAACAGCTGCACATGTCCAGATCACGAGACCCGCGCGGTCAAGTGCAAGCATATCTTCGCCGTCGAGTTCGTCCAGCGCGAAACGGTTGTCGAGACCGTGACGCGCGAGGACGGCTCATCGGCTGTTCGCGAGACAACGCGAGAGGTTCGGGTGAAGTACACCCAAAACTGGCCGGCCTACAACGCCGCGCAGACGACGGAGAAGGAACACGTGGGCGCGCTCCTTCGAGCGCTCTGCGAGGGCATCGTCACGCCTCCGCAGCGCCGTGGCCGTCCGCGCCTCCCGCTAGCTGATCTGACTCACTCCGCCGCGATGAAGGTCTACTCGGGCATGTCGGGCCGTCGCGCGACGACAGACATTCGCGCGTGCGCGGAGAAAGGCTTGATCGACGAGGCTCCCCACTACAACAGCGTCCACAACTTCATTGAGCGCGCGGACGTCACCGAGCTTCTGAAGACCCTCGTCGAGGAGAGCGCGGCGCCGCTCAAGGCCGTCGAGTCACAATTCGCGGTGGATTCGACCGGATTCGCGACGTCCGTCTACGCGCGGTGGTTCGATCACAAGTACGGCCGCGAGATGACGGAGCAACGCTGGATCAAGTGCCACGCGATGGTCGGCGCATGCACGAACGTGATCACCACCGTCGAGGTCACCGAAAGCAACGGCGCCGACTCGCCGGAGCTGCCCGGCCTCGTCGCGAATACGGCGAAGCGCTTCAACGTGGGCGAGGTCTCGGCCGACAAGGCGTACGTGGGTCACGCCAACTTCGCGGCGATCGAAGCGGTCGGCGCGGTCCCCTATATCCCGTTCAAGTCGAACAATCAGGGCGATGGCCCGGCGGCTTGGCGGCGCGCGTGGCACACGTTTTCGCTCCGCCGCGACGAGTTCCTTCGCCACTACCACGCGCGCTCCAACGTCGAGACCACGTTCTCGTCCGTGAAGCGGCTCTTCGGGGGCGCGGTCCGGGCCAAACTTCCGGTCGCACAGAAAAATGAGGTCCTCCTCAAGTGCCTGGTATTCAACGCCAGCTGCCTCGTCCACGCGATGTACGAGCTGGGCATCGAGCCCGCGTTCCCCGGCGTGGCCGGCCTCACGGTGGCGTCGTGAGCGACCTGACGGCGGAAGAGACGAAGAACGTCCGGGCCGCGCTTCGATTCCTGCGAGTCAGGTGCGGAGGCTGGAGGCCGGTTGCGAAGGCGCTTCGGTACTCACGGGCGACACTGCAGCGAGCCGGCGGTCCCGTGCTTGCATTCCGCGTTGCTCGCCTCGCGGGCGTGAGCGTCGATGACGTGCTGACCGGGAAGTACCCGCCGGCCGGGACATGCCCGCATTGCGGGCATCAGGCAGATGTCGGAGCAGCTAAGCGGCTTGGCGAAACGCCGCCAACTGAGCGCTGAGGACGTCAATCAGGCGCGTGATGTCGGCTCTAGACGTGAACACGAAGCGGTACTCCCCGAAGACGCATTCCACAGGATAGGTCTTCGTTTTTTGCGCGAGGACTTCCAGGTGGTCGCGCAACGACTTCAAGGCAGCTTCGCACGTTTCGGCGTTCGCCCTGGTGATCTTGACGGGCTCTTGCATCATCAGGATCCTCGTTCGTTCAGACGGCTCCGGCGTAGCACGAGAATAGTGGCCAACGCATCGGCCAAACCGTAAAAAAGATCAATATCCGGGCATGCCTCGAGATCCTCGCCGTCCTCTCTGGTTTGAGATCCGGGCGGGGGAGTACTGAAAAGCGCAGCAAAACCGTCGGTATGCGGGGCATCGATTGCAAGGAAGCCGATGAGGCTCGCGTATGCGACCCCTCCCGTCGCCGTCGCGCCGCCGTTCTCAGGAAGGATCATTGGTTCACGCAGCGGGAAAGCAACCACCGATCGGTAGCCGCACATTTTTGCGCGATCACGGTACTTTAGTTCACTGACGCGGTCGGTGTCGCGAACAAGCACGTGGCGGCGTGCGCCCGGCTGCTCGAAGCGCTGGTACACGACGCTGTCGGACGGTAGTGGGTCAGTTTGAGTTCCGCAGCCCAAAGAGAGGCCCGCGCCTCGTGAAGTGCGACGCATTGCGCAACAGGAGCCGAGATGTCCGACGCTTACGCTGTCTTCCACGATGACGGGCGGATCACTATCTTTGCGGACGGAGTTCAGGCGGAACTCAGCCGAGATGGGATCAGCATCACGCCGATCCCTTCGGATGACGCTGCACGTATGAGCCCAACGTCGCCTCCAGTTCATCCAAACGATCCGACAGCGCTGTCGTCGCGCCGACGCGGCGCGTTGCTTATGCGGTCAAGCATTCGCCCGCCGCGGATCGTTGACTAACCGTTGCGGAACATGAACGGCATAGTCGCCTGTGCGGCCTGCACGATCGGAGGCGCAAGAACGACCTGCAAGCTTTGCTCCGCCACCACTCCAGACCCGCCCAGTTTTAGTGCGAACCGCATACGACCGGGGCGGGGCACAACGAGGCCCGCGATGCGCACGGCAACCCGCAATCGTGCGAGGCCCGGAGGAAACGTTACGGCCACCGGTGTGGTGAAAATCGGCGCGCCGCCGTCAACGGTCACCTCAAGCACGGCTTGCGGAGAGTCGCTGTCCGCTTCGTCGCGATCGATGAAAGCAACGAAGAAGACCATGTGGACGAACGTCGGAAATGCGGTCGCGGTGACCGATTCCATGATCGCGTACGCCGTCAACGTCGAGGTGTTCGCGTCTACGGAAAGGCCCTCGGACACGAAGGTCAAAGGGGAGCGGTACATCTCAGCGAGCCGGGCTCGTGCTTTCGGGAGGCGGCACGGCAATTACTGGCGCGGCAGACCCGGAAATCAACGGCTGACTCGCCGATGGCGTCGGAACCGCGACCGTTACAACGGTTGAAGCGACCGGGCTCGTCGACAAGACGCTCACAACGGGCGCGACTTGCGGAGCCTCGACCATCTGCACCGATACTGCTGTCTTCGCGAACGACGCCGGGTCCGCGGCGGTCGCTTCCTGGTTCGGCCCCGGTTTCTGATCGACCGTACCAGCTTGGATTCGCCCGATCAGGTGAGACGCGACGCCGAGAGCCGCGAACCCTCCGAACGCCATCATCGCAAACAGGGCCGGATTCATGCGCCTCTTTGTTGATACCTCGAACCAACCCCCGAGGCCAAGGGCCACCGCCGTGGAGCCCCCAATGAGCCACGACCATGCTGGCCACGGGTATGGGGGCCTGCCCCGCTCACCGATAAGCGGGTCGAGGACCCCGAAGACGAGGATCAGCACCGCAGTCTCCCGAAGCAGCTCGCCGATTATTTCGTAGCCCGACTTCTGGTGCGCATGCGCCTGTTCGGTCCACTTGCGCGACGGCTCATTGAGCCACTTCCAGAGTCTGGCGTACCATTGCGGCTGCTTTGCCACGGGAATAGACTACCTCGCCACTAGGCGCTTTTCGAAAGCTTGACGCTCCCCCAAGCCCGCGCGACCGGCTTCGGCATGAGCGCAATGAGCTCGTCGATCTCCCAGACGTGATCCGCGATGCCGGCCGCCATGGCCGGGGTCACGCGAAGCGTCTGGTGAACGCGGGAGAAGTTGTAGTGCATGAAGTGGATCGCAACTGCGTGCTCGAGGTTCTCCACCTTCTTTGAGAAGCCGTTCGTGAGGCGCGTGAAGCGGCGCATCGACATGCGCATGGTGAGGTTCTGGCGCTCGACGTGCGACGTCGACACGTGCGCCATGTCGGGGTCGCCCGCGATCGGCGTGAGGTTCGCGCCGATGCACGCGGGAGGCGAGTAGCGAGCCGCGCCGGCCGGTACTTCGCCGTACAGCTTCACGAGCATCGCGTAATCGACGCCGCCCGGCCCAAACGCATCAGCGACCGCGTTGATGTACGCGCGATGGCCGTCCGTCGTGAGCTGGATCCGGGTCGCGATGCGCGAGGCGAGGTCCGTCATGAACTCGTACGCGCAGCCCGCGTCACGCGTGCCCACGTGGTACGCCGCGATGAGCTTCGTATCCGCGTCGAGCGCGGTCCACGTCCAGATCGAACCGATGCCATAGCGTTGCTCGTCTGGCAGCACGTTCTTGTCCTTCGCACCGACGAACGACCAGATTTCATCGCATTGGACGCGCTTGCACGTGAGGCCGCGCACGTTCGCATCGTGGTACGCACGACAGGCCGTTCCGAGGTCCACGAGGAGCTTGAGAACGGTTCCCTTCGCCGCGCCGGTCATGCGGCACGTCGCGCGGATCGAGTTGCCCTCCACGAGGGCCGAGACGATCTGCTTTCGCTTGGCGGTGTCCAGAACGTTCATAGGAGGTTAGTATGCTTGACCGGACAAGCATAGTCAATCAGCTCCCTCTATTTTTACCTCGGCTAGGCAGACAACTTCAGCAATCTTGATAGCTTACGAAGCTGACTAAATGGCCGGCGGGTACTGATCCTTCTGCAATTCGAGCAATTTGATCAGCTTCTCAATCTCAGCCTGTGTCGGCGGATCACCATGGAAGAGGACGCGCACAGTTCGGCCGCCAGCCAATTTGATGCGAAAATGCTCCTCCTCCCCAGCTGAAACTGCTGATCGAATGGGCGGGACCGCCCTTGCGGTCGCGACTACACGTTCCTGCTCGGGGACGACATCCATCTCATCTTGCTCCGTTTCGGAGACCCCATTCTTGTCGGGGCCGTCGTCCGGTAGCGTATCAGTCCCAAGCAGAGACGCAACGCGTAGCGTTTCCTTGTAGTTGGCCAATAAAACGCCCACGACGCCCGGGTTGAAGCCGCGATCGATGGTGAGGTGGCTTTGACCGTTCTCATCGGATGGCAAGCCGCCGCCCCATTTCTCCCAAAGGTCGCCGTACAGCTTCGGGGCCTTCGCCGCATCCTGAAGCGCCTTGGTCCGTTCGCCTGGCCGCTTGTCGAGCAAGATGCGGAGCGCCCGATCTGTAAGACGGAAGCTTCGATCGAAACCAGTGCCCTTCTCCACTTCGAGAAGGCCGTACTGCCGAAGAGCGCCCACCGTTTGAGCAGCACTACTGCTCTGCGGGGCAAAGCCCCAGCGCTTGGCGAGGACATCAAAGCGGACCGCGTGACGCCCTTCCGCGTCGTGCATGGTCTGTATGCGCTCGATCGCCTTTGTTAGCGAGATGTATGGGTAGGCTGGGCTCCTGTGGCGCGACGAATGACCGGAGTCCTCATCCACGTCATCTTCCACAGTCGGAACATCGAGACCCTGAGCTTTCAAAGGCGTACGCATTCCAGCACCACTCCTTGTCAGCCAAAACTATGGCAGCCAACCGAACGGTCGTCAATAGCAACGCCTGAAGTCAGTTCAGATTTATGTGGCACCGGCCCTGATATCGTGCGACCATCGATCGGTGCAAAGAAGAAATGCGGCGCCCTGAGCCGAGGCGCGCGATAAATATCGGGCGAGCCGCTGGGTCGTGGACAGGCCTAGGAAAACCAACGTCCCTCGACCCAGCGGTGCTCCTCTATCGGATTTAGCGCGCCCAGCGAGCTCTCGCAGCCTTCTTAGCGATGTCGCTCCGCTTCTTCTTCGAGAGCTTCTTCGCGCGAGCCGCGCCACCCTTCAGGCCTCCTAGGCGGCCGAGCGCCACGGCCGCAGCGTGGGCGGCCTCTTCCGGGGTCGGCTCGGCTTTCTCTTCGGGGTCTTCCTCGGACGTAGCTTGCGCGACAATGAACGCGGCGAGCGCGTTCGGGTCTCGTGGCGTCTTGGTCTTGCTTGAGCGCTTAGGCACGCTTCTATCCTGCCATTCGTTCGACACGGCGTCACCCCCTCCCGCAATGCGGGCAAGCTGTAGCGGACGGCCATGCGCCCGAAAGAACGTCTTCCAACGGCACGCCAGCCGCACGGGCCGCTCGTAGCGCGACGCCTGCGCTGACGGCCCCGCGGGCGCTCACGGCGAACCGCACCGTCTGTACGTTCGCCTTCATGGCCGCGGCCAGCTTCCCCCACGTCCCGAACCGCTTCACCAGGAATCGGATGGCGACGCGGGCCCGCTCTTGCTCCTCTGGCGACAAGTCGGCCGAGCCGACGGCGCGGGGTGGCTTTGCGAGGCGCCAGCTTACGCGCTGAGCAAGGACGGGCATGCGTCGAGCGTGTGCATGCTTGAGCGGTCCAGCAAGTGCGTCATGACGCAGAACTCAAACTGACCCACTACCCAGCAGCGTTCGGCGCCTGAGAAGGACACTTCGCCGCGTGCTCCGTGGCGCTCGGCACGAACGAACGACCGCTTTCACCGTGCGCGGCATGGCTCCGATCGAGACGAGCAACGCGTTCCCCGTGAGCATCGGACGGAACGACCGCCTTGGCCATGAGCCGGACGAAAGACGCTCTTCCTCACACAGCGCAAGACCGCAAGTTCGACACCGGAGTCAACTGCGTCCGGTGAGGACCGAGGCGGATCGCGTCGTCGCCGCGATCCGTGCCGAGCTCGCGTTCGCGTGCAGCGGGCCGTGGAGGCGACGCAGCCATGCCGGAGGAAACTGTACGAGCGCATCGAGCTCGCTCGAGACGCGCTCGTAGAACGCTCCCTCCGCGAGGATGCAATGCCCTCGGCTCGCAATGCGAACCGCGAGGTGCCACGGGATCCCGCGCCGGGCCGACCCGTGGCGCAATGCGTGCGCCAGGGCATCGAGCGAAAAGGCACGGCCGAGGATGTACCGCCGGGAGGCGGCGAAGCCGGCGCGGCGCGAACCCCACCAAGCTCGGGCCCGCGCTGCGTCGATCGTGGGCAATCGATCGACGGCGCTCGGCACGAGATCGGCGTCGAGATCGTCGTCTTCGAACGCGATCGGTGCGGCGTCCGCATCCGCGTCGGGGCCCGGCGGTTCTCGCGGCGGCGCATGGCCGGTGATGCTCATGAACGCCTCGCCCGCGAGCTTCGCGACGCGTGCAGAACCGCGTTCGAGAAAGGGCAACGCGGCCTCCGCGTGCTCCGGTCGGCCCGCAAACCCCATCGCCCAGAGAACGCCGGCCACGTGCGTGCCCCGTTCGAGGAACGTTGCGAGCTGGGCATGCTCGGCGGGCCCACCGAGCAGCCCGCAGAGAAGAAGAGCGTGCGCATCTTCTTTGGCCGGGTGGAACGCGCGCTCTACGCAAATGGACCAGGCCTCGCTCGAGCCGAGGACCAGCGCGGCGTCGAGCGCGAAGTCGCGAGTTCCGGGGTCTGTCGATTCGACGAGTCGACCCACCGCGCCGAGGCAATCCCTGCGGCGAACGGCCATCGCGACCGAGAGGGCGCCTTGGACGATCGCGGGCTTGTCGCTCGCCAGCCAATCCGGGAGCATGGCGCCCGGATCGGCACGAAGCGCCGCAAGAATCCGCAAACCCGCGGCGACGACCGCGGGATCGGAGCTTTTCCCGAGCAGCGTGAGGACCCGGGGAACGGCCGCATCGACGCGCGCAAGGCACAGCGCGTCGCAGAGCGCATCAAGTCGATCGCCCCGCATCCGCGGGAGCGCCGCGACGAGCGCATCGGCCGCGCGCTCGCGGAAATCGCCCGCGACGAGCGCGAGCGCCGCGGCGGCGACCCGCTCCGGATCGGCGCGGTCGTCGGTGAGAACAGGGAGAAGCAGGCGCTCGCGAACCGGGCTCCCGCCGACGACCAGTGCGTCGAGATGAGCCAGAAGCCTCGCTTCCGGGCCGGAGGCGATCGTCGCCAAGTCGTGATCGGGAGCCTGGATCTGGATTTTGCGCATCCAGTAAAGGAAAGCCGCCTCGTCGAGGTGCTCCTCGACGATGTCCCATAGCGTCATTTCGTCCACGGCCGGGGCCATAGTGGTTCGGCAATCCTAACTTCGTCCGCGCGCGGGGGTCCACGCAGAATTGGCTTCGGGTGCATCGACGTCCGCGCGAACACGCGCGCCCTCAATTGATCTGCACCGAGCCGCCCTTGACACGGTTCACGCCGCGCGACCGTGTCTCGACATACGCACCGCGGATGACGACCCGCCCGTTGCGCCGCAGCGTGATGCTCGCCTCGCCGCACACGAGCTCGATTTCGTCGATCGCCGTGATCGTGACCCGCTTGCCGTCCACGCGCGCGTGGACCTCTTTGGTGGAAGTGTCCTCGTTTGCGCCGCGTGCCGCCGCCGGCGCGGTCGGCTGGAGAACCCCGACGATGACCGGCGCATCGGAACGCTCGCCCTCGAACGTAAGCAGCACTTCAACCGCCCCCGCCTGCGGCAGCACCGAGAGCGGCACGGTACTTCGCGCGAGGAGGAGACCGTGAGGGTTCTCGCCGTAGTCGACGCGAGGTCCCTCGCCGTCGACGCGGATCAACGTGCCGACGACGTGTCCACGGATGCGGCGAGGCGCCGGGGCGGTCAGGCGGAGGACGGTGGAGCGCTTGGCAGCAGCGGTCATGGGGTGATCCTCAGCGAACGCATTCGGGTTTGAAAATGCGAATCCCGGTGTTGTCGAAGTAGTACGGCGGATCGCAATCCGCCGGCGGCGTCTTCTCCGACGCCGGAGGGGCGCTCGGAGCCACGCTCGTGGCCACCGCGGCGCTCGTTATTGCCGCGGCGCCCGTTGCCGCGGCGCTCGCGACGGCCGGCGGAACGGGATGGGCCCCATGGTGGCCCGAGGCCGTGTGAACCGCGGGAGCCTCGGGGATGCGCGCGCTCGGCGGCGCCGCGGGGGCGGGTTCGACCGGAGCAGGCGGCGGCGCCGGATTCTCCGTGGCCGTCGCCGTACCGGGGCCCGGGTCCGGAACGACGGCGCCCGAGGCGACCTGCGGCGGCAAGCTCTCGGCGTGATTGTTCGCAGGATTCGCGGCGGGCGCACCTCGCCGGACGAAGAAGGCCGCGACCAGCATCACGCCCATCGCCGCGACCAACGCGAGGGCAACGGCGGCCCGCAGCGAACTGCGCGGTGGATTCGCGTGCGCGGTCGTCCGCCCCAAAGGCGACATCGTGGCCGAGATCGTCTCGCTGGGTGCAAGCGCCGTCGCGGCCATGAGCGGGACGGGCGACCGGCGGAGAATTCCGGAGATCCGTTCGATCGACACCACCGCGCGCGGCGGCGCGAACTCCCTCAGCGCAAACGCGAGATCGGCCACGTCGCGGAACCGGCTGCGCCGATCTTTCTTCAGGCACTTCGTAATCGTCGCTTCGAGGCCGGGAGGGACATCGGGACGAACGGGCCGGAGCGAAGCCGGGGCTTCGGTCGCGACGCGGACGCAAACCTCGGGGAACGTCTCGGCCATGAAGGGCGTCTTCCCGGCAAGAAGCTCGTAAAGAATGATGCCGAGCGCCCAGATGTCGGACGTGGGATCGACGTCGCGCGAAGAGCGCATTTGCTCGGGAGACATGTAATACGGCGAGCCCATGATGGCGCTCGTTTGCGTCCCCGCCATGTCGCCCGCATTCACGTATTTGGATATGCCGAAATCGAGGACCTTGATGGAAACGACCCCGTCGTTGCGGCGGGTGACGAAGAGGTTGGCGGGCTTCAGGTCACGGTGAATGATGCCGAGCGAATGCGCTTCGGCGATGGCCTCGCAGGCCTGAAGCACGAACTCCACCGCTTGGTCGATCGGCAGCGGCCCTTTCTGCCGGAGCCAGGCCGCGAGATCGCAGCCTTCGAGAAACTCCATGACGATGTACGGCGCGCCCGTTTCCAGCGTCCCGACGTCGATGACGCGCGCGACGTGCTCGCTCTTGATCTTGACCGCCGCCTTGGCTTCGCGGGCGAGGCGCGTCATCGCCTCTTCGTCGGCCACCGCATCCGGCCGCAGGAACTTCAGCGCGACGCGTTCGTCGAGCTGCAGGTGGCGCGCGGAGACGACGACGCCCATCCCTCCGGCCCCGAGAATCCCCTCGACCTGGTATTTGCCGGCGAGCACGTCGCCGACGCCAACCCCCATCGCCGTCGCCGGACTATGCACGGGGACCCTCTTCCCAAAAGAGCATGGCCGCGGGTGACAACACTGAGTTTTCCATGGCCTGCGCGCGGGATCCCGGGGGCATTCGTCTGTGGAGCCCCGCTTCATGCAGTTTACTTGGGAGCGCCATGGCGGGCGAGCGGCACGATTCGCCAAAGATTCGCGAAAGAGGAGCGTGCGTACGCTCGGGCTTTCTGCGCTCGCGCGACCGCTACGCGTCGGCGGTCCGCGACAAAGGGATTGACGCTGGCACGAGACGCGGGCTCTCCTCATTCAGGGTACGCCTGACTCAGGCCACCCCCCCCGCTGCATGGAGAAGCCCTCGCCGGTCACTCTCACGCCTCCGTCGCCTCTCGACGCGGGCGCGCTCGTCTTTCGATCGATGTACGGCCTCGAAGCGCTCGGACGGAGCTTCGAGTACATCATCGAAGCGACGAGCGATCAGAACGGCATCAAGGCCGACGACGTCCTCGGCGCGCCCGTCGGCGTCACGGTCAACCGGATCGACGGCGGCGAACGCTACTTCCACGGCGTGCTCGCCCGCTTCGAGTACCTCGGAAGCGGCACGGGCGGCGGATCGAGCTACCGGCTCGTCCTCCGGCCATGGTTCTGGCTCCTGACCCGCACGGCCGACTGCCGGATCTTCCAGAACCAGTCGGTCGTCGACATCCTCGAAACGGTGTTCCAGGATTTCTCGTTCGCCGAGTTCGACGACTCGTCGCTCGACAAGTCGAAGCACCCCTCGCGCGAATACACCGTCCAGTACCGTGAGACGGACTTCCACTTCCTCACGCGGCTGATGGAAGAAGAAGGCATTTACTATTACTTCAAGCACGAGAAGGACAAGCACACGCTCGTTCTCACGGACGGTCCCGACGAGCACACGACGCCCGAGGGCGTCGACCCGTTCGACCTTCCGTTCCAGGGCCGGGGTACGGACGTCGGGTCGATCCTGGAGTACGTCTCCGATTGGTCGTCGGAGCGGCAAGTCGAGCCGGCCGCGTTCGCGCACGCGAGCTTCGACTTCACGAACGCCCGCATGCGCCTTCTCGCCCGGCAGAGCGCGGCCGCGGGCCACCCTTTCGACGACCTCGAGGTCTTCGACTACACGGGTCACTTCGTCACGCAGGACGCGGGGCGCGACGGGGCGGGCGTGCAGCTCGAGGCCCACCAGCAGCAGGCGCACGCCAGCGGCCGGACGAACGCGCGCTCGCTCGCCGTGGGCTACCAGTTCACGCTGCAGGATCACCCGCGCGATCCCGAAAACGGGACCTACCTCGTGACGTCGGCCTCCTACCAGATCCGCGGGCAGTCGCCGGAGAGCGGCAGCGGGGGCGAAGAGGTCATGACCGCCTTCTTCGAATGCATCGCGCAAGGCCAGCCGTTCCGCTGCGCGCACACCGCATACAAGCCCCGCGCGGGGGGCCCGCAGACCGCCGTCGTCGTCGGGCCGAGCAGCGAGGAGATCTGGACCGACGCGTACGGGCGGGTGAAGGTGCAGTTTCACTGGGACCGCCTCGGCAAGCTCGACGAGAACAGTTCGTGCTTCGTGCGTGTGTCGCAGGCCTGGGCGGGGACCGGCTTCGGGGCGATTCACATCCCGCGCATCGGCGAGGAGGTGGTGGTCGATTTCCTCGAGGGGGATCCCGATCGGCCCATCATCACCGGCCGCGTCTACAACAACGTGAACATGCCCCCGTACGATCTCCCGGGCAACAAGACGCAGAGCGGGTTCAAGAGCCGCAGCACGCAAGGGGGGTCGCTCGAAAACTTCAACGCGATCCGCTTCGAGGACCTGAAGGGCAGCGAAGAGCTCTTCGTTCAGGCCGAGAAGGACATGAACAGCACGATCAAGAACAACGAGACGCGATCGGTCGGCGCCGATCGCAGCTCGAGCATCGGCAGCAACGAGACGCTCTCGGTGGGCGTCGATCGCAGCTCGACGATCGGAAGCAACGAAACGCTGAAAGTGGGCACGAACCGCACGGTGACGGTCGGATCGGACCAGTCCGTGACGATCGGCGCGAACCACACGGTGTCCGTCGGCGCCAACGAGTCGGTCACGATCGGCGCGAACGAGACCTTCACGATTGGCGCCAACGAAACGCACAGCGTCGCGGCGTCGCGGACGCGCACGGTCGGCGCGAGCGAAACGGTGACGATCGCGGCGGCGCAGAGCATCACCGCCGCGGTTCAAACGGTGACCGTGGGCGCCCGAACGAAGACGGTCGCGACGGCCGAAGTCGCTTCCGTCGGGGCAACGCTCACGCTCTCCGTCGGCGCCGGCCGTACGACGTCGATCGGTGGCGATGACGGCGTCACCGTCGGGGGAGGACAGACGGTGTCGATTGGCGGCGACAACGCGATCAGCGTCGGCAAGAACTTCTCCCTCGAGGCCGCCGACCAGATCACGCTGAAGACGGGGGACGCCAGCATCGTCATGGGCAAGGGCGGAGACATCACGATCAAGGGCAAAGACATCACCGTGGAAGGCAGCGGAAGCATCACCGTCAAGGCGTCGAGCGATCTCGTGTTGAAGGGGAGCAAGGTCAGTAACAACTGAGGTCGGGTCGACCATGAGCATGCTCTCGAATTGGCCCCCGATCGGCCCGCGCGCGCCCGGTGCACCCGCGGCCGCGGATGCCGTGCTCTGGCCTGTCATGGAAGAACACCTCGCCGAAGCGGCGTCTCTCTTCGATTCGCTCGAACGCGCGTACGACAGCCCGCGCCTGACGCTCGAAAAGCTCGCACGGGGAGTCGAAGCGCGCTGGCTCGCGCACATCGACGGGCTCCTGGTCGGGGGCCGTGGCGTGTACGAGACGCTCTTGCGCCCGATCCTCGAAGAGCCTGACCCGGGCGCGAGGGGCCGCGTCGCCGTCGCCGCGGCGGTCGCGGTGGCGGTCGGGGCTTGCGCGGATCTGAGCCCGTCCCTGCGCCACGAGCGGCGCGAAGTTCGCGACGCCGTGGTCGACGCGTGCGCATTTGCCGGCGGGCCCGCGTTCGATGCGTGGCTCGAGGACCTCTCCGGCCCGGCCGGAACGGACATGGAGCAAGTCACGCGGGCGCGGCTGATGGCGCGCCGCGGCCTTCCGGCGCCCTCGCTCGTGGCGTGGCTCCAGGGCGGCGACCTCGCGCTGGCGCGCGAAGCGGCGAGAGCGGCGCGGGGAGCCGACGCGCGCCGGCATTTGCCGGTCATCGAGTACGCGATCGAGCAGGACGACGCGGAGCTTCGGGAAGCAGCCCTCGTAGCGGGCATTCTGTGGGGCTCGCCGCGGGCGCGGCACGCGTGCCGTGCGCGAGCGCGTGAAGACTTCTCCCGCCCATTGCCGATTCTGCTGCTCGGCGTTCTCGGCGAAGGCCCGTGGCTCGCCGACATCGCTGCGAAAGCCGAGGCCCCGAGCCCCGCGCGCTGGGCCGCATTGTTCGGCCTGGGCATCTCCGGCGACTCGGCGGCGATCGACGTGCTCTTCCGAGACCTCGAGGGCAACGACGGCGTGCTCGCGAAAGTGGCCGCGCAGTCGCTGTCTCTCCTGCTGGGAATCGACCTTCGCTCCGACGCGCTGGTAGCAAGTGCGGAAAAGACGCCGTTGCCGACGGCGGTCACGCCCCTTCCACGCGAGGCGGAGCTACCCGATTTCGACCCGGTCGCGGTGCGGCGCGCGTGCGAGGCGCGGCGCGGAGGACTGCCGCGGGGCGTGCGGATCCTCGAAGGGCGCCGGCTCACGAACGAAGCGCTCGTCGACGTTCTGATCCGCGCGCCGATGCGGCGCCGCGAGCCGTTGGCCATGCTCCTCGCGGCGAGCACCGGAGGACGCGTGCGCGTCGACGTCCGGACGAAAACGAGCAAACAGCTGCGCGCTCTCGCAGCGGCCAAAGCGGCGGTGACGGGGACGTGAGTCGGCGCCCTCAGGCGCAGCGCGCGCGTTCGCGCGCGATCGGCGTCAGGGAGCTCGTTGATCCCGGTGGGGATGCGCGCCCGTGTGTTGCTCGACCTCGCGCGCCCACGGGCTGTCCGGATATTGGTTGACCATCGTCTCCGCTTCCCCGCGCGCCTCGGATCGTTTGCCCTGGCGAGCGAGCGATTTGACCGCAATCGCGGCCATTTCCGGTGCGTCCGCGCTGTTGGGAAAGAGTCGCGCGCCTTGCTTTGCCAGATCGTAGGCCCTTGCCGGATCGACATCGACGAGACCGCGCAGCTGCGCCATCAGAGAGGCTTCGTCGACCGAGGCGTCCGCGAGCAGCGCGACAGGCCCCGCGGCGACCGCCGGTGGCGCGAGCGGCGGGCCCGACGGCGCGACGGGCGCCGAGGACCACGACGCGACCGGCTCCGCGCTCGGACGGGCCGGCGGCGCCGTCCCTGCCGGCTCGACCGATCCTTCCTCGGGGTTCCGAGACGATCGGCACTCGCCGGTGAGCACCATGGCGGCCACGATCAGCGAGGCGACGATCGCCGCGGAAACTGTGGCGGCTCGGAAGGGGGTCAACGCCGGTTCAGCCTCAAATTGCCGTCATCCGCTCACTGCGGATTCGGCGGCGCCGTCACCTTCGGCCGGTCGCGCAGGCACTGGTCGAACTGCGGCTGCAGGTCCTTCGCGGTCGGCGGCAGGTGCGGGCGGCCCATGACCTGCGCGCCTTCGCGCGAGAGGTCGACCCCGTTGCCGCTGAGGCTGAGCCACACGAAGAGCGCGCGCCCGCGAATGTTGTCGTACGGGACGCCCCCGCCCTTGCCCCCGAACCACATCCGCGAGTCGTGGCTGTTGTTGCGCGCGTCCCCCATGACCCAGACTTCGCCCTTCTTGGCGTAGAAGGGGCCCTGGTATTCGGCATACACGCCGGAAGCGCGATCGTAGAACGTCAGATACGACTCGTCGCCGAGATACTCGATGTACAGGTCGCCTTCGTGGCGCGTGATCGGCGACTCGTAGTCGTTGTACGACCATGCTCCCACGAGACAACTCGGCACCGGCCACCCGTTGATGATGGGATGGCCCCCGCGCGCTTCGAGCTTGTCGCCCGGGATGACGATGACGCGCTTGATGAAGTCCTGCTCCGGCTGTTCGGGATACGCGAACACGATCACGTCGCCCCGCTTCGGCGGCATGTTCGTCCACACGCGCGCGCTCGTGAACGGAATCGCCGGGCCGTACGAGAACTTGTTCACGAAGATGTGGTCGCCGACCATCAGCGTCGGGATCATCGAACCGCTCGGGATCTTGAACGCCTCGAGCACGAACGTCCGCAGGCCGAGCGCCACGACGACGGCCATGACGATCGCTTCCACATATTCGCGGAGCTCGCTCTTGCGCCACGCGCCGAGCCGGCCGTCGACTTCGCTGTCGGCGCGCACGAGCGCGTCGTTGAACGCGGCTTCGTCGAACGGCACGCGGTCCATCTCGACGCGGAGCGCGTGCATCTCGCTTCGCACGCGATCGCGCTCTTTGGCCGTCAGCTTCTGCGCCACGCCGCTCTCGTAACGGCTCAGGATCATCTCGGCTTCGTCGAGCAGCGCCTGCGCGCGGTCGAGCGACGGGCGCATCTCCGGCGCGACGTCCGTCCGCAGAGGGGGGTACGCGTGGCGCGCGAGGGGGAGCCGTTGCCGCGCGACCCAGACCCCGACTTCGAGCACCGTGAAGATCACGATGCCGACCGGCACCGACTGCGATCCCACGAACGACTGCACGGCGCCGAGCACCCCCGTCGGCTCCGCGCCGCCCGAAGGCAAGAGCAGCCAGAGGACGAAGAACGCGCCGAGGATCGGGACGAGGCAAAACCAGACGGCCCAGAAGACGAGCCGCAAGAGGCGCGAACGAACGGGACGCGTGATCGTCGCCCCCGGCGGCAGCGCCACCGAGTGGCCGTCACTGGGCACTTCGAGCTCGACAGCCTCTGCCGCGATGGGCGCCCCCGCGCCGTTCGCCACTCCAGCATCGTCCACACTGCCGCGCGCCTTCGCCGAACGGGGTTCTTCCGTCTTCAAGGGGCGTCACCGATCTGGATCGCGTAATTGACCATGGCGGGGGTGTCTCCAACGACGCCGAAAAGCGGGGCCGGCGGGGCGACTTGTCCCGCGGCGGACGTGTTGTCGATCACCACATAATACATACCCGCCGGAACAGGCAGGGTCCGTTGGTATTCCGCCCCGTAATGGACCACGTCCGAGAACGGCGGCGGGTAGACCAGAGGACCGACGGGCCCGTACTGGAAATAGGCCTGCAGAGACGCGTCCCCCTGCGCCTTCGGCACGACGAACACGTCCACCGACTGGATGCCGTCGAGATGCATCTGCAGAAAAAGCGCGCGGCCCGATCCGTCGACCTGGATCGGTCCGATGAAGTCGCGTTCGCCCGCGTGCACTTCGGTCCGCAAATTCTCGTACGTGATGCGATCGCTGCCGTGCACGCTCAGCGGGTGGAACGGCCGCTGGCCGATCGGCAGGTGCCCGATGCTGAAGTCGATGCCGCCGCCGTCGTACTGGATGACGGTGAAGCCTTGCGACAGTTGGCCGGTCACCATCTGCTGGCCGACCGTCGTGGCGATCGGCGCGATCCAGTTCTGCACGAGGTTTGCGCCGGGCAGCTCGATCTGGCCGAGAGCGAAGTTGGGCGGCGAGACGGTGCGCGTGTCGAAGTACGCGTAGATCGCGTTGTCGTCGGCGCACTTGAAGTCCTGGTTGTATTGAATCGTCGCCGCCGACGAGAACGTGACCTTGCGCGGGATGTCGAGCCACGCGTAGCCGAACCCGTCGAACTGGACCCAGAGGTCGCCGTTGTCGAGCACTTGCTGGGTGCAGTGCTGCGGAAAGAAGCGCCCCGTGACGGGCGCGCCTGGCGTCAGCTGCAACGGCGCGTTGTGCGTCGTCATCTGCTGGCAGAATTGGCCCAGCCCGAAGCTCATGAGGCTTCGCCGCAAGGTGCGGTTCGACGGATCGTTGATCGGGCCGCCCAGCTTGCACACGACGTTCGGCGAGCACGCCACGAATGCCCCGGCTGCGAGGACGGTGCACGCGACGAGCACGAGGACCGACGGGGCAAGCGCGTCGCGCTTCTCGGGCGGCATCGGCGCGCAGCATAGCGCGTCGAACGGAAAAAACGGCGACGGCGCGTGGTAGCCTCCGGGCAACGAAACTAGGCTTCGGGAGGCTTCATGCGCAGAGGGACCAGAGTAGCGTCGCGTGCGGCACGGGCCGCGCGCGCATCGATCGACCGCCGCGGATCGCGGCGATCGCGTTCGGCGCTCGGGGCGTGCGCGATGCTCGCGGCGTCGATCAGCGTTGCAACCGCCGCCGAGGCGCAGACTCCGGCGCCGTACGGGCAGCCGGCGCCAGTCCCCGCGCAACCGTACGGGCAGCCGGCGCAGCCTTACCCGCAGCCGGCGCAGCCCTATCCCCCGCCCGCGCAGCCCTATCCCCCGCCCGCGCAGCCGGCGCCCTATCCGCCTCCCGCGCAACCCTATCCCCCGCCCGCGCAGGCCTACCCGCAGGCCGCTCCTCCGCCGCAATATCCGCAGCCCGTCTACGTGCAGCCCCAGCCCGCGCCCTATCCGCCGCCGCAGCCGATGTTCCAGCCGCCGCCACGAAACCGCTACCGGAGTGCGAACGAGATGGCGTTCCTCTACGGGACGAGCGCCATCTACGGAGTCGGCACCGGCGTGTGGATCGATTCGCTCGCCGGAACGAGCGACCCGGGCATCGCCGTCCTCGCGCCCGTGGCGTTCGGCGCGGCGGTCCCGATCGGCCTGTATCTCTGGGACCAGTACGACGAGTTCGATCGCGCGGTCCCGTCGACGATCGCCACGGGGCTTCTGCTCGGCGCGGTCGAAGGCGTGGCCATCGACGGTCTGCAGTGGCAGCTCACCGGAAACGGCGGGCCGAATTCATGGAACTTCAAGACGAACACGTCCGTCGTCTTCCTCACGACGACCGTCGGCGGGGTCGGCGGCTACGCGTTCGGCGAGTGGCTGCAGCCGGACCCGCGAGGCCTCGCCTTCATCTCGAGCGCCGCCGGATGGGGGTCGATCGCCGGCGTTCTCTTTGGCGGAGGTGTCGTCGGCGGTGACTGGAAAGACGGAGCGGCCGTCTGGGGCTTCTCCGGCTACAACGCCGGCATCGTGGCGGCGGGCGCGTTGTCGACCGTCTACACGCCGTCCTGGACGACGCTGAAGTACTTGTGGGCCGGCGAAGTGCTCGGGACGCTCGCGACGACGCCGGTGTACCTCTTCTACATCGGGAGCAATTCCGACCCCCGCCACGGCATGATCGCCAACGCGTTCGGCGGCCTCGCGGGCATCGCGCTCGCCGCGGTGTTCACCGCCAACATGACGGACAACGGCGGAAACGCCTGGGCGCCGCCGTTCCAGCTCGCCGTCGGCCCGACGGACCACGGCGGCGCCTCGCTGCAAGCCTACGGGCAGTGGTAGGCGCGAAGCGCGTTCGAACGACGGAGCCTCCAGCTTTCGCGGGGGACCCAAAAAAAACGGGGCTCTCCACCGGAGAGCCCCGCTTACGACGCTACGGCCAGGGGCGAGAAGGCTTCGCGCCTCCACCCTGGCCGGAGATACTACTTCGCGCTGGTCGCCGGGGCGGCCGACGAATCCGCCGGTGCTGACGCCGACGCGGAGGCAGCCGTGTCGGGGGACGCGGCCGGCGGCGTGCTACCGCCGCATGCCACAAGGGCCCCCACCGACGCCATGGCCGCGAGAAGCGCGACAACTACGATGTTCTTCATGATCGTTTTCTCCTCCGGTCCCGAGCGAGGTAACAGGACGCGTCGCGGGTTAATGCCTCAGCTTGCGGCGCGCCGTCAATCATGTGCTGACGTGATAGCCGGGGGCCGAGCGGTTTTTCTCGACGTGACGCGCTAGGCGGGGCCATTTGCGATAGAGTCGGATACGATTCGATTTCGAGCGGGTTTCCGCCGCCTGCCACGATGCCCATCCTCAAGTGGTTTCCGTCTGAAGGCCCGCCGCGCTCGTACGTGCTCCACAAGCCCGTGACGACGATCGGCCGGGCCCTGGGAAACGACGTGGCGGTGCCGAGCGTGGCCCTCGGAGACACGCACGCGCAGGTGCTTTTCGACGGACGGGACTTCAATCTCGAAGAGGTCGACAAGCAGGGCGAAATTCTCATCAACGGGAAGAAAAAGCGCCGCGCGCGGCTCGTTCACGGCGACCGCCTGACGCTGGGGGACGTGGAGCTCTCGTTCGGCATGTTCGACGAGCCCCGCGGGATGACGCGACCCAGCGAGTCGGCGCCGCTGGAGCCCGCGTCGATCAGCGAGTCCCAGCTGAACGTGACCCACCAGCAGCTCGCCGGGCTGCGAAAGCTCTACGAGTTCAGCGAAAAGCTGATGACGGTGAAGGACATCGACCCGCTGCTCGAGGCCATGCTCGACGCGGTCATCGAGGTCACGGGCGCCGAGAAGGGCCTGCTCCTCTTGAACGACGACGCATTCGTCTCGGGTGACCCTGCGCGCGACGAGAGCGGCGGCCCCAAGCAACGGATCCGGGCGTCGCGCAACGTCAAGCGCGAAGCGATCGCCGAACCGACCGGCGCCATCAGCGACAGCATCGTGCGCAAGGTCGTCGAAACGGGCCGGCCGGTCATCGTGAGCGACGCCCTGACCGACGCGCAGTGGAGCGCGAGCGAGAGCGTGCTGGCCCTGCGCTTGTCGTCCGTCATGTGCGCGCCCCTCGTGTCCGAAGGGCACGTCGAGGGCGTGCTCTATGTCGGCAACGACCGCGTGAAGGGCCTCTTCGAGAAGAACCAGCTCGACGTCCTGTCGATCTTCGCCTCCCAAGCGAGCCTCATCCTGCAGAACGCGCTTCTTCTCAGCGCCCTTCGCGCCGACAAGGAGAAGCTCGTCGCAGAGCTGAAAGACAAGCGCTTCGGCGAGATCATCGGCGCCTGTCCGTCGATGATGGAGGTGTTCCGCAAGCTGCAAAAAGTGGCGACGACGGACATCTCGGTCCTCATCACGGGCGAGACGGGCACCGGCAAAGAGCTCATCGCGCGCGAGATCCACCGGCGGAGCAGCCGCGCGACGGGTCCGTTCGTCGTGATCAACTGCGGCGCCATTCCCGAGAACCTCATCGAGAGCGAGCTTTTCGGCCACGTGCGCGGCGCGTTCACGGGCGCCATCGCTTCGCGGCCCGGCAAGTTCCAGGTCGCCAACGGAGGGACGCTGTTCCTCGACGAGATCGGCGAGCTCCCGCTCAATCTGCAAGTGAAGCTCCTGCGCGCCCTGCAGGAGCGCATCGTCTTTCGCGTCGGCGACAGCAAGCCCGAGAAAGTCGACATCCGCATCGTGGCGGCCACCAACCGCGTGCTCGAAGAAGAGATCCGCGCGGGCCGATTCCGCGAGGACCTCTACTATCGCCTCAACGTCGTGAACATCTTCCTGCCCCCGCTGCGCGAACGGGGCGACGACGTGATCATCCTCGCCAAGGCGCTCTTGTCGAAGCACGCCGACGAGCTCGGGGTGCACCACGTGCAGGGGTTCGCCCCGCACGCGCTCATGGCCATCAAGAAGAGCGCGTGGCCGGGCAACATCCGCCAGCTCGAGAATCGCATCAAGAAGGCGCTCGTCCTCTGCGACAAGTCGCTTCTCGGGCCCGAGGATCTCGACCTCGGCAAGGACGAAGACAGCACGATTCTGCCGCTCGAAAAGGCCAAAGAGGAATTCCAGCGCAAGTACGTCCTCGAAGTGCTGGAGCGCAACAACGGCAATCGGACGCAAACCGCGCGCGACCTCGGCGTCGATCCGCGGACGATCTTCAGGTACCTGGAGCGCGAGGCGAATCCGCCGCCGCCGGGTGGGTCACGGGCGGATACGTAGGTTGCGAGAGGAACCGTTTCGCTCGCGGATCCCCGCCAGGGGTCGGGCGAACGGCATGGGCCGTGCTCAGTCCACTCCGTGCCCTTACGCATCGAAGACTATGCGCTGATCGGCGACTGCCAGACGGCCGCGCTCGTCGGCAAGAACGGCTCGATCGACTGGCTCTGCTTACCGCGCTTCGACTCGGGTGCGTGCTTCGCCGCCATTCTGGGCGATCCGGGGCACGGCCATTGGAGCATCGCGCCGTGCGGCGAGCCAAAGAGCGTGCGGCGATCGTACCGCGACGGATCGATGATCCTCGACACGACGTTCGAGACCGCGGAAGGCACGGTAACGCTCACGGACTTGATGCCGATCCGGCAGGACGTGCCCCAAGTCGTGCGCGTCGTCCGCGGCGTCTCGGGGCGCGTGCGCATGCGGACCGAAGTCATCATCCGCTTCGATTACGGATCGATCGTCCCCTGGGTGCGCAAGATCGAAGGCGACGGGATTCGCGCGATCGCGGGCCCGAACTCGCTGCGCCTCGACGCGCCCGTCTCTTTGCGCGGCGAGAATCTCACGACGGTCGGCGAATTCGACGTCTCCGAAGGCCAATCGGTGCCGTTCGTGCTCACGTGGTACCCGTCGCACACCGACCCGCCGCGCGCGACGGACGTCGACGCGGTGATTCGCGACACCGAGAAATCGTGGGCCGGCTGGGCGGGCCAGTGCACCTACCAGGGCGAATGGCGCGACGCCGTGCTGCGATCGCTCGTCACGCTCAAGTGCCTCACGCACGCGCCGACCGGCGGGATTGTCGCGGCGCCGACGACGTCGTTGCCCGAGTCGATCGGCGGGATTCGCAACTGGGATTACCGCTATTGCTGGGTGCGCGACGCGACCTTCACGCTCCTCGCTTTCCTCCACAACGGATACGTCGACGAAGCGCGGGCCTGGCGCGAGTGGTTATTGCGCGCCGCGTACGGAGATCCCTCGAAGCTGCAGATCATGTACGGCATCGACGGCACGCGCCGCATCGCCGAGTGGGAGGTGCCGTGGCTCCCAGGCTACGAGGGCTCGAAGCCCGTCCGCGTGGGCAACGCCGCGTACGAGCAGCGGCAGCTCGACGTCTACGGCGAGGTCGTCGACGCGCTCCACCAGTGCACGCAATACGGACTCACGCCGGTGCCCGACGCGTGGGAGCTCCGGCGCATGCTGCTCGAATTCCTCGAGTCGGCGTGGGAGAAGCCGGACGAAGGGATCTGGGAAATGCGCTCCGAACCGCGCCATTTCACCCATTCCAAAGTGATGGCGTGGGTCGCGTTCGACAGGGCGGTTCATCGCGTCGAGCGCGTCGGCTCGGGCGGCCCGCACGACCGCTGGCGCGCGATCCGCGACGCGATCCACGCCGAGGTCTGCGCGAAGGGCTACGACCCGAGCCTGAAGTCGTTCGTGCAGTCGTACGGATCGAAGCACCTCGACGCGAGCTTGCTGATGATTCCGCTCGTCGGGTTCCTTCCGGCAACGGACGAGCGCGTCCTCGGCACCGTGGCTGCCGTCGAACGAGGACTCATGGATCACGGCCTCGTCCGTCGCTACGCGAGCGATCCCGCGGTCGACGCGCTGCCGGCCGGCGAAGGGACATTTTTGCCCTGCAGCTTCTGGCTCGCCGACAACTTGGCGCTGATGGACCGGAAGGACGACGCGCGCGCGCTCTTCGAGCGACTCCTCGACCTGCGAAACGACGTGGGATTGCTCGCGGAGGAATACGACGTCACGCGCAAGCGCCTCGTCGGCAATTTCCCGCAAGCGTTCTCGCACGTCTCGCTGATCAACACCGCACTCAACCTCACGCCCGGCGCGGGCCGGCCGGCACCCGCTCGCGATCGCGGCAAGCGCTAACGCGGAGCTCGTTCGACCGAAGCGGCGTGTCGATCTGGCGCGGCGTGTAGCAATTCGCCTCGAAGCGGCCGAACGCGACCCGCTTGCGACCTCCTTGCGCCCTCCGCGCGGCCCGGTTGCAACGGGAACGCACCTTGCTGTTCGCAACCCCCGCGGTCCGCCCGTCATGCAGCCCCTCTTTCCGCGCTGGTCGGACACGCTTTTTCGCCTTTGCCTGGTCCTCGCCGCGACGGCGATCGTCACGATTCCGGCGCTCGCCATTCTCTGGGTTCGCACTCCCTATGTCACCCGCCAGTTCGATCCCCCCGATCAACCCATCGCGTTCGATCACCGCCATCACGTGCGCGACGACGGAATCGATTGCCTCTATTGCCATCACGACGCGACCCGCTCGAAGAGCGCGGGCGTCCCTGCCACCCAGGTCTGCATGAATTGCCATAGCCAGGTATGGCAAGAGGCCCCGCGCCTTGCCGCCGTGCGGGCGAGCCTTCTGGACGACCGCCCCATTCGCTGGAGGCGAGTTCACCAGTTGCCCCAGTTCGTTTACTTCGACCACTCGGCACACGTGACGCACGGAGTGGGCTGCAGCGAATGCCACGGGCGCGTCGATCTCATGGCGCGCGTCTATCCGGTCGCGCCTCTCACGATGGAGTGGTGCCTCGATTGCCATCGCAATCCGACGCCGCATTTGCGGCCGGTGAGCGAGGTCACCAACATGGAATGGCCCGCGGCTGCGGGCGGCGGCGAAGCCGTCCGCGACGCTCTCCACGTCGATCCCCCGGTTTATTGCACCGGCTGTCATCGCTGAGGCCGGACGCATGCTGACCCCCGAATTTCCCGAAGGCGCCGACTCGCCGCCCGACGGGATGTCGCGCCGCACGCTGCTCACTCTGCTCGGCGCGAGCGCGGCGCTCGCGGGCGCGGGCTGCAGCCGCGGCCCGGCGGAGTCGATCGTGCCGTACGTGCGAACGCCGCCGGAGGTGACTCCGTCGATCGCGAGCGCGTACGCGACGACGATGACCCTCGGCGGGTACGGCACCGGGCTCGTGGTCGAGAGCCACGAAGGCAGGCCGACGAAAGCCGAGGGCAACCCGGAGCACCCCGCGAGCCTCGGCAGCCTCGGAACGCTGGCGCAGGCGTGCGTCCTCGGGCTCTACGATCCGTCGCGCGCGGGCGCGATCCTGCATGGCGGTTCGCCGGCGACGTGGCAAGACTTCGTTCGCGCCGTGACGGCCGCCCCCGGCGAAGAGCGGGGCGTGCGGCAGCAGGTGCACGTGCTCCTCGAACCGACGAGCGCGCCGCACCTCATCGACCGGGTCCTGCGCGCGCGGGCGCAAGGCATCGTCGTGCATTACGACGCGCCGCTCGCGCGGCAGGCGGCGTGGGAAGCATCGCTGCGCGTCTTCGGCCGGACGGTGGAGATCCGCCCCGACTTTCGCAAGGCCGACGTCATCGTCGCGTTCGACGCCGACTTTCTCGACGGCTCCATGGCCCCTCCCGCGTGGGCGCGCGCGTGGGGCGATCGCCGCCGGGGCGCCCCGCCGCGCGAGGGCGCGGGAACGCCGAGCCGGCTCTACGCCGTCGAACCGCGGCTCACCGTCACCGGAATGGGCGCGGACGAGCGCCTGCGCGTGCCCGCGCGCGACGTGCGTGCGCTGGCCGCAGCGCTCCTCGCCCGCGTCCTCGCGGACAAGCCGGGCGGCGCGGCGCGGGCCGACGCCGTTCGCGCGGCCCGAAGCCGCGAGCCGCTGCGTGCGGCCTCGCACGCGGCATGGGTCGAGGCCGTGGCGCGCGACCTCGTCGCGCACGCGGGGGCGAGCCTCGTGCTGGCCGGCGAGGGTCAGCCCGAGTCGGTGCACCGGCTGGTCTACGCGCTGAACGAGGCCCTCGGCAACGCGGGCCGCACCGTGACGTACGGGCCGTGCCCGATCCACGACGCGGGCGGGGCCGCCCATGGCCTCGCCCCGCTCGTCCACGCGATCGACGCCGGCGAAGTCGCCACGCTGATCGTCGTGGGCGGCAACCCCGCGTACACGGCGCCGGCGGACCTGGATTTCGCACGCCGGATCGCCGCGGTGCGAACGACCGCGTTCGTCGGCCCTTACGACAACGAGACGGCGCGCGCATGCGCGTGGTTCGTGCCGGAAGCGCACTTTCTCGAGTCCTGGAGCGACGCGCGCGCGTTCGACGGGACGGCGTCGATCGTCCAGCCTTTGGTTCGCCCGCTCCACCCGGGCAAGACGCCCGCGCAGATTCTCGCGGTGCTCGCGGGATCGCCCGAGGCGACGTCGCTCGATCTGGTACGGAGCTACTGGCATACGCAGGCGCCCGGCGACGCGGGCGCCTACTGGGAGCGCGCGCTCGTCCGCGGCGTCGTAGCGGACAGCGCGGACGAAGCCCTCGCGGTGGATTTCGATTGGTCCTCGATCGGGACCGAGCTATCCGCTACCGCCGGGCCCACGTCCGCGAGCGGCGCCGCGCCGGGGGCACCTGGCGAGGCGCTCGAAGTCGTCTTCTTCGCCGACGCGAAAGTGAACGACGGCCGCTTCGCGGACAATCCGTGGCTCCAGGAGCTCGCCGACCCGGTCACGAAGCTCACCTGGGACAACGCCGCGCTCCTCTCGCCGGCGACGGCTTCACGCTACGGCGTCGCGAACGAAGACGTCGTCGCGATCGAAGTTCGCGGCCGGTCCGTTCGCGCTCCGGTGCTCGTCATTCCGGGGACGGCCGACGGCGTCGTGGCCATCGCGCTCGGGTACGGGCAAGCGGACGCCGGTCGTGTGTCATCGCGCGTCGGGGCGAACGCGTACGCAATCCGCCATTCGTTCGCGCCCTGGTTCGACGACGCGGCGCTCCACAAGACGGGCGAGACGATGCCGCTCGCCCTGACGCAAGAGCATTGGAGCATGGAAGGGCGCCCGCTCGTGCTCACCCAGAGCCTCGCCGAATACCGCAGCGACCCGGAGTTCGCGGCGAGGAAAAACGAGACTCCCCCTACCCTCTATGCCTACCAGGAGACGCCGCGGCCGGGTTTGCCGGTGCGAAGTCGCTCGTCGCCCCAATGGGGCATGACGATCGACTTGAATGCGTGCACGGGCTGCAGCGCGTGCGTCGTCGCGTGCATGGCGGAGAACAACATCCCCGTCGTCGGCAAAGGCGGCGTGCGATTGAGCCGTGAAATGCACTGGATCCGCATCGACCGCTACTTCGGCGGGTCGCCCGATCGCCCGGCCGCGCTGCTCCAGCCGATGCTCTGCCAGCACTGCGAGAAAGCTCCGTGCGAATACGTGTGCCCCGTGAACGCGACGGTGCACAGCCCCGACGGGCTGAACGAGATGGTCTACAACCGCTGCGTAGGCACCCGCTTCTGCAGCAACAACTGCCCTTACAAGGTGCGGCGGTTCAATTTCTTCAACTACAACGCCGGCAAGGACGAGACGCGCAAGCTCGGCATGAATCCCGACGTCACGGTCCGCGCCCGCGGCGTGATGGAGAAGTGCACGTATTGCGTGCAGCGGATTCGCGAAGCGGAGATCCGCGCGCGGTGTGAGGAGAGGCCGATTCGCGACATGGAAGTCGTCACG
>Ga0210391_10000982_pt1 | contig 27096 bp, 25 predicted proteins | sample IncBWC12OmetaG_FD_160573 | JGI IMG/M metagenome (GOLD analysis project Ga0210391, IMG submission 160573) | Forest soil microbial communities from Barre Woods Harvard Forest LTER site, Petersham, Massachusetts, United States - Inc-BW-C-12-O ... | reverse complement strand
ACGAGCGCGAGACCGGGCACAAAGTCATCGAGGACTTTCCCGAGTGGGAGCCCTGTCACAATGCGATCCTCTCGGCGGGCATCTGCGGCTTCGAGAACATCGGCGGGGACATCGACAAAGTCACCGGCAAGCGCGTGACGTTTGCCGCGTTTCCCTGGCGCTGGAAGAAAGGAGATGGATGCATCGTGCGCCTCGTGGCAATGCTCGACCCCTCCGGTAAATTCAGGATCGAGACGGGTCGTTCCGCATAGCGGAGTCAGCAATGCAGATCACCCGATACAGCGACGCCCGGCGTTACGACGCGCCGAAGCACTTCGACATGCGTTCACTGCGACTGCAGGGCTTCGATATGAGCGCCTCGCGATTCGCCTGGGTCGGGGTATCCCACTTCCTTCCGCAAGGCGGTGCCGAAATGGATGCCGGTCCACTGGAGAAGATCTACGTCGTCCTGGAGGGCGAAGTCACGGTGGAACTGGCGGATGGCACCGTGCATGTGCTTCACGCCATGGACAGCTGCCACATTCCTGGCGGAGAGGCCAGAAGCATACGCAATGCCTCCAACCAGGTTGCGACGATGCTCGTGGTCATGCCGCATCCGGCGCAGCGCCCATGACGCTTCCCGCGTTCGATCAGGCGGGCCTGTTCGACGTGCGCGGAAAGTCCGCCATTGTCGTGGGCGCCACGGGCGCATTTGGCAAAGTCGCGTGCGTCACTTTGGGGCGAGCAGGAGCGCGGCTCACCCTCGCAGCCGGCAACGCGGCGGAGCTCGGGCTCCTGGCGGAGGAATTGTCCGCCGAAGGAGTTCAGGTATGCGCCGTTCCCCGGCGTCCGAACACGGAAGCTGATTCCGAGATCATCATCGATGCCGCCGTCGGGGCATTTGGTGGCGTGGACATCCTGGTGGTCGCCTCCGGCATGAACGATGTCGCGCCCATCACCGAAATGTCACCCGAGAGATTCTCGCGGGTGCTGCAGGCCAATCTGGACGGCACCTGGCTCATCGCGCGTGCCGCCGGCCGTCGCATGATCGCGCAGGGCCGCGGCGGAAAGGTCGTGTTCACCTCCTCGGCGCGGGGCAAGCTCGGACACCCCGCCGGTTACTCCGCCTACTGCGCATCCAAATCCGCCGTCGACGGGCTGACGAAGGCCCTGGGATGCGAATGGGGCAAGCACGCGATTACGGTCAATGCGATCGCGCCCACGGTGTTCCGCTCGCCGCTGACGGCCTGGATGTTCGAGAACAATGACAACGCGGCCAAGGTGCGCGCCGGTTTCCTCGCGCGCGTGCCGCTTGGCAGATTGGGCGAGCCAGAGGACCTTGCGGGCCCGTTGCTGTTTCTCTGTTCACGCGCCTCAGACTTCCACACCGGCCACGTCGTCTACGCAGACGGCGGGTACACCGCAGGCTAGCCAGCATGCCTGAACCGCGATCCATTGCGATCGTCGGCGGCGGCCTCATGGGCGCCGGAATCGCCCAAGTCTTCATTGCGGGCGGCCATCATGTCACGGTCTTTGAACCCAGTGCCGAAGCCCGCGGTTCGATTCGAGAGCGGGTGGCGGCCGACCTGCGCCTGCTGGACCGTGATGAGTCGCTGGCTGATGCCGTCGCGACGACGGCAAACCTCGCGCAGGCCGTGGCACAGGCAGACTTGGTGATCGAAGCCGGCCCTGAAAAGCTCGAGGTCAAGCAATCGATTTTTACGCAACTCATCGCGCTCAGCCCGTCGAGGGCAATCCTGGCCTCCAATACGTCCGTGATTCCAATTCATCGCATCGCCGCGGGCCTGCCCACGAACCAGCGGATCCTCGGCACGCACTGGTGGAACCCGCCGGCACTGATTCCCCTGGTCGAGGTCGTGCAGACGGATCAGACCTCCGTCGAGTGCGTGCGCTGGGTGATGGAGCTGCTGACATCAGTTGGCAAGTCACCCGCCCACATTGTCAAGGATGTGCCGGGATTCGTGGGTAATCGGCTGCAGCACGCACTGTGGCGGGAAGCCATCGCAATGGTGGGCGAGGGAATCTGCGATGCGGCGACGCTCGACGCCTGCGTGAAAAACAGCTTCGGCCTGCGCCTGGCAGTCCTCGGGCCGCTGGAAAACGCCGATCTTGTAGGCCTCGATCTGACCCTGGACATACACAGGACGATCATTCCGGAGCTCAACCGCGACCCTGGGCCGAACCCTTTTCTGGAGAAACAGGTGGCAGCGGGTCGGCTCGGATTCAAGTCCGGAGTCGGATTTCGCACCTGGTCGCAACCGCAGATGGATGATCTGCGACGGCGCCTGAAGGCGCATCTGCTCCACGCACAGCGGCACGGGCCGCTCAAGTGAAGCAGGCAACGGACATCGTGCGGGCACGGCACCGCGAGAACATCATCGTCGCCGTGCTGGCCCTAGGTTTCGGACTGGTTGGCATCGATCGCTTCCTCATCACCACGCTGTTTCCGGTCATCGCCCGCGATCTGCATCTGGATTACGGGGACATCGGCGTCATCACGGGAGCCCTCGCAATCGCCTGGGGAATCGCCGCGCTGTTCGTGGGCAATCTGTCGGACCGTATCGGCCGGCGCCGAGTATTGACCGCGTCACTGGTCGTATTCTCGTTGTTGATAGGCGCGAGCGGCATGGCCACTGGATTGATCGGCCTGATCGCGGTTCGCCTGGTAATGGGAATCGCCGACGGGGCCTACACGCCGGCCAGCATTGCAGGCACGCTGGATGCCTCCGGACCGGGGCGCCGTGGCTTCAACATCGGCATTCAACAGATGATGCTGCCCCTGTTCGGGCTCGGTCTCGCGCCCCTGATCGTGGCCGGAGTGCTGCGTTTTATCGATTGGCGCTGGATCTTCCTCGTGTTCGTGCCGCCGGGTCTTGCCGTCGCGCGCGCCGTCTGGCTGGTCATCCCCGAACCGCGCAGCGCCCCCGAGGTCCCCCGCGTGGCGGCAGCCGCGACAGGGGTTAGTGCCGTCCTCGCGGCCTGGAAGGCCGTGCTTGGATATTCGAACATTCGTATAGCCGCACTTCTCATGCTTTGCTGGCTCACCTGCCTCATCACCACGAGCGCCTTCCTGCCCAACTACCTCGTCGACTATCTAAAGCTGCCACTGCCGCAGATGGGCACGGTGATGTCGGCGATCGGCCTCGGAGCCACGGTCGGAACGTTTCTGCTGGCGTCTCTTTCGGACCGGCTGGGACGCAAACCGGTGTTGGCGTTGTCCGCCGCCGGCGCCCTGCTTTCCCTGGTACTGCTGGCCAACACTGGCGCACACGTCGGTTTGCTGTTCGCCTCACTATTCTTCGTGCATTTCTTCAACAATGCCCTGATCACCCTCACCGTCGGGCCGCTATGTTCCGAAGCCGTCCCCGTGGCGCTTATGGCGACCGCCTCCGGATTGGTGATTGCCGTCGGGGAGCTGTTTGGCGGCGGAATCGCCCCGGTACTCGTCGGCCATCTTGCTCAACGTCTGGGAGTTGATCAGATTCTCAAGCTACCGATCGTCATGCTGGGCGTCGGGCTGCTGTTGTGCCTGACGATCCACGGGCCAACGACCCGCATGCCGCTCATCCTGAGGAGGCCCGCCCCATGAGCAACCAGAAAGTGATCATTTCGTGCGCCATCACTGGCGCCATGCACACGCCGACCATGTCGGACGCGCTGCCGATCACGCCTGCGCAAATAGCCGCGCAGTCCCTTGAAGCGGCCGCCGCCGGCGCCGCCATCATCCACCTGCACGCGCGCCAGCCTGCCGACGGCGAACCGACCGGCAGCCCCGATGTCTTTGCGCAGTTTCTACCGGAGATCCACCGCCGAACCGAGGCGGTCATCAACCTCACCACCGGCGGCAGTCCGATTATGTCAGTCGCCGACCGCCTCGCGGCCGCGATCCGCTTCAAACCAGAGATGTGCTCGCTCAACATGGGGTCAATGAACTTTGCGATATTCCCGACGGCAAATCGCATTCACCAATGGAAATACGCCTGGGAAGAACCCTATGTTCGCAACAGCGATGACTTCATCTTCCGCAATACCTTCCGCGACATCGCCTATATCCTCGAGACCATGACGGACTCTGGCACAAAATTTGAGCACGAATGCTATGACGTCGGGCACCTGTACACCCTTGCGCACTTCATTGAACGAGGATTGGTAAAGCCGCCGTTCTTTGTGCAGCTTATCTTCGGCATTCTCGGCGGCATCGGTGCGGATCTCGACAATCTCGTGTTCATGAAACGCACGGCCGACCGGCTGTTCGGCCCTGCGAATTTTCAGTGGTCAGTGCTCGCCGCCGGACGCCACCAGATGCCCTTCCTGACGCAGGCGGCGCTCCTGGGCGGCAACGTCCGTGTCGGTCTTGAGGACAGTCTGTTCATCGAGCGTGGTAGGCTTGCGACGTCGAACGCCGAGCAGGTGCACAAGATTCGCCGCATACTCGCCGAGATGGGTAGCGAGCCAGCGACGCCCGCAGAGGCGCGCGCGATGCTCGGTCTGAAGGGCAGACAGGATGTGAAGTACTAGCGTGGCGACGCGAATCATTTATGTGGGAGCACCCGAGGCGGATGCGCTGACCTTCGAGGCGCGTGCTCGCCGCGATTTCCCCGGGATCGCACTTTTTGCCACGAATGATCGCACCGAGGCGCTACGCCATCTCGCCGATGCAGAAGCCATCATCGCTCATCATTTCCAATTCGACGAGGCCATGCTGACGGCCGCCCCGCATTTGCGCTGGATCCAGTCCCTGACAACCGGCACGGACGCGATACTCAAGCTGCGTGCGTTGCGCGCACAAGTTACCGTGACCTCAACGCGGGGAATGCACGGCCCGCAGATGTCGGAGCTCGTGTTCCTGCAGATGCTCGCGCTGTGCCGGGATTTCCCGCAGATGCTGGGTAATCAGGCGGTGCACTTGTGGAAGCGTTGGCCGCAACCACTGCTATGGGGCAAGACCATCGTCATCATCGGCGTCGGCGCAATCGCCGAAGCCCTGGCGCCTCGCTGCAAGGCGTTCGGCATGACTGTTTATGGTGTCTCAGGCACTCCACGGGTCACCACGGGCTTCGACAGGATCTTCGCCCGGAGCGAGCTGCCCCAGAGCGCGGCGCTGGCGGATTTTCTGGTGCTTATCGTGCCGCACTCCCCTCAGACTGAGAACCTGGTTGATGCGTCTGTGCTCAGCGCCATGAAGCCCACGGCATTTCTCATCAATGTCGCCCGCGGGGGTGTGCTGGATGAGGGCGCTTTGATGCGTGCGCTGCACGACAAGCGGCTGGCAGGCGCGGCACTGGATGTTTTCCGCGAGCAGCCGCTGCCGCCAGATCACCCGCTTTGGCGCGAAGAGCGTGTCATCATCACCCCCCTGATCGGCGGCATGAGCGACGTTTACCTGGACCAGGCCTATCCCATCGTGCGGCTGAACCTGGAGAGATTTCTCGCCGGCGAGATCGACCGCATGTTAAACATCGTCCCGCACTGAGCCTTTATGAACCGCCGACCCCCCGTGCAGTCGAGTCACCCCCGTGCCGTCAATGCCGTGTCCCTTGCGGAACTCGAGCGCCGCTGGGGCCTGGTCCGCGATCGAATGCGTGAACTGGATATCGACGCCCTGGTGCTGCAGAACTCGAGCGACTGGGTGGGCGGGTACATCCGCTGGTTCAGCAACCAGCCTGCAACCAACGGATACCCCACGAGCCTGGTCTTTCCGCGCGATACGGGAATGTCGCTGGTCGAGCAAGGTCCCTTCGGAGGATTGAGGGAATCCAGTGCCACCGAGTTAAGCGCGACGGGCATCGCACGTCGCCTGACGACTCCCAGCTACCCATCCGTTGCCTACACCGGCGCCTACGATGCGGACATCGTAGCGGCAGAATTGCACCGACTCGGCGCCCAGCGCGTCGGATTCGTGGCTCCGGCGGCGATGTATCACAGCTTTGGACAACGGTTACGCGAAGTGCTGTCGGCTTCTGCGCCCATCGATGCCACCGACCTGGTCGATCGCATCAAGGCCATCAAAAGTGCCGAGGAGCGCGCGCTGATAGGCCAGGTCGCAGCGATGCAGGATGAGGTGATGCAGAAAGTACTGCAGTTCGTGCGCCCTGGATTGAAGGACTTTGAAATCGCCGCCTACGCACAATACATGGCCCAGCAGCTGGGAAGTGAACAGGGAATCTACCTTTGTTCTTCGGCTCAGCAGGGTCACGCCGCTAGCTTCCGGCCGCGTTCCATGCAGGGCAGGACTTTGCGCGAGGGGGATGTGTTCTCGCTGCTGATCGAAAACAACGGCGCCGGCGGTTTCTATACGGAGATGTCACGCCTCATGGTTCTGGGAAGGTTGTCCCAGGAACTCGCCGATGCGCATGCCGCCGTCCTGGACGCTCAACGTTTCGCGCTGTCACTGCTCAGGCCCGGCGCACTGTGCAGCGAGATCTTTGCACAGCACAACGCCTACCTGAGCGAGCGCGGGCTACCACAGGAGCAACGCGTCAGCATGCACGGGATGGGCTACGACATGGTTGAACGCCCCCTTATCCGCAGCGATGAGGAGATGAAGATCGAGGAACACATGGCGATCGTTTGTCATCCAGGAATTCTGAACGAACGGATGTTCGTCCATAACACCGAAATATATCTGATCGAGTCGCATGGGTGCTCATCGAGTCTGCACCGCACGCCAAAGCAGATCTTCGAGATCTGCTGATGCGCACGACCACGCAACGTCCGAAGGGGCGCCATAGCGTTCAGGTCATTGCCCGAGCTGCCAATGTGCTGCGCGCCCTGGAGGGCGAGAGCAATGGGCTAAGCCTCGGACAGATCGCGCAGCGAGTTGGCCTGGCGCGTTCCACCGTTCAACGAATCGTCGACGCCTTGAGTGAGGAGCACTTTCTGATCGCCGCCTCGCCCACGGCAGGTGTTCGACTGGGGCCGGCGTTGATCAGGTTGGCTGCCTCTGCGCACGTTGAGTTTGATCTGATTACGCGTCCGCTGCTTGCGGAGTTGTCGCAGAAGGTCGGCGAAACCGTGGACCTGTCGGTGCTCAAAGGCTCGGTCGCAGTATTCACAGACCAGGTGCAGGGGGTGCACCGTCTGCGCGCCGTATCCGCAGTCGGCGAAACCTTTCCGCTGCACTGTTCGGCGAACGGCAAGGCACTGCTGAGCGTCGTGGATGCGCAGAAACTCGAGCGACTCCTGCGCGGCCCCCTGGCACGGCTGACGGCGAACACCATTGTGCAGCGGGCGGAACTGGTAAAGACCATAGAATCCGTGCGGCGCAGCGGCGTGGCCTACGATCTCGAGGAGCATACTGAAGGGATCTGCGCCGTCGGTACGGCATTTGTGGATCCCATCGGGCGTGCGGTCGCCATTTCGATTCCCGTTCCCACCACGCGCTTCAGGAACAAACGGCTCAAGGTGCTGCTCACTGAAGAGATCCTGCTGACCCGCACCAAAATGATTGAAGCTCTCGGCGCCTCCGTGAATCAGGCATCCGAGGGCTCGCTGCTGTGATCAGGGCGGCGGGGCAACTTCCTGAGGAGCCGGTGCGCCAGGTACGCGACCGATTGTCCGGCCGTCGGCCGTGATGACTGCCATCAGCAAGCCACCGCTGCGGCCATCCCGCAAGGGGTGAAAGCGCACCTTGACCTTGTCGCCCGGTCTCACGGCGGTCTTCTTCCAGCCCCTGCGGGTCATTTCCCCGACACTGTTCATCTCGAACCCATAGCTTGTCTCAGCCCCAGCTGCAGTACCGACCTGCACGAACAGCCAGCAATGTGGATTGCTCCATTCCATCTGGGCTACCGTGGCGTCGATCTCAACGGTCTTGCCCATGTCGTATAAGCCGAAGGAGTGATGGGCGGATGCCGGCCCTATGCCGCTGGCGCCGCTCAGTGCGGCGGCGATGACCGCAGCCCGAATCAACCGCGTCGCCTTCATTTTCGCTGCTCCGGCTTGGGTGGCGTGAAGTCGATGTCAAGCAATGTCGAATTTCCTTTCTTGACGCGGTCACCCTCGGTGCAGCGTTCATAGTCAATCGGCGGACCGTCTTCTCGCACATACCAGCGGGTGTAGGCCCAGGGTTTCGTGAACAGCTCCGGATCATCGACCACCGTATCAATCCGTATGCGGTCGCCGATGCGGGTAATGCGCTCCGAAACTCGAGTCTTCTCGGTCACACGCTGCCCGATGAACAACTGCGCTTCGGGGAAGATGTTGATGGTATCGACGACCAGGGTCTTCCCCTCCCAATGGCCGATGGAGTCACCACTGAAACTGGGGTTGACCTCATCATCGGGCACATGGGGGCGCCCATCGGTCCATATTCTGCGAATCTCCGAATCCTCCAGCAGAATCGTTACGCGTCCGGGTGAGAACAGGTACTCATGGGCAACCGGCCCCATGTTCGAGGGCGTGCCGTTGGGTAGACACAGGCCGCTGTTGCTAAGAGGAATCTTGTCTCGCCCCCGCTCCCCGCGGACAGCCGCCATGCGCTCATCCCGCATCGCGGCGTATTTCGGCTTCAGCGGCACTCCGTAGCCGAAGATCCCGCCGGCTTGCGAGGGTCCGGGCGGCGGGCCGCCGGATGATTTCGGTGGTGGTGGCGGCGGCGCGGGAGCCCACACCCCCGACCAATCCGGTAACTGCTTCAGCGCATCCCAGGCGGCACTTCGGTCGCCCGCCTGAGCGCTGCGCCCTGGCGTGCCCGGCAGGGCAAGCAATCCGCAGGTGGTCACGACGAGAATCGCGCCCAGCCGCGGGCGGGCACCGCGAAGCCCTCTGGCCCGAGAAATCACACCCGCAGCACCCCGTACAGGTGAAGTGTCTGGTTATCGCCGCCGTTATGGGATTTCATGATGCCATCCGCTCGTTGTGCGATGGCTCCATAGTATCGAGGTCACATCCGCGCTGAGTTCGGATTTGCGGATTCGTCCTTTCGGCGCCACCGAATCAGGGCGCCGTAGGTTTCAGTGCGATGTCGTGAATGCTGCGGGCGCAAAGTCCTGCGGATGGCGCAGCATGCAAGGGAAGAGCCAAGGGGTCATTGAGTTTTCGACCGCCGTGGTTAAAGATTCCGCCGGACTATTCGGTTGACGCTCCTGAAAAGTTGACTTGGCCATCGGGACTGACCAATACAAGGGGGACGACTGACAACGATGTGGCGCGCCCACGTCGGGCAGAGTGCTTGTTTCAATTCAAGCGTACGAGACCTGCGATCACGATGGCGATGCTCGTCATTTGCGGTAAGGTGAATAGTGAAATACGTGAGTTATGTGCGGCCCGACGGCCGGTCCAGTTTCGGACGAGCAGAAGGAAACAGGATCATCGATCTGGCCTGTGATGCCAAGGCTAAGGACCTGCGGTGCGCTTTGGACGCCAACGTTCTGCACGACCTGGACATGGGTGATACCTTCAAACTGTCCGATCTTGTGTTGCTGCCACCCATCCCCAATCCCCGCAAGATACTGTGCGTCGGGATTAATTATGAAACCCACAGAAGGGAGACCGGCCGCGCCGAGGCAGCCTTCCCCACCATCTTTACGCGCTTTGCGGATACGCTTGTACCGCATGGCGGACACCTCGTGCGGCCGCGGGTCTCCAGCGACTTTGACTACGAGGGTGAACTCGCCGTGGTGATCGGTAAGGGCGGTAGAGCCATCTCCAAGGAAGAAGCGCTGGCGCACGTAGCGGGTTACGCCTGCTTCAACGATGCATCGGTACGCGACTGGCAGCGGCACACCACCCAATTCACACCTGGGAAAAACTTTCCCGGCACGGGAGGCTTTGGGCCCTGGCTCGTGACGCCTGAGGAAGTTGGAGACCCTGCATCGCGGAGTGTAGTCACTCGGCTCAATGGGCAGACCGTGCAGGCCCAACGTGTGACAGAAATGATCTGGTCGGTACCTGAGCTCATTGCCTACATTTCGGCATTCACCCCGCTCGCCCCGGGAGATGTCATTGCCACTGGCACACCTGGTGGCGTGGGCTCCAAACGTGACCCGCCGCTTTGGATGAAGCCGGGGGATACGGTATCTGTCGAAATTGACGGCCTGGGGGTTCTGGTCAATCACGTCGTCGATGAAATCTGATCGTGTGGCCGAAAGAGGGTCTGGGAGGAGATATGCGCCGGAACAATCGAATCACATCGGTATGGCTGTGTGCCGTATTTACTATCGGCAGTTGCCAAGCGGCCAACGTGCGTTGGGTCGCAAGCTGGGCCAGCAGCCCTCTGGAAGGCAAAATTGTCATTCCCGGCATTCCGCCAGACAAGATTCCGCCATCTCCAATCCTTAAAGGTACCGTGCGCTATCGTTTGCCTCTGAGTCGGGGCGGCACGCGGCTGATACTTCGCATTACCAACGAGGCGAACAAGCAGCCACTTACCGTAGGTACGGTGACCGTGGCGATTGCGGACGCCGGTCTGTCTGCACGCGCGGCCACGATTCGAAGAGTGACATTCGGGGGCCAGCCGACCCTGACCCTTCCCGCCGGTGCGCCGGCATTGAGCGATCCAGTCGATTTGCCCACAAGGTCGGCACAGGCGGTGATCGTCAGCATATATTTGCCGACCGAAACGGAGTGTCCGCTCGGTCAGCGAGGCATTCAGGAAGCAGTTCTCGCTGCGCGCGACGCGACCCAGGCCCCCATACTCGAAGGGGCAACCTCCACGAACGCCCGTACCCTCGTCAGCGCAATTCTCGTATCCAGCGGACCCACCGCAGGAACGGTAGTCGCCTTTGGTGACTCCATCACCGATGGGGCGGTCACTGATTCCCCCGACGTGCGGGGCTGGCCGGGTCATTTGGCACTGCGGCTGCTGGCAGCCAATAGTCATGCGCAATTCGCGGTGGCAAATGAGGGAATTGGCGGCAATCGCGTATTGAATGATTCCATAGGGCTGAATGCATTGGCACGTTTCGATCGAGATGTCTTGTCACTGCCCAATGTCACTCACTTAATATTGCTGGAGGGCATCAACGACATTGGCTTTTCGCGACTGCCCGACAATTCAGCCCCAGGACCGGCCATTGATGCGAACGCCCTGATCGCCGCTTATCGACAGATAATCGCCCGCGCTCACGCACACGGCATCAAAGTGATCGGCGGTACCTTATTGCCATTTGAAGGCGCCATGTATTATTCCCAACCGGGGGATCAGACTCGGCAGAGCGTCAACGAATGGATTCGATCCGGTGCTGCGTTCGACGCGGTAGTGGATTTCGATCGTGCACTGCGTGATCAGGCCGACCCCAAGAAGCTCGCCTCAACCTACGACTCCGGCGATCATCTACATCCATCCGACGCTGGCTATAAAGCGATGGCCGATGCCTTTGAACTGAGCGTGTTCGCCACTCACTGAAGGGTCACAACACGGCTTCTTGGCATCGGCTACGCAGCCGCGGGCCGGAGCTCATGTCGCACCTTCCATCAATATGCCCCTCAATCTGCTCGAGGTGTTCTCGATGGCTCTTGAGCGCTTCTCGTGAGGCATGCCCCCGTTACCTACTTGGAATCACCAGGTAGTTGCACGGTCACGCGCCCGTTGACGACCGGATTGCGATCATCCGGGCCACCACACAGTTCCGGATCGTCCGGCCAGTCATGGGTGTCCGAGCGCACGTACTGCCGTGTGAACACCCAATCGTGGGTGAATTTCTCCGGATCCCGAATGGTCACCTGGTTTTCCAAGGTATTCGCATCAATCTGTCTGATGCGTTCGACCACGCTCGCATGAGAGGAGAACATCAAGGGCGTTGTATCAGCCCACATGTCGGTACGCATATCGACGGTTTGTATCACCAGTGTTTGGCCCTCCCAGTGTCCCTTTGAGCGCCCGAGCATCAGCGGCCAACGTGCATCGGCGGCGGGCCAATCGCGCCCGTCGGTATAGATGTGCCGGATGGCCTTGTCGATGAGGATCCAGGTCTCTTTGGGCGTGACCACGAATTCGTACTGGAAAGGCGTGGCGATCAACCGTGGCATCCCCGCAAAACAATGCAGGGTGTTGGTGTCGGTCAGGCTGTTCTTGGATCCGGGGTCACCCTGATGCTCCGCGCGCACCAAATCGGCCTGGTAGCGGGATTCATACTTAGGCTTCAGCGGCGCATAGTCCCGCGTTCCGGGAACGAACATCCGGGCATCATCCCGAGACAGAACCGCCATCGAGCCTTTGACCTGCCAGACCCCCGACCAGTCTGGGAGCGCATTGTCCGCCTGGCATGGCGGAGCCGCCAGAATCATGGCGCCAAGGAAAAGTGCCAGGCCAATGAAGGAGCGGCGGTTCATGGTGCTCCTTTCTGACTGGGTGCCGGCGCCGCGCTACCGCCGCTGCCGAGCAGTTGTGTGCCATCGGCCAGCGTCACTGATACCAGGCTGCCGCCCTGGCGCCCATCGCGTAGCGGATGCAGGATGGCTGTGATCTTATCGCCGTGCTTGAGCGAGGTTTGTCGCCAGCCGCGACGGTACAGTGCGCCGGGTGCGCCCATCTCGAGGCTCCACCGGGTCTGATTGCCCGTATGATCCGTGACCTCGATGTCGAGCCATGAATGCGGGCTTTGCCACTGGAACTGCCACACAGTTCCATTCAGCGTCACATCCTTGTTCATATCGAACATCGCAAAAGAGTGGTGTGCGAGTGCCACGGTCGGAATCGCCACCAACATCGCAGTCAGCCATCGGAGCTTCATGTTTCGATTTTCCTCAGCAGGCGCTACGTACCTCAGTTCGCGATGCGCCGCCTGCGACCCCATTTTCTAGGATTACCATGGTACGTATTGGCGGAAAATATTGGCACCCACCTGCTCGCCGATCCTGCGAATGGCTCGTGCCTCTCAGTCCACTGAGCCTACGGTGCCTCGCAACGGAAGTTCTGTGCCTCATCCGTGTCCCCGTGCCCGGTGTAGGTCGCCACCTTCGGGTATGGACATAGCGGGCGCGTCCGTGCCGGCCGCCCGGGCGGGTTGCTGGCAAGGAGCTGCTCGGGTGCCTTGCCGGTTTGCACCCACTGATCGATCGCCCCAAGCATGTCGATGCTCGAGGGTCCGCTGCCGCCGCCGCAGTGCCCCATGCCCGGCACCATGAAGAGCCGTACATCTTGGCCGGCGCGTCGCTGACCAATGTCCTGGACCAGCGCCTCGTAGAAATTGATCGTCGACTGCGGCGGAATAAGCCCGTCAGCCCAACCATGTGAAAGCAGCAGTTTGCGATTGGCGCTGAAAAAACGCCCAAGGCCCGTGGCCGGCACATCGATAGCATCGCTGCCGTAGGCTATCGCGCGATCCACATCATGGTCATAGTCGAAACTGCGGAAATCCCACGAGGCGTCATGGAACACCGATCCGCGAAAGAAGCTCGTCGCCACCGGGAAGGGCTCCTTCCCCATCGTCAGCACACCCACCTGCGCCTCGCTGCCCAGCGAAAATCCCGGGAAGATCTGCTTGCCGGTGCGTGGATTCCTCGGGCCCGCATAGATGGCGCGCAGCGCGGTCACTTGCGGCCCGGTCAGACAATCCGCCGCGTCGCCGGTCTTGCACTCCAGCACGCCTGGGTCGAAGTGACAGGCCGGCGGATTGGTAATAATGCCATCCTTTACCCCGTCATTGGCATCGCAGGCCTCGAGCACCGCCTGGTGTACCAGTGCGAACTTCGCCGGCGGGATGCTGCTAGCCGGGTCCTTCATCGTCGCCGCGCCCGTCCACAACGAACTCACCATCAGTGGCACCATGGGGTTGGCGGGTGCCATTGCGGATATGCCGTCATAGTCCTCGGGGTACCGGTAGGCCTCCATCAGGCCGATGCGTCCGCCCGTGGAACAGCTGACGTAGAGCGAACGCCTCGGGGTGTTGCCGTAAAAGGCACTGACAATTGCCTTGGCAGCGACCGCCGTCTCGTGCACTGCGCGGTGGCCGAAGTCGATCAGCTTCTCCGGATGGCCTGCAAAAAATGTCCCGTCCATGGGGCTGCCCTGGTGGCCCACATCGGACGCGGCCGCGGCGTAGCCGTTTGCGAGCGGTGTGACCATGTCGCCGTAAGCGATCGAGCCGGCCCAAACCCCATTTCCGCCACCCACGAACTTTCCGTTCCAGCCGGAAAGCGGCATCCATACTTCGAAGCGGATGTCCGAGTCGGGAGTCGGTTGGATGGTGCCGGCGACACGGCAGAACGCCGGGAGCGCCGCAAAGTTCGCCGGCGGGACACCCCCTGCTCCGGGCGGCTTGAAAGCGCCCGCCGACACTTCGCTGGCAAGCGTGATCGTAGTCTTGGGGAGCTTCAATTCCTGCGAGAACGCAGAGCATGAGGAGGCAGCGTGGACCAGCGGTCCGGTGAAGACGCCGGCCAACAGCACCACGGAGAACATTGAAGTACGGCGCATACGATCCCCCTTAAATCAGCCGGAAGACTAGCATGCCCGATACCGGGTCCCTTGGCGCGTCAATCCCCCTGCTTCCCGACAGCAACGCCGCTGTGCTGTATCTGAGCCACCCGCCAGCTCAGGACGCGGGCACCACGGTCCATATGTTCCCGGGAACGGGCGGCAGCAGTTCTACTCGAAGAGCGGCGCGGATTTCACTCAGCCGATATCCGAGGGCCACTGACAGGCCTCACGAGGCATCCCGGCGAACGGCCGCAGATTCGCGCACGGCGGGGTATTTTGCAACCAGCGCCGACTGCCTGTCATTAGGCGAGTTCGCCAGACTGAATCGGATTTCCTTGAATCGGTAGTCAATTGACATTCGCGCAAGCTGACGTAAGTAGTTCATACCAATGAGCAGCGCCGGCTCTTTGCCAAGTCCCCAGATATCGAAAACCGGAAGATCCGCAATTACCAGATTTCCCGAGGTAAATTTTAGATCCTGGATATGAATTATGGAGGTGGAAACCACATGGCCGAGGATGGCCCCTCCGGTGACGCCGGTCAAACGCAGCATTCCCAACTCTGAATAGGCACCATTCCGGCCGTTCAACGCCCCGAGCAACGCTCGATTGCCTGCCGAGACTTCAGCACCCGTATCGACAAAGGCCGTCGCTTGCACATCGTCCACACGGCACCCTGCTGCCCGCAGATGCCCTAATTCCCCGCCAGAGCGAAGCCGGACATCGTTGAACCAACCCAGGAGTGAGCGCAGCGGCGAATGGGGCATTCCAAGCTCAACCGTGTGTCTTTCGAAATCGAACGCCACTCGGGAATCAGCCAGTACATCCAGACCGAGGTAGCCGTCCGCCTGCAACAGCGAACGCGGCAGTACCGGCAGACTCAGGTTGGTGCGGGTGATGGAGCCAGTTGAAAGAGATTGGACCGCCACAGTACTGCTTACCACTTGCCGGACCAGACCGTTCAGCAAGACGGCACCGCCGCGCGTCAGATTCAGCGCCTGCGCGATATCTTCAGCAATAATGCTTCGATCGGCGCCCGTGTCCACCACAAATTGGTACGCGCCGCGCCCGTTTACCAGAAGACTGACGGTCATGCGCTGACCGGGGTCGGTGTGCGCTCCTAGCGTATTGTCGTCCGAAATCTCCGGAGTTGCATCGTGCCGTGGAGCAACAACTTCCGTTCGCTCATTGTCTGCACACCACACTTGCGTCGAGGGACACGCCAAAGCTGCGCTGAGTCCAGCAATGACGCCGCGCCGCGATTGGCTGATTGCCCCTTTCAAGTGCGTCCTCGTAACGGCGCTCGATGTTTCATCGCGAACTCTTGGCCGGCCGAAACAGAAGTTCAATGTAGCGATGTAGGTGATCAATGCTCGCCGCGGCTATTGCAGCGCTGCGCTTGGCCTTCGCCAGGATGAAGGCACCCTGCAGCACTGCTTGTGTGTGCAGCGCCAGGCTCTCAGCACTCCACGATCCCCGAATGCGGTAGCGCTTCATGGCGCCCGCGATGTCGACTGCGATCTTCGCAGCGTGCCCGGTAATGCTCGCTTCGCAGGCCGCGCGGATCTCCGGACTGGTGTCGTACACTTCCTGCAACAAAGTTCCGACGAGGCACGTGAACTCGGCGAGTTCTCCTTTCAGGATGGCCTTGCGGAATTCCAGATAGCCGAGAACCCGGTCCAGGGGGTCGCTGTGCTTGTGATAAGGCGCAGTCTCGAAAAAAGTCGTGGTGATCTCAGACCAATCGTTCGCGACCGCAACGCCAAGGGCATCCTTGCTCTTGAAATGATGGAAGAAGCCCCCCTTGGTGACGCCCGCCTTGGTGCAAAGCTCATCCACCGTGGTTGCGCAATAACCCTGCTCGCGGATGAGGGAGCGGGCAGCATCCAATAGTTTTCGGCGAGCGCTCGATCCGGGTGTTGCTGGCGAGACCGAATTCTCCATGGCTTGAGCATACCAACTAGTTGGTCTGTGCACAATCAATGCGAAGAGATCCGAAATGTCTCGGTAGCCACAGCCTTCAGCCGCCGGGCCGCCGACCCCACGTGCTCGTCGCACGAGAGGACGGGAGCATCACCCCCTGTCGATCGGTCGAAAGTGTCGCCTAAGTGCGTTAGGGCGCCGGTTGCGGTGCCACAAGTGCGGCAAGCACGGTGCGGGAATCGAGTTCTAGGCACAGCCGCGGTAACATCACGCGGCAAGTCGGGAGCGCTCGGAAACGGTGGTCACGTGAAGCAGGTCGATGTCAGTGCAAAGTGCCCGAAGTGTGGTGGTGAACCTACCGGTGCGTCTCTGCTGAGCCTTTTGGCCAAGGGCTGCACAGGCAATGAACCGCTCGGCAGCTACTGATTGTGGGTTACGAAAGCTTGCAGCAGTGCGGCCCGACCCGGCGAATCCCTGCTGATACCGAAAACGCCGCCCGAAGTAGCCTCATAGGCGCGGATCGAGGAAGTCTTCAGTGAAAGGCATGGTGTCCATTGACGAAGCCGCGGCACTTGCACGACTCATCCGAGACCTTGAACCGGGCGAATGGATGGCTCGCCTCAACATGGTCCCACCGGCTGGGATAGAGGTTCGGCACACGGGAACCGAGAAAGGCAGAGGAGTCTATGCACTTCGTGATTTCGCAGCGAATCAGCACGTCGAGACATGCCCCGTCAAAGTCTTCCTAACGCCCGACTTCGATTCTCTGCCTGAAGAGCTTCGCGAAAGAGTATTCAATTGGGGCATTCTGATCAGTAAACCAGAAAACCGGTACGCGCTTTGCCTGGGGTTTGGCAGCTTCTACAACGATACAAACGACGCGCAACAACCAAATCTACGGTATTTTGGTATCCGCACGACGTCCCAAGTGACTTTTGTCGCGAGCCGTGCAATCCACGTCGGTGATGAGCTCACGATAAGCTACGACGTCGCATCCGGGGTCGTGACTAGTGGTACCGGTAGTTGGATGCGCCGGCAAAAAAAGCCGCGGCTTTGAAGGCGGCGCGGCCTGGACTGATATCCAGTCCTCGCCCCATTCGGCACCTGTACGCCCTCCGGTGCCGCCAACACCCCGATAAGCGGCTTCCACCACGCAGCGGTACGGGTCGGCCGCCCGAAAGCGGATCCTCTAGCCTCACGGTATGCTAGACACGGGAGTTGTTATACCTTGCTGAGGCCTCGATGCGCGCTGAAGAATGGGAGCCAATAAATGGCATTGTCGGCCCGAGTGAGGGGATTGGTTTCTCATATGATAGTTCCGCTGGTGTTGCGACCGTCTCCATGAGGTTTCCCGAATCCGCAGCTTCCGTCCTGACTCGCAAGCTCGCAGCCGTCTTCATGGCCGCAGTTATGCTGATTTCGACTGGCGTTGCCGCCGCAGCGGACGCACCGGCGTCGCGTCCGGATGGCAGCACGCCGCTGCAGTGGGCGGTGTTCGAAGGCAACATCGTCGAGGTCAAGCGCCTGCTCGCGGCAGGTGCGGATCCCAGCGTAGTTAACGACTACGGCGTCGACGCGATGCAGCTTGCTGCGGACGCGAGCAACACCGAGCTTATTCGCTTGCTGCTGAAGGCCGGCGCGAATCCCAACTCCGTGAATCCGGACGGCGAGACCGTGCTGCACCTCGTGGCGCGCAGCGGCAATCTCGATGCGGCGAAACTGCTTGTGAATTCAGGCGCGCAGGTCGATGCGCGCGAACGTTTCGGCGGTCAAACCCCTCTCATGTGGGCGACCGCCCGGCGCCATCCCGACCTCGTGGAGTTTCTCGCATCAAAAGGAGCGGACGTGAATGCGCGCTCGGCCGTACGCGACTACCTGCGCGTCGCCACGGCCGAGAGTCGCGCCAAGCACCTAGACCGGGGCGGCTTCACGCCGCTGATGTACGCGGCGCGCGAGAACTGCCGCGAGTGCGTGCCGATCCTGCTGAAGCACCGCGCCGATGTGTCGCTGCCCGATCCCGCCGGCATGCCGCCGTTGTTCATCGCTATGATGAACGGCAACTGGGACATCGCCAAGCGCCTGATCGAAGCGGGTTCCGACGTCAACCAGTGGGACATCTTCGGGCAGGGGCCGCTGAACGTGGCTATCGTGAACCTGACCGTGCGCGGCAATAACCCGCTCGACCGGGATGTCCCGGACCGGGCCACTGCCCGCGAAGTGGTGAGAATGCTCGTGGAACGCGGCGCGGATCCGAATCAGCAGCTCTACTACCACGCGGCGGCACGTACCATCCTTGGCGCTGACACCGGCCGTGGCACCACCCCGTTCCTGACGGCCTGCGCCAGCGGCGACATCGAGATCGTGAAACTGCTGCTTACCCACGGCGCCAATCCCAGGCTCGCGACATCCGATGGCCAGGGCCCCATCATCCTCGCGACCACCGCGCGCACCGGCGGCACCGGCTTTCCCAATGCGCGCATGGCCGGCGTGGCGGCACCGCCGCGCGAAGTGATTGAGGACGTCTCAGAAGGACAGAGAAACGGCGAAGGTCGGCGCGAAAATCCCACCGTCGAACTCATCAGGCTGCTAGCCGCCAACGGTGCGGATGTGAATCTCATGTCAAAGCGCCACTTCCTGCAGCGCACGCGCGGCGGCTCCGCACTTCACTACGCTACCCGGGCAGGTAACAAAGAAGCGATGGCGGCGCTGGTCGACCTCGGCATCGACGTGAATGCAAAGGATGATGATGGACTGACTGCCCTCGACTATGCGATGGGTCGTGGCTACGTGCCGTTTCTGCAATTGCCCCAGGCCCCGCGCAAGGACCTCGCACAGCTATTGCGCGGCTGGGGCGCAAAGGTGGAACTCGACACGACGCCGAATTGGCCGCCGCAGGGTGCTGCCGTTGGCACTGCCGTCTACGACGCGGTCATCTGGCCTGTGGATCCCGTCGGACCTTAATGCGCAAGCCAGGCTCGTACATCTCACCGAAGATCCCGCCAAAAGCGTCACGAGCTGCTGCCCCCCCCCGCGGCAGCTGCCCCGGGTATCATGAGATTCGCAGCACGCTCATCGCGCCGCTGGGTTCCAGAGCACGGAATATTGCGGTTACCCCTTGGGTCACCCCTGTCCCACGCGAAGATCCTGTGTTTACTGGTAGATGCTCGCTATTTCTCTGAACGCCCAGGGCAAGCCCGGAACGGAACAGATTCGGAGGGCGTGTCGGCAGTACTGCTGGACCGATTTCGACGAATGGCGGTGGCCCTCGCCACCGCCGTTTCCTATCAGGCCTCGCTTCTCGGTGGATTCTCCGGGGCAGACCCGTCCCGAGCCGCTCAGCGGTGCAGGTCGAAGCGGTCGAGGTTGGTCACCTTGTTCCACGCCTCCACAAACTGCTGGACGAACCGCTCTTCACCGTCGGACTCGGCATATACCTCAGCGACCGCGCGCAGCTCGGAGTTGGAGCCGAACACCAGGTCAACTGGTGTCGCCGTCCACTTGAGCTGACCCGTCTGGCGGCTATGTCCCTCGTAGAGGCCCGGCGTGGTGGCGGACTTGTTCCAGACTGTGGACATGTCGAGCAGATTGACGAAAAAGTCATTGCTCAACGTGCCCGGACGACTTGTGAACACGCCTTGAGGGGACTGACCCTCGTTGGCGTTCAAAGCCCGCAAGCCACCGACCAGCGCCGTCATCTCCGGCACCGACAGCGTCAATAGGTTTGCACGGTCGACCATTAGCTCGGCGGGGGAACGCGTCTGACCCTGCGCAAAGTAGTTGCGGAAGGCATCGGCTGTTGGCTCCAGCACCGCGAAGGAATTCACGTCGGTCTGCTCCTGGGTGGCATCCACACGGCCGGGTATGAAGGCGATCTGGACGGTGTGGCCGGCGGAATGAGCGGCCTGCTCGACCGCGGCGTCACCGCCAAGGACGATCAGGTCGGCGAGCGAGACCTGCTTGCCACCCGTGTGTGCCTTGTTGAAGTCCTTCTGGATGGCCTCAAGGCGCTGCAACACTTCGGCCAGATCCTTCGGATCGTTGACGGCCCAATCTTTTTCGGGGCTGAGCCGGATGCGTGAACCGTTGGCCCCACCGCGATAGTCGGTGCCACGGAATGTGACTGCTGCAGCCCAGGTGGTTCGCACCAGTTGGGGCACCGTCAACCCGGAGCCAAGAATCTTCGTCTTCAGCTCAGAGATGTCCGCGCCATCAACCAACCGATAATCCGCCTTGGGCAAGGGGTCCTGCCAAATTAGGTCCACCAGCGGTACATCCGGACCCAGGTAACGTGCGCGCGGCCCCATGTCACGGTGGGTCAGCTTGAACCACGCCTTGGCGAACTGGAGCTTGAACTCCTCCGGGTGATCGTGGAAGCGCAGGATAATCTTGCGGTATGCCGGATCGAATTTCAGCGCCAAGTCCGTCGTGAACATGATCGGCGCGTGGCGTACGGTTGGATCCTGCGCGTCCGGCGTCAGTGCCGCTGCGGTGGGATCATCCGGAATCCACTGCGTTGCACCCGCCGGGCTCTTAGTTTTCACCCAGTTGTACCTTAAAAGATTGTCCAGGTACTGAGTAGTAAAGAACACGGGGCTCGCAGACCAGGACCCTTCCAGACCACTGGTGATGGTGTCATCTCCGTTGCCCTTGCCGCAGCTGTTCTTCCAGCCAAGACCCTGCTCCTCCACTCCGGCGGCGGCCGGCTCAGGTCCCAGGCACTTGGCAGGATCATGAGCGCCGTGTGCCTTGCCAAAGCTATGGCCACCGGAAATCAGCGCGACGGTTTCCTCGTCATTCATGGCCATTGCGGAGAAGGCCTGGCGGATGTCCTTTGCGGCCGCCAGCGGATCCGGGTTGCCGTTCGGACCTTCCGGGTTCACATAGATCAGGCCCATCTGTTCCGCAGCCAGAGGCTTTTGCAACTGTCCGTTGCTGTGGCGTTCATCGGCAAGCCACTTCATCTCCGGGCCCCAATAGACAAGATCCGGCTCCCAGTCGTCCGTGCGGCCACCGGCGAAGCCAAACGTCTGGAATCCCATGGACTCCATCGCCACGTTGCCGGTGAGTACCATGAGGTCGCCCCAGGAGATGCTCTGGCCGTATTTCTGCTTGACGGGCCACAGCAGCCGCCGGGCCTTGTCCAAACTGGCATTGTCTGGCCAGCTGTTGAGCGGCTCGAAGCGCTGATCGGCACCGTCTGCACCGCCGCGTCCGTCAAAGATCCGATAGGTTCCGGCACCGTGCCAAGCCATGCGGATGAAGAATGGGCCATAATTGCCGTAGTCGGCAGGCCACCAGTCCTGTGAGTTAGTCAGGACCTTCCGGATGTCCGCCTTGACAGCATTGAGATCGAGTTTGGCGAAAGCCTTGGCGTAGTCGAATTCCGCACCGAGCGGATTTGATCTATCGTCATGCTGGCGCAGAGGGGATAAGTCCAGGTGGTCAGGCCACCAGAAACTCGCTGCTTGAGGTGCGCCTTGGGGAGCCTCGGCATGGGCCGGCAACAAGGGGACGGCAGCCGTGAGCGCACACGCTACGCACATCCGGGGTAGATATTTCCGCATGGTTTGTCCTCGTGAGAAGTTGAAAGAGACTTGAGCCTCCCCAAGAATCCTAGCGGTGATCGATCATAGAGTTGATCACTTGTTTCTGTCGGTGCGATCGATTCCATCTATCAGAGAACAAACCGCTGTGCGGGGCAAGCTCCGCAGTCCTTCCATCATCAAAATGCGCCGCGCTGACCGCTGGATTTAGTCCAAGACTGCTGGGGTGCCACTGCTTGGTGAGTGTGCCTGCGAGAGATTCTGGTACGTCTCTGGTGACACGGTAGGCAATTGGCGCACAAACGCGACGATGTCCCAGATCGTCTCATCGTCCAGGCTCTTGCCCCACGCGGGCATGGCGCTCATCTTAATGCCGTGCTTAACGGTCCAAAATGCGCGGCGCGGGTCTCGAATGTCCTCTTGCGCGAGATTCGGCGGATGCGGATACAGTCCCGCCCGCATCGCCGATTTGGTTATGCCAGGTGCGAGATGGCACCCGACACACAGCTCCGAATAACGCTCGGCGCCCTTGGCAATGCGCCCGGGGTCCTCCAAACGGGGAACCGCGATCGAGGCTGCGCGAACGCCGATTGAGCGATCGCGCAGCGTCTCGATGATGGCCAACACTGGTTTGGTGTGATGGTCATCGGCCGCAATGTTGTAGGCGCCGGAGCCAACGAACACGGCGGCGCCCGTGGCAGCCCCAGCCAGACTCATGACAATGCCCAAACCCAAATAACCTGCCGCCTTCATGGCTGTCACTTGACCACTATCGTGGCAACCATCTTCGGATGAATGGTGCAATATATGCGGTAGGTGCCGGGTTTATCGAACTTGTACGAGAAGCTTTCGTTGGTATCGAGACCACCCGAGCGGAATAGCCCGGTGTCGCTGGCGACGGTATGTGGTTCGTCATCGGTATTGACCCACGTGACCGTGGTTCCTGCGCTAACTGTCAGCGGCTCAAAGGTAAAATCCTTTATAAGGGACTTGGTTGTCTCCGCCGCCCACGCGGTCGACGAAAGCCACCCGGTCGTGAATCCCAGCACGGCCAGTCCGAGCACCCTCACGGTTAGTTTTAAATGCCTGCGATTCATGTACCTCTCCATTAGCCCAGCGCCGAATCATTCAGGATCAGTGCGCTTGGATGTTTCACGACCGAGACGCTGGTTATCCCCAACATCCCTGCCAATTGGTCCGGCGGGACCTTGAGCGGCCCGGGCCCCGGGCCGACGCCCGGAAGCGGCTGCGGATACGAAGTGGAGCGCGCGGTATGGAAAGTGATATTGCCTTCCACTTTCTGTACGATCTGATGAATATGCCCCGTCAGCACGGTGACCGAGCCAAAGCGGCGCAGCTGGCTCATCAGCTGATCTGCGTCCCCCGTGCCCCATCCCCAGGGTTCATAGATGGTCCACAACGGCATGTGGGCAAACACGACGATCGGTGTACTGGAGGAGCGTCCCTTGAGATCTGCCGCTACCCAGGCCAGCTGATCGGGGCCCAATGTTCCGAGGCTACCGCCCTTGAACTGCAGAACATTGATTAGCGCGATAAAGTGAACGCCGGCGTGATCAAAGCTGTAATAGCCCTTATTGTTCGAGGCCTTACCGAAACGGTTGAAGTACTCGGTGACCGTAGCATCGGTGGTGTCGTGCTCACCGGGCACGGTGTGCAGCTCGGTGGTGCGCAGCTTGCCCAGCAACTGTTGCGCCAGGTCGAATTCGGAGGGCTTCGACAAGTGTGTAATGTCCCCCGTATGGATAATAAGCGCCGGTTGCTCTGCCATCCCGTTCACAAGATCAATTGTCTGGGTGAGCGTTCCGTTCACATCGGGATTGGCCTCTTTGTTGAAGCCAATATGGGTGTCGCTGATCTGAACGAACAGCGGTTTGACCGAAGTTGTTCCGCCTTTCCCAGTTTCAGCCGCCATCGCCAGATCAACCGGCGTGAATACGCCTCCGACCAGGACGAATGCAGTGCCAGCGGCCCCGTACGCCATACATTTGAGGGCGTTGCGCCGCGATTGCAGCAATTTGTCATCCGACACGATCATCTCCTTCAGTGGTGGGTTCCGGAGATAAGACTTGTGTTCGGCGCGCTTTATTCCCAAATTTAAAACTTATTTTCTTTGAGCCCGTTTGAACTATCCCCGGGATCCACAACTGATCCCCTCGGTAACCCGAAACTCACTGTCGCTCGGGACCTTGAACGGGCCAGCATCAAATGCTCAAAACGCCTGGACGATGCGCCGCCGCTAAGCGGCGCATCGTCCAATGTGATGCCATCAGGGTTGCCCTGGCATCAGTAGGGATTTGGACTGGGACTGGGGCTGGCGCTGCTGCTCGATGTGGTCGTTGGGGAGATACTGCCAAACACGCCATCCGTTTGGTCAGCGAATCCGGCCGTATAGAACAATGTCGTGACTGGCTTATCCGGATCACCGTTCCCAAATGCCAGCGACCACAGACCTGGAATGGCGAGAGCTCCGCCGTTACTCACCATCAGTGCGCCTACGGACGTTGCCAAAGAGGTGCCGTTTGGAGAGAAAATGTTGACGGTTCCATCGCCAAAGTTGCCAATCAGCAGGTCGCCGGCTAACGAACCGAATCCGGTCGGTGCGACCGCGATACCCCACGGTGCATTCAGGACGCCGGCCGATGCGAAGCGGCTGAGGAAGTTACCGTTTAAATCAAAGGCGTCCACGTAGCCAAGACCTGCACCAGTGACCTCATCATGCATGGCCTGGTCCTGCATCGCGAAGGTTACGTAAAGCTGATTGTTCACCACTGCGATGCCAAAGGGTACAAAACCTGCGGGCATGTTCGGGTCTACGAACTTGCCTTGCATGGCCGCCGGTTTGGCGAAAGTAGTGTCGAAAACGTCGACCTTGTTGTTATGCAGGTCCGTCGCATAGAGGTAGGTGGAACCGCTTACGGTGCCGATCGCCAAACCTTTGTAAACGGCGTGATTGGTGCCGTTGAGTATCCCGTCATCGTACGCGGTTACTGCCGCAGCGCCGCTGTCCTTCGCCCAGGCCGCAATGGTGCCGCCCTCGCCGTCAAAGATGAACAGCGCCGTCTCCTGGCCATTCGGCGTAGGAATGAGGAAGCCGCCCCCGCCATTGTAGACTTGGCCTGTTGGGTTGGATTGCACGCCCGCTGCGGAGGACGGAATGGCGACGCCGACGTCAGTGGAGCCGGTAATCTCCTGTGTCTCCACCACGCCAGTGCCGCTGTACAGGGTCGATAGATTGCTATTGTTATCCGCGATCCAGAAGGGCAAGCCTGGCGCAACAGCAATACCCCAGGGGTTTGATAGGTTTGCGTCAATGGTGGTCGTCGTTGCGACGACACCGACCTTGTTTGATGCCAAGGCCGAGTCGGTGAAACCCGTGGACATGGGCGGGTCCGTCGCCATGGCGGTGGACGAAGTGCCTCCAACGGCGCCGCCGCCGCACGCGACAAGGGTGAATGTGCACACTACTGCGACCGCGGCGAACGCCAGGGTCTCTTTGCTGATCTTGGGACTCACTACTACTCTCCGTAATTTGAGAAATAAGTGACGGTCCTGAAGACCGTCAGTGATGGGTTCCGGAATAAGGACCTCCCTTCGGACTGATTTATTCCAACATTCAAACGCTTCTCCTTTGAGCAACGGCCGGCTTCACCGACGCGCAATCCGTGAATGCATGGGCGTCGCGCGCCAGGACACTCAGGGCTCGTTGCCGGCATAGATCAAAACCACGAAATTCATGCGCGATGCCTCTTGCTGTTCGGCGCATTGCGCGCTCTGATGCCAGCGAAGTGGCAATGGACTAATAGGGACTTAGATTCTGTCTCGCGTTCCTTGTGCTCGTTGGGCAGATGTTCTTAGGGACACCGTCACTCTGAGCCTCTAATCCTGGCCGATGGAGCCACGCACTCGCCGGGCCATCCGGAGCATGGTTCACCAATTTCAGGGATCACAAGTTCGGGATAGATATCATTGCGCCGTGACGTCCACTCGCCATTCATTCCGGCTGTCCTTGATTTGAAAACTTCCGACTGCCGTACGTACCGTGAGAAGGACAACTGGTTCTCTGCGCGTGCGAAGTCGCGTTCACAAGATCGGCCGCCCGGGATTATTGTTTTGCCCCAGACTTTGAACGGGTCGGAAAAACACGGAAGCGCACATCGAACAACCGGTGGGAATAAAGATGCTCAAACCAGGGTCTATGGATTCACAATGCAGATGCACTCTCAAGTGGCAAGACGCGTGCCCTTCGACTGTTGGTAATAGGTTTCAATTCAAACGTTCACTTTGAAGAGATTAGCAATGATTAATATTTCAATACGCATGGCATTAGTGTTCGTGCGCCGGCTGACAATCTCTATCGCCACATGCGGAGCCGTTGTGTCGCCGGCTGCCTTTGCTCAACTTTCAGGTAGACTTGTCCTTGTTTCCCCGGCAGAACTTCCTGATTTGGCCCGGCAATCCGGCGATGCCATGCTGCTGCAAAGGAGGTCCGATGGCAGTGCGCTGCTTTACATCGAGCAGAACCAGGGTGCCAGTATCGCTATCCTTGATGTGTCGGATCCCAGCCATGTCAGAAGCGAGGGTGCCGTGCGCCTTGACGCATCCGGCCCGTTTGATTTTGTACTTGCACCAGGACACGACGGCGAGCTTGTTCGGTTGCGGCACGATCAAGCAGAGGCCGTGTTAGACCTGCATAAAGTGACGCTACCTAGCCTTAAGATGGTTCGGGGACTGACTCTTCAGGGTGCTATTACGCGATTGGGCGAGGACGGATGCTTTGTAACCAACCAGGGCGATGAACTCGCGCAGCCCACTCGCGATTACCTGGTGGTCGACACTGCGGATGCGCAGAATCCGGGCCGCGTTCTTGACGTGAGGCAGGTCCGCGAGGCGTTGACAGACAGCAGCACTGGCGCGACGTTTTTGCTTACAGAGAACGGCTTGTACTTGATCAGACGGCCCGCCGTAGAAATGGAAAAGATGAATCGGGAACTGGAGTCAGCGGGCTAAGTCACTGGCCGTGCTTGAAATGAACAGGCCGTTGTTCGAAGTATTTGTGCAACTCGGGAAAACATCCGTGCAACCACGGGGCACTTGCGCCTCCTGGCAGCGCTTTTCCGCCCGGATCCAGCTATCACCCCTGGAAAAGCGGATAGCACGGATCTGCCAGCCTAGCCTCCCATGGACAGCCACGGATTGTGCAGGCAAGCTGGGGCGAGAAGCGATGGCGACCTCAGTGGCCGGGTCCAGT
>Ga0210391_10000980_pt1 | contig 27112 bp, 21 predicted proteins | sample IncBWC12OmetaG_FD_160573 | JGI IMG/M metagenome (GOLD analysis project Ga0210391, IMG submission 160573) | Forest soil microbial communities from Barre Woods Harvard Forest LTER site, Petersham, Massachusetts, United States - Inc-BW-C-12-O ... | reverse complement strand
GAAACTCCCCGTTTTCTCCGCAGGGGTCAACGCCTTGGGGGAGATCGCGAAGAAAATCGGCGTCAAAATCGCGCCCGGCAAATTCCTTCGGCAATTTTTTGGGATCCACGCAGACGATCCGCGCCTTCAGGCCGCTCGCCACCATCTCCTGCGCCAGCCGCTGCGTATCCATCGCCCACACGGGAAACACGGGCGTCAAGCCCGTCCCGCGCAGGCGGTCCTCGCGATAGCGCCGCACGTCTTCGAGAAACAGGTCCCCAAACGCGAATGCCTCAACGCCGTTCTGGATCGCGGCCGTGCACGCCTCGCGCATCGCCGACTCATAATGTTCGTTAGAACAAGGCCAGGGAAGCGGCACGGCCTGGAGCGGCAACTCCACCGCGCGTGCCTGCGCTTCTACCAGTGCGCGCCTTGTGCTGTGCATGGCTACGCGGTCGAATGCCGCGTTGAATGTGGTCAGCAGTCCGGCAACTTTATATTCGCCGCGACGCCGCAGGCAATGCAGCGCCCACGCGCTGTCTTTGCCGCTGCTCCATGATAAGAGAAGTTTTCGGGGCACCCCACCAGCCTACAGCAGGAGTCGCCCGAATCAGGACCACACCAACAGCAGCACCAAATGCTGCCAGACGTGATCCAGCGCTAACCTGGTTCAGCGGCCGCCCGCTGCTCGCAGCGGCCCGCCCGCGCGCCTGTTGCCGCCAATCGGCGGCGTTACCAGAATTGGCCCCGGCCGCTCTGTCTTTTCGCGAGTCCGCAGCTTCATGCGCAGCAGCACGTTTGCACACTGCAGCTGGTGAAGGCGCTTACCCGCGAACAGCATTGTGATTGCACAGCCCCCGAACGCACCGATCCAGCAGCCTATGAGCAGGCCCGTACTCAGTCGCAACCAGGGATGAATGTGGAACAGCACCATTGGATCCCCCTCCTGGGTCGAGAGGCAGTTCCCGTGCCAGGTCCTTCCCCGTCAAGTCAGGGGGACAACAGCAACCTCGCAACCTTCGGAAATGCCCAGAACCTATACCTCGTCGAGGTCGTTCGTTCTAGCCCTCGCCGGGAAAAACCATCCCGACATTACGATGCGTCTCGAGGATGAAGTGATCCGTCATTCCGGCAATATAATCCGCAATGACGCGGGGGGCACCTTCTTCGGCAATCTGGCCGGTATAGCCAGGAGGCAGCAAATCCGGCTCCGTCATCCATGCCAGGAACAGGTCGGCAATCACCCGTCTGGCCCGCTGGTGCCCGCGATTCAGGTCCTCGCAGAGATAGAGGTTCTCGTACAGAAACTCCTTCGCCTCGCGCCGCAGCTGCTCCATCTCGGGGGAAAACGCGACCAGCCGCTCCGGCGCCTGGCGGACCCCAACCAGGTCCACAATTCCCTCAGTCCGCACACAGCGTCCGACCTCTGCCACCAGGTCGTCGGCCAGCGCGTTAAGCATCAGCTTCAGCGCTTCCTGAGCCAGCAGCTTCTCAGGCGCGCCCGTATGGGTCCGCTCCAGTGCCGCATAATGCCGCTCGAAGAGACTAACACCGCTGCGAATCTTGTCCAGGGTCAGGATCTCCGCCTCCATCCCGTCGTCCAAATCTGCGGTGAGGTAGGCGATTTCGTCCGCCAGATCGATCAACTGCGCCTCCAGCGGTGGCTTCTGATCCAGGAAGTATTCGCTCAATTCCGGGTATTCCACGGCCGCGTAATCCCGCGAATGTTTGACGATGCCTTCGCGCACGCCGAGCGTCAGGTTCAGCCCGCGAAATTCCAGATGCCGGTTTTCGAAGTGTTCGACGATACGCAGGGCATGCAGATTGTGATCGAAGCGCTGATCGTACTGACGCAGCTCGTCGTCGAGCGCACGCTCGCCCGCGTGGCCAAACGGCGGATGCCCGATGTCGTGGGCCAGGGCCAGGGCTTCGGTCAGGTCCTCATTCAGTCCCAGCGCACGCGCCATGGTCCGGGCAATTTGGGCCACTTCCATGGTGTGGGTGAGGCGGCTGCGAAAGTGATCGGAGCCGCGATGCGTGAAGACCTGTGTCTTCCCCGCCAGCCGTCGAAACGACCGCGCATGAATGATGCGCCCGCAGTCGCGTTGATACGCAGATCGATAGGGGTGCTCCTGCTCATCGAACGCGCGCCTCGTCAGCTCGCCATCCTGGGGAGCCGCGCATAGCGCGGGCAAAGCCGTCATTGCTTGCCCCGTTGTCTGTGGCATGGATGCAGTCTAAGCCAGTGGCCCACGGTTGCGTCCAGACGGAAACGCATGCCCGTCGTTACTCAGGCTTGTTGGTCTGTGGGCTGCCCGATTCCTTTGCCAGCCGCACGCGGGCGCTGTCCAGCTTCCTCTGCACCTTGCCCACGTCGCCCGAGTCCATGTCCGCCTGCACCGTCTTCGCGAACTCGTTCAGCGAAAGCTCCCACTGGGTCGCGGCCAGCTTCAGCCGTCCCGTCTTCTCGTAGACATCGCCCAGGTGGTCGTGAACCGTGGGATCGTTTGCTCCGCGCGAAATGGCTCGCTGCAGATTGTCTTCGGCCTGTGTGTACTGCCCGAGGCGGAAGTAGGCCCAGCCCAGCGAATCGAGGTAGGCGTAGTTAGTCGGCTCCAGCTGGACGGCCTTGCGGATCATGGTCAGCGCCTCGTCCAGCTTGATGCCGTGATCGGCCAGCATGAATCCAAAATTATTCAGCGCAAGAGCGTTGTTAGGGTCCATGGCCAACACCTTGCGGAATTGCGCCTCCGCATCGTCGTAACGCTTGGCGCGATCGGACATCATGGCTCGCTCGAAGGTCACCATCATCTGGTCATCCTTCTTTGTCGCCTGCTTATCGGCGGAATCCAGCGTCTCTGAGGCTTCCTTCCACTTCCGCAGATCCACATAAATCTGCGCGAGCTGGTAGTAGCTCTCGAGGGCCCTGGGATCGCTGTCGACCACGCTCTTCGCCATCGCAATCCCCTGATCCACCTGGCCTGTATCCGCCAATTGCCGCGCCAGAGTCAGCTTCAGGTCGCTGCTCTTCGGCTGCTTTTCGACAGCATCGCGCGCAGTGGCGACGGCTTTGTCGTAGTCGTGCGCTTCGCGGTACGCCTCTACTTCCTGATCGTAGGCGTACGCTTCGTAATCGCCGCCGAGGACCACCATTTTCTGGTACTGCGCGACTTCCTTGTCGACCTGGTTCTCTTCTTTGTAAATCTCGGCCAGGTTGTCGAGGATCATTTTGTAATCCTGCTTCTCTTCTTCGGAATACTGCCCGCTGGGGTGCTCCGAAGCGGAAGCAAGACCTTCAAAAATCTTCGCGGCCTCGTCGAGATGCCCGGCCACGTAGTCGATGCGCGCCTCTTCAAACTGGTATTTCAGCGAATCACCTGCCAGTTCGCGAGCTTTCTTGATGGCGGCCAGCGAGTCGTCAATCTTTCCATTGCGCTCGTCAATCTCCGCTACCTGCGACCACGCTTCCGGGTCGGTTGGGTCGCCCGCCGCAATATCCTTCCACGCCGTCAGCGCCGCGTCCGTCTGATTGTCGGCGGTCAGATCCGTAGCCAGCGCGCGCTCCACGTCCAGATTGTCCGGCTCCAGTTCGAGAGCCTTCTTGTAGGCGTCGATGGCGTTCTTCCCATCCTTCATCTGGTCGTAGGTCATGCCCAGCTGATATTCGGTGCGCGAGGTTTGATCGTCGTCGGGCAGCGACTTCAGGACGTCCACGGCACGCTGCATCTGGCCTTCATCCGTATAGAACCGGTTGGCAATCAGCGCCGTCTCTTCGGAGGCGGGATCGATTTTGCGCGCGGCGGCGAGCTCGCCTTCGGCCTGTGTCCCCTGATGATCCGCCGCATACAGCCGCGCCAGCATCAGGTGATCTTCCGCGCTGTTCGGCTCGAGTTTCACAATGGTCTGATACTCGCCGACCGCCAGCTTGAGCATCTGGGCTGAAACGTCGCCCTGCTGCCCATCGCCCAGAGACCGCAGATAGACCTCGGCCAGCAGCTTGTGCGCTTCCAGATCGCCCGGATCCTGCTTGACCCGCTCCTGGGCAGCCACAATCGCCTCGCGAATGTGCCCGGTCTTGAAATAAAGGTCGGCGAGATGGCTGTTGAGATACTTCGACGAAGGATCGTCGTTCAGCGCCATCTTGTACTCTTCGATCGCGCGGCCCGCATACTCGCTGCGCCCGAACGCGGTCGCCATCTCCTCGTACTCATGCGCCAGCATGTAGTGAAAATAGGACCCGGCCGTATCCGGCGCGCCCGGTGTGGCCGCCTTTTGATCATTTGAGCTCGCCGGCGGGGGAGCAGGCCTGGGGGCAGGGTTCGCGGTCTGTGCGAAAACTCCAGCCGAGAGAGCAAGCGTGGCAACAAGGCAGATCGGCGGAGCGAAACGTGAGGCGGAAATGCTCATGAAATTGGGAGTTTCCTCTTCCGGACGGCTGGACCAGGCCCTGTCCGTGCCGCCTGGCGGTTCGTGCCTACAACCCTCCCCACGCGTCCGGCAGGGCGGCTGTTAATTCTATGACGATTGTAACCCGCGTTCGGATGCAGGCTTCGACCCGTTCCCTGTTGAATCCGCTCCCCATTTGGACGGATCCGGCTACTCCCGCCGCCGCGTCTGGTCGAGCAGTGCAAACAAAACGACTCCCACCAGGGCGTTGACGGCTGCCTTGATCAATTCGTGGACCCAATGCCACGCCACCGGCTGACCCAGCATGTGCCGCTGCAGCAGGAACAGGACGGCCGTTTGCACCAGGGTGAAGGCAAACGTCAGCATGAGCCGAGTCCCATGGTTTTCGGTGTCCACGCGCACGCCCAGGGACGCCGCAATGTACCCCACAACGGACTTGGCAATCCCGAAAATGCCCAGCGCGTGGTGCGTCAGAGCGTCCTGCGCAATGCCGATGGCCGCCCCCACCACCGTCGCGCTCATCGGCTCCCGTTTGGTGATGCCGTAGTAAATCGTCACCAGCAGCGGCAGGTCGATCACGTCGAAGAAGGTAAAGTGCAGCGACAGCAGCGACTGGAGGCCCAGCGCCAACACCGGCGTGAGCACATAGATTAGAAAAGGGTAGGAACGCGTTCCAACCTCGTGGCGCGACGACGCCATTAAGGGCATCGTCAGCTCCTGCCCTGCGGCGTGGTGGCCGGAGGCGTTGTCGTGGGCGGCGTTTGCTGCGGGGCTGGCAGCTGCGGCTCCGTTGGTTTCGGTTTAGGTGCCTGGGGCGCGGTCTGTTCCGGTGGTGCCTGTTGCGGCTCCGATACCGGGGCGGCTGGTTTCTTTGGAACTGCCTTCGGCTCGGTTCCGGTCGGCGGAGGCGCTGGTTTCTTCTTCTCGGCCGGCGGGGTCGGCTGCGGCGTGCCAGCGCCTGCGGGTGCCGCGGCGCTTCCAGCCGCGGTTCCGGGAACCATTTCATCAGCCGGAGCCACTGATGTGGACGAATATCGATCCGGGTGAATGGGCAGTGGCGGCTTCGGCGGCGGGGTGGGCAGCGCGTTGTCCAGTTTGGGCGGCGTCTGCGCGGACCCACTCACCTGTCCCGTACCCGTCTGGCCGGCCACAACCGGCGGCGCGTTCGGGTCGGCTCGCGACGGCAGCCGTTCCGCCAAAATCTCCGACGCCCTTTGTTGCGCGTCGCTCAAATCCTGCTGCATCCCCGCCGGCATTTGGTCGCCGGCATTCGTAATCACCAGCACTTCTTCCAGCTTTTCCAGATTCGCTGCCGGCTTCAACAGAACATTCACCAGCGTGCCCTCGGGGTCAGGCACCACTTTTTCGACGGTCCCCACCGCGAGGCCCCGGGGGTAAATCGAGTCGCCGCCGCTGGTCACTACTGGCTCGCCCGCCTTGATCCGGTCGTCGGGCGACAGATTCACGATCTGCGGCTGTCCCCACGAATTCCCGTGGAGCACGCCCTGGATGCGCGTGTTCACCATGATCACGCCGGCGCCGCTGGTCTCATCGGAGATCTCCAGGACCTGGCTGGTGTGCTCGAAGACGTCCCGCGTCTTGCCCACGATCCCGTCGGGAGTGATGACCGCCATGTCCGCGGTAATCCCGTCCTTCAAACCCTTATCGATAAACAGAACGTGCGACTGCTCCGTGCCAGAGGTCCCGATGACCTGTGCCGCGACAGTTTTGTAAATGTATTTTTCGCGGAAACCCAGCAGTGCCTGCAGCCGTTGGCCCTGGCGAGCATCTTCCGCCAGACCGGCTTCTTCCAGACGCAGAGCGTCAAGCTCGGCCTGGAGATTCTTATTCTGCTGCCGTACATGGATCAGGTCGAGGTAGTTGGTCCACACGCCGCGAACTCCCAGGCCTCCAGAGTGCAGCACCCGCTCCGGCGGGCTGACCAGCCCCACGACCCACGCGCGAATCAGGCGTACCCCGCCCTTGTCCGACGGGCTCGTCCCCGGGCTACGCACCTGCGTCGCCAGGCCGACCACCTGCGCCAGGAGCACAGTAATCAGCACCAGGGCGTTGCGATTACGGCTGAAAAACGATTCCATGAGTATTGATGCTGGCTCTGTGTCCGCTGCCCCGCTCTCGATCGATTCGCCCCGCAACGAGGCGCAACGCTAATCGATCTTAATCTTCCGCAGCAGCTTGAAGTCGCTGAGCATCTTGCCCGTGCCCAGCACCACGCTGGCCAGCGGATCGTCAGCAATCGACACCGGGAGGCCGGTCTCCTCGCGAATGCGCTTGTCGAGATTCTTAATCAGCGCGCCTCCGCCCGTCAGCACGATTCCGCGATCGCTAATGTCCGCGCTCAGTTCCGGCGGGGTCCGCTCCAGGGCAACGCGAATCGCATTGATGATGGTCGAGATGCTTTCGCTCAGCGCCTCGCGAATCTCGCTGTCGTCGATGGTAATCGTCTTGGGCACGCCCTCAATCAGGTTGCGCCCCTTAATTTCCATCGTCAGGGGCCGGTCCAGCTGATACGCCGAGCCCAGTTCGATCTTGATCTGCTCCGCCGTGCGCTCCCCGATCAGCAGGTTATATTTCCGCTTCAGGTAGTTCATGATGGATTCGTCCATCTGGTTCCCGGCCATCCGTACCGACCGCGAATAGACGATGCCCGACAGCGAAATGACCGCAATGTCCGTGGTCCCGCCGCCAATATCCACCACCATGTTGCCGCTCGGCTCGGTAATGGGAAGCCCTGCGCCGATGGCCGCCACCATGGCCTGTTCCACCAGAAAAACTTCGCTCGCCTTAGCGCGATAGGCTGAATCCTCGACAGCGCGCTTTTCAACCTGCGTGATCTCAGATGGGACGCCGATCACAATCCTCGGATGCACCAGCATCTTGCGGTTGTGCGCCTTCTGGATGAAGTAGTTGAGCATCTTCTCGGTGATTTTGAAATCGGCGATGACGCCGTCTTTCATCGGCTTGATGGCCACGATGTTGCCAGGGGTGCGCCCCAGCATCTCTTTGGCCTCTTTGCCCACCGCTTCTACTTCGCCGGTATTTTTGTTGATCGCGACGATCGACGGCTCGTTGACGACAATGCCCTTGTTCGCCGCGAACACCAAGGTGTTGGCAGTGCCCAAGTCGATCGCGAGATCGTTGGAGAACACGCTGAAAAGCGACCGCCAACCGTGTGACCGCGGAGACCGCGGATGATAACCATTTGATGACATGGAGGAATTAACTGACCTGAGAGGAATTCCTCTCTATTGTACGGCCTCTTGACGGTTCAGGCACGCCAACATGAGGGAAACTGGCGATATCCCGGGCATTTACCAGTGGCGGACGAAGCCCCGCCTGTCCCCTCCTGCCGTCAGCCTCGCGGCATCAGCCCGGAGGGCGGACGGTCGGCGGCCGCCGTCGCCCATTCCTTGTTCGGCCGGCTGCTCATCCAGAAACGCAATTCCCCGCCCCGGACGATGTCGGCATGTGTAATCCACGATTTGGTCAGCTCTTTTCCGTTCAGTTCCACTCTCTGCACGTAGACGTTGGTCGCTGAGTTGTTTTCGGCGGTCACGGTGAACGTGGTCCCCGCCGCCTGGTTGCGAATTCTCGCGTGGTTCACGATGGGGCTTCCCAGCACATAAACACCCGTCACCGCATTCACCGGATAAAACCCCAGCGCCGCGAAAACGAACCACGTCGAAATCTGCCCGCAATCGTCATTGCCGGGAACGCCAGCCGGGGTGTTATCGTAGATCCGCGCCACCTGGCGCACGCGCTGCTGGGTCATCCACGGCGCTCCGGCAAACGAGTACAGGAACGGAATGTGGTTGCTCGGCTCATTGCCCTGCGCAAGCTGCCCCACCATTCCCGTGATGTCCGGCGGTGAATCCAGCACGTCGGACCCAGCGGCAAACATCGCCTCCAGCTTCGCGATAAACGGCGCGTCTCCGCCATACAGATCGATGAGCCCCTGCACATCCTGCATCACGTTGAAGGTTGCCTGCCACCCGTCGGACTCCGTGTAGTCCTCCCAATATTCCTTGTCCGGCTGGAACGGCTCGCGCCATTTGCCGTCGGTCAGCTTGCCGCGCATGAATCCGGTTGCCGGATCAAACAGGTTTTTGTAGTTCTGCCCCAGTTTGTAAAACAGATCCGCGTCGTCGCGCTTACCGAGCAGCTCTGCCATCGCGCCGACGCACCAGTAGTCGTACGCAAAATCGAGCGTGCGTGAGACCGACTGCCGCTGGTCTCCCGCAGCCACATAACCGAGCTTGCGGAATTGCTCCTGCAGCGCCTTGTTATCGTTGGCGGTTGCGCCCACCAGCGCTGTGTCGCGCATCGCCGCGTAGGCTTCTTCCGCGTCGAAATCACGCAGCCCGCGCGCGTACGCTCCCACAATCATTCCCACCACGTGAAAGCCCGTCATGCACCAGGTCTCATTGCCCCAGAGCGGCCAAACTGGCAGCGAATTCTGCCCCAACTGCTGATAGTCCGCGAGCAGCGTGCGAATCATCCCGCCCGTACGGTGCGGCTGGGTCATCATGATGAACGGGAACTCCCCGCGATAGATATCCCAGATGGAGATGGTGGTGTATTTCGTAAACCCTGGGTTCGGATGATTCTTGTGATCCTGCCCGCGATAGGTCCCGTCCACATCGTTGAACGTTGCCGGAGCGATGAGGCCGTGATACGCGCCCGTCGCGAAAGTCTGCTGGAGCGCCGCGCTCGGCAGTTCCGCATCCAGTGCGCTCAGCGCCGTGCTCCACGCTTGCGCAGTGGCGCCCGAGATGCGGTCGAAATCCCAATGCGGAATCTCCGCGGCCAGATTCTTCGCCGCGCCTTCGATGCTGGTACCCGAAATTCCCACGCGCACCACCAGCGCCTCGGTTGCTCCCGTGTTCTGCAGGACGATTGCCTGGATTTGTTTGCCGGTAAGTCGATCGCCCACTGCGGCCGCGCGCTCTGCGCCATCCACCTTTGCCTCGACTGACGCAAATGGCCGAGAGAACTCCGCCACAAAGTAGACCTGCTTATCCGCCGCCCATCCGCGGGTGGAGCGCGCCCCGCTAATGCGCGTCGTGCTCTCAATGTGCATCTCCGCCGCAGAGACTTCGCAGCCGATCCCGTGCACGAGGTCCAGCAACACCCCCCGTTTGGTGGCTTCCGGCAGCGTCGCAAAGCGGTACCGGTGCATGCCGCAGCGCCTGGTCGCGGTCATCTCCGCTTCCACATCCGGAGTATCGAGATGCACTGCGTAGTATCCCGGCCGCGCCTTCTCGCGATCGTGGGAAAACGCCGAGCGGTAACCGCGCTGAGCTTCGTCCATGACCCAGCCGGAATCGTTGCCCAGCGCCTGAACCTGCGCCTCCGCTTCGCCACCGGGCTCGCCGCTGTTCCAGCTCCAGTTGCGGCCCTCCACCACCGGCATCAGCAGAACGTCGCCTAAATCTCCTGCGCCTGTGCCCTGCAGATGCGTATGGCTGAATCCCAAAACGAAGTTATCAGGATAGTGGTAGCCCGGGCAGTGATCCCAGTCGTAGATATCCCACTTGTCATTCCACTTCGGCTCCGGTGCGCCGCAGGTGTCCGGACTGAGCTGCACCATGCCGAACGGCGCAACCGCACCGGGAAACATGTGCCCATGCCAGCCTGTTCCAATCAGCGGAAGCACGCTTCGCAGCGTGTCGCCTGCGGCCCCACTCGCGCCGTGTTGTTGCGCCAGTGCCCACCGCCCTGCCAGTGTCATGGACCCCGCTGTTACCACTGCACATGTCTTCAGAAAATCCCGTCGCCGCATTCGTATTCACTCCTCGAGTCCCACGTTTTACCTTAGACGAGGATTTCAATGCGCGTCGAGAAGCGGCGGGATCACTGATTATTTTTGTGCCGCTCCCGCGTCCCCCACGACCGGCAGCACGATGTGCGATGGCAATTGCGGCGTGCAGTACACGCGCTGCGTTGCCGAAACAAAATCGGCCTCCTTCGCCTGATAAATGCTGGGGACAAACCTTTGCGGGTTACGATCGATGATGGGGAACCACGTCGACTGCACCTGGACCATGATGCGGTGTCCCTTCAAAAACACATGATCGTGATCGCGCAGCGGAATCTCCCATTTCTGCGGCTGGTTCGCGACCAGTGGCTGCGGGCGCTCGTTGCTCGACAGAAACCGCCCGCGCCGCACTTCCATGGCAATCGGCAGCTCATAACCGTTGAGCGAATCGGTGTAGCCCGCCGGCTTCGCGGGGGCAATGTCGTCGACGCCTTTCTGCCCGCTCTCCGGATACACGTCGATCAGCTTCACCACAAAGTCAGAATCCGTGCCTGAGGTCGATGCGTACAGTGCGGCCGCAATCGGTCCGGTCACCGTGACGTCGTGATCGAGCGGTGCGCTCTCGAAGCTCAGTACGTCCGGACGATGATCGACGAAGCGCTGATCCGCAACCTCCCACGTCCGCCACTCCGGCTGCGGATACGTGGGCGAAATGGGCCGCACGCGATACGGCACCGGATTCGCCGGATCGGAGACATACTGCCGATACTGCGGGCCAGCCGCAACATCGGGCGTGAACGAGAGCGTTCCATCCGTATGCAGGTAGAGATTCGTCAGCTTCGCTTCCTTCGGAGGCCAGGTCGCATAGCTGTGCCAGGAATTCGATCCGGTCTGGAACGTGGTCACCTGCCAGTCCGGCTTCTCGCCCTCGCCATGCAGGTAATAGCGGAAGAACTTTGCTTCGATGTTCTGCCGGAATTCCAGCGCTGTTTTATGCCCGCCAAATGGAATGATCCCGATGTGGTCGGCCTCGGGTGTCTGCCATTCACCGTGAAACCACGGCCCCGCCAACATCAAGTCGCTGTGATCGGGATCATGCTCTGCCGCGTGGCGAAAAATCTGCCACGGCCCCCATGGATCTTCCTGATCCCAGAATCCCGCGACGTTCAGATTCGGCACGGTGGAGCTATGCAGCTGGTTTACCCACGCTTCTTCTTTCCAAAACGTGTCGTAATTCGGGTGAGCCATCACGTCGTTCCAGAACGGCAGCCTGTCGTGCAGATATTTCGAATTCGCCTCGGTGAGTGGACCCAGTTTCAAATACCAGTCGTAGGTATCGTAGGTGTCGAAATCAAAATGGGTGTTGGTGTTTTTGTCCGCCTCTTCCAGCACGGAGTATTCGATGGCGTAGCTCTCGCGCAACGCTCCATAGCGATGCATGTCGTCGTTCATCCACTGGTCTACGGGCGATGCCTGCTCGCTGATCGCCTTGAGCGCCGGGTGCGGATGCAGCAGCGTCATCCCCGCGGTAAGCCCGTCGTACGACACGCCAAACATGCCCACACGGCCGTTGTTATTGGGCACGTTCTTCACCAGCCAGTCGATGGTGTCGTAGGCGTCGTTGGTCTCATTCGCCTGCTTCGGATCGTTCGCGTCATAGCGCTCCGTCATCAGAAAGACGCCTTCTGATTTGAAGCGCCCGCGCAGGTTCTGAACCACGAAGATGTAACCGTCGGCCGCCAGTTCCTTCCAGTTTGGTGGCGTCCAGTCTGCCCCAGCGGCGGTCGCGGCCTGGTCGAAAATCTCCTGCGTCCAAACGCCATACGGGGTGCGCGTCAGCATGATCGGCAGCGGTTTCGTCTGATCCCGGCGCGTAATCACGGCGGTCTGCAGGTGCACGCCATCGCGCATAGGCACCATGAATTCCTGAACTTTCCAGATACTCTCCACTTTAGCGGCGGGAGCGGCGGTTTGCGCAGAAAGGCCGCCCGCCAGGAAGAGGCAGCCAAGCAAACATCCAGAAATGCGGCGGAGTACCGGATCAGCACGCATGAACCCTCACTTTTACGACGCGGAAATGAGTTGCAGAAATTCCGCGCCAGTATAGCGGGTTAGCAGACTTCGCAGGACTTCGTTTCGATGAACACGGGGAGCGGCGCGCCTTCCAGCGCTGCGAATTTTTGCGGCGCGCAGCAGGCCCTGGTGAGCCGCGCGCGATCCGCCTGCATGGGCTTCTCTTCCTGCATGGCGGCCAGCGTTTGGCGAAGAATCTGCGCGGCTCCAATGTGCGGCGGCATCACGATGCGGTAGTGCATCCACTTCCCTTCGCGCCGCGCCGCCACGATGCCCGCGCTGCGCAGGTAGGCCAGGTGCCGGGAGATTTTGGGCTGCGGCGCTCCGAGAATCTGAACGAAATAGCAGACGCAGATCTCCTGGTCGCCCATCAGATTCAGCAATCGCAGCCGGGTCTTATCCCCCAGCGCCTGAAAGAAACGCTCCAGCTCAAAACGCGCTTGTGGCGACATGCAGTCATATTCGCATTGACAGATGTGTTCGTCAAGAATATAGTCGCTTTCACGAATATGTTTTGGGGAGGAACCCGATGCAGGAACAGCTACTCGAAACGGTGAAATCCAAATACGGGGCGGTTGCGGCCAGCACGCTCTCCAGTGATCATGCCGGCGTACGGGCGGTGGCGGAGGCCTTTGGCTATACGCCGGAGGAACTCACATCCATCCCCGCCAACGCCAATATGGGCCTTTCGTGCGGCAATCCCACGGCGACCGCGCATCTGCGGCCCGGCGAAGTGGTCGTCGATCTCGGCTCGGGCGGAGGGCTCGATGTGTTCCTGGCTGCGCAGAAGGTCGGCCCCAATGGCCGCGCCATCGGGATCGACATGACGCCGGAGATGATCGAGCGCGCCCGCGAGAATGCGCGCAAGGGCGGCTACACGAATGTGGAATTTCACCTGGCGGCCATCGATCATCTGCCCCTGCCCGACGCTTCCGTCGACTGCGTGATCAGCAACTGTGTCATCAACCTCTCTCCCGACAAGATTGCCGTCTTTCGCGAAATTTTCCGCGTGCTCAAGCCGGGCGGACGCCTCGCCGCCAGCGACATTGCGCTGAAAGCCGAATTGCCACAGGAGATCGCCGCCAGCGCCGACGCGTGGTGCGGTTGCGTTGCCGGGGCCATTCGCGTGGACGACTACCGCAACGGCCTGGTCGACGCTGGCTTCCAGCACGTCGAGGTCGTCGACAGCGGCTCCGACCTGAACGCCTACTCCAGAGTCGAGAACCAGTCCGGCTGTTGCTCGCCGGCGATGGCTACCGCGCCGAGTTCCCCGCCCTCCATTGCCGGCAGTAAGTGCTGCGGCGCGCCGGGCGAGACGCATCTGCACGACGACCTGCGTACCCTGCTTTCCGCGTACGACATCAACGCGGCAGCGGCCAGCGTGAAGGTGTACGCACTCAAGCCGCAGGCAAAAGCCTGTTGCGGACCAACCTGCTGCGCCTGACGCATCGCGAGGGAGAGAGAAGATGTTCAAAGTGATCTTCGCGTGCGTGCACAATGCCGGACGGTCGCAAATGTCGGCGGCCTTCTTCAATCAAATGGCTGACCCGGCGCAGGCGCACGCCATTTCGGCGGGGACGCAGCCTGCTGTTCATGTGCATCCCGTGGTGGTCGACGCGATGCGCGAGGCAGGGATCGATCTCTCTGGCGCCACGCCGCAGAAGCTGACCCCGGAACTCGCTACTACGGCGCAGATGCTCATCACTATGGGCTGTGGCGACGAGTGCCCGTACATTCCCGGTCTCGAGCGCGAAGACTGGCCGCTGCCCGATCCCAAAGGGCAGGACATCGCAGCCGTGCGTGTCACCCGCGATGAGATTGCGCGGCGCGTGCGGCATCTGCTGGAGCAGAAACACATCGCGCTCGCGCAAACATAACTTGCGAGCGCGGAATCATTCGCAGCGAATGGCAGCCATGGGATCGATGCGCGCCGCACGCAGCGCCGGCAGCAGCGAGGCCGCGGTTGCAATGAGCGCCAACGCGACGATGGCTCCGCCCAGCACCAGCGGATCGCGGACCGACGTCCCGTACAGGAAGCTGGCCAGGGCGCGCGACGCCAGCAGCGCTGCGACCAGTCCCGCGACCGTACCGCTCAGCGCTACGGTGGCATTCTGTCCGCACACCATGCCGACCACCTGCGCCCGGCGCGCGCCCAGCGCCATGCGAATGCCAATCTCGCTGGTGCGCCGCGCTGTCGCGTAGGCCAGCGTTCCGTAGAGGCCAATCGCCGTAACCAGCAACGCGCATGCCGCAAAGAAGACGGAGAGCAACGCCATGAGCCGCTCCGCGCTTAGCGAATCGTTCATAATCGTCTGCATCGAGGTAACCACCGGCGCTGGCACGCCCGGCGCAGTGCGCTTCACCAATTCCCGCACGGCTCCAGCCAACGGACCTGCCGGTCCATCCATGCGCACCACCGCGGAGTACGAAGGCGATTTGCCATCATCCTGGGACATGGCGAAGTAGGCCGCTGCCGGGGCCGGTTCGCGCATAGACTCGTATTTCACGTCCCCCGCCACGCCCACGACGATATACGTTGCCTTCTTCTCGTCGTCGGTGACCTTCACCAACCGCCCCAGCGGATCCTCGCCCGGGAACAGCAGTTTGGCTGAGGCTTGATTCAGAATGATCTTTTTGTCGGCCGTCGGCGAGTCACTCCACCTAAAATCGCGGCCCTCCACGAGGGGAATCCTCATCGCGGAAAAATAATTGGGCGCCACGCTGTTCAGGTCGATATCATGCGAGGGCTTGCCGGGCGCAGCCATATCCTGATCCCACACTTCCTGGGTCAGGGGAATCATGCGCGCGAAGCTTACCGCCCGTACCCCCGGTAACTGGCTCAGACCGTCGCTCACGGTGCGATAGAACCGCATCAGCGCATCGGCGTCCATCTTTTCGTGATCCATGCTGAACGCGATGTTCTGCACGCCGCGCGCATCGAAGCCTGCACCCGACCCGTAGAGCCGCACCAAACTGGCAGCCAACAGGCCCGCGCCCACCACCAGCATCAGCGCCAGCGCCACCTCGAACGACATGAGCACGCGCGGCAGCCAGCGCTTGCGCTCGTGGGCCTGGGTCGCATGGCTCCCACTCTTGATTTGCTCGTTCAGGCTGCTCGATGTGGCCTGCAGCGCGGGCACCAACCCAATCAGCACCGTTACCAGCACTGACGCCGCGGCGGCAAACGCGAAGACGCGTATGTCCAGCGACGTATCCAAATAGGCATCCCGCTGTCCGCCCAGCAGCAGCGCGGCCAGGGCCTGAGCCACCAGCGGCGCAATTGCGAGGCCGATGGCAGTGCCCGTTACCGCGATCAACAGGCTCTCCGTGAGCAGTTGCTGCGTCAGCCTGCGCTTTGTCGCGCCCATCGCTAACCGCGTGGCCAGCTCGCGCTCCCGTGCGGCTCCCCGTGCCATCAGCAAGCTCGCGAGGTTCAGGCACGCCAGCAGCAGAATGCCTCCGCACAATGCCAGAACTGCAACCAGCGGCTTGCGGAACGCCATCCGCGCGTAGGTGAACCCTTTCGCGCCCGGCTCCGCCATGTATTGAATGTGATGGGTCTCCTGTGTCTTGATCCACCCTGCATCCGGGACACTCTCCTCCAGCACAGCGTGGGTGCTTGCCCCCAGCGACGCGCTCGCCTGCTCCGTCGTGACGCCCGGCTGCAGCCGTCCCATCACCTCCAGCCACCAGGCGTGAAAGCCAAAGTCGGTCATGTTGCGCTCGCCATTCAGAACGCGCTCCGTCGCCAGCGGCACATACAGTGCCGGCCTTTGCATCGGATCGGTTCCTATAAACCGTTTAGGCATCACACCAACAACGGTGAAGAGGGTGTTGTTCAGAGTCAGCTTGCGCCCCACGACATCCGGCGCTCGCCCAAACCAGCTTTGCCAGAATGGCTCGCTGATCACGACTGCAAACCCAGCGGGATTACCTCCCTTGCGATCGTCTTCCGGGGTTAGGGTTCGCCCCAGCAGCGGCGCCGTTTCCAGCGCGGAGAAAAAATCTGCACTCACATATTGCCCGGTAATTTCCTGATTCCCATCCGCTCCGCGGACCTGCAGCTGCGCATGGCTCGAGGCAAACACCTGAGCGAAAGCATCATGCCGGCGCTCCAGGCTGCGGAACATCGGCTCCGAAAACGTGTAATTCGGGATCGGCCCGCGCAACTTGATCGACAGCACCGCGAGCCGATCGCTGTGCGGCACATCCAGCGGCCGCAGAAGCAGGCCATCAATCATGGAGAAAACGGTGGTGTTCGCGCCCACGCCCAGCGCGAGGGTCAGCAACGCCACCGTGGTAAACCCTGGCGACCTGCGCAGCGCGCGCGCAGCATAGCGCAGATCGCGCGCAAAATTCTCGACGCCGCGGAATTGCCACAGCTCACGCAGGCGCTCCTGCCAGCGCCGCGCATTACCAAACTGCCGGCGCGCCGCCGCGTCTACATCTTCGGGCGCCATGCCTTCGCGCAGCAGCTTCGCGCGCAGCATCTCCTCGTGAAACGACAGTTCCTCTGCCATCTCACGATCCATGCGCTGCCTGCGGCCCAGCCCCTTCATACGCAGCAAGAATTCATGCAGATTGCCGTTCATGCGCCGTTCCTCCTGCTCATTTCGCTACGAGGCCTGCATTACAAACGCGACTGCGGCCGTGAGCCGCGCCCAACGCTGCGACTCCGCTTCCAACCGCTTCTTTCCTTCGGCGGTCAGTTGATAAAACTTCGCGCGCCGATTGTTTTCTGAGGCGCCCCACTCGGCCTTCAGCAACCCGCGCAGCTCCAACCGGTGCAGCGCCGGATACAACGCGCCTTCTTCCACCTTCAACACCTGCTGCGAGGTTTGGTGAATCCACTCCACCACGCCATATCCATGCAGCGGACCCCGCGCCAGTGCCTTGAGCACCAACATCTCCAGCGTCCCCTGAATCAGTTCACCCGGTTCTTCCTGTTTTTCCCTAATCATCTTATGGAAGAACGTACGCCTCCCTCCCCTAAACTGTCAATGGGAAAGAAAACTGATTTTCGCTGGAGGTAACGCGCTGTCCGCATACCCGCCATTTCCGTTATCCTGAGGTGTTTGCGTCCTCAGGAGAGTCCCCGCGTGACAACTAAGGTGTATCTCAATCTCATCGGCGGCAAGTTTGTTGCCGCTCGTACCGGCAAAACTTTTCAGAACATTAACCCGGCCCGCCATGACGATGTCGTCGGCGTATTCCAGGCATCCGGCGCCGCCGATATTGATGCTGCCGTGAGGGCCGCTGCCGAAGCCTGGAAGACGTGGCGTCTGACCCCGGCACCCAAGCGGGCCGAGATCCTCTACCGCACCGGCGAGATCCTGCTGGAGCGCAAGGAGCAGTACGCGCAGGAGATGACGCGCGAAATGGGCAAAGTGCTGGCGGAGACGCGCGGCGACGTGCAGGAAGCCATCGACACCGCCTACTACATGGCAGGCGAAGGCCGCCGCCTGTTCGGGCAAACCACGCCGTCCGAATTGCAGAATAAATTCGCCATGTCTGTGCGCATGCCGGTGGGCGTATGCGGCATGATCGCGCCGTGGAATTTTCCCATGGCCATTCCGTCGTGGAAGCTTTTCCCGGCTCTGGTCTGCGGCAACACCTGCGTCATCAAGCCTGCGGAAGATACGCCGCTCTCTACCTATAACCTCGTTCAAACGCTGATGGACGCTGGACTTCCGCCGGGAGTGGTCAACATCGTTACCGGTTTTGGTCCGGAAGCCGGAGCGCCGCTGGTCGAGCACCCGCTGGTTCGCGCTATTTCATTCACCGGCAGCTCGGAAGTGGGCCGCATCGTGGGACAAACCGCCGCTGGCCACTTCAAACCCTGCTCTCTGGAGATGGGCGGCAAGAACGCGATGATCGTGATGGAAGACGCGAACCTCGATCTGGCGCTGGACGGCGCGCTTTGGGGAGCGTTTGGCACCACGGGCCAACGCTGCACGGCGACAAGCCGGATTATTGTTCACCACGACGTTGTGAAGGAGTTCACCAGGAAGCTGGTCGATCGCGCTGAAGACCTGCGAGTCGGCGACGGTCTTGATGAATCCATGCAGATGGGCCCGCAGATCAATCGCCAGCAGATCGAGACATCAATTCGCTACTGCGAGATCGCGAAGCACGAAGGCGCCAAGCTGATGACTGGCGGAAAACCGCTGACGAAGGGCGCGTACGCGAAGGGACATTTCTTCGCGCCGACGGTTGTCGCCAAAGTGAAGCCTGGGATGCGCATCGCTCAGGAAGAAGTTTTTGGCCCGGTGGTCAGCATTCTCGAGTGTGGCAGCTTCGACGAAGCGCTGGCCATCGCCAACAACATCTCATACGGTCTTTCGACTGCGCTCTACTCACGCGACGTGAACCGCGCGTTCCGCGCCATGCGCGATCTCGAAGCCGGCATCACCTACATCAACGCGCCCACCATCGGCGCTGAGGTCCATCTTCCCTTCGGCGGTGTGAAACAAACGGGCAACGGCCATCGCGAAGGCGGCACCGGCGCGCTCGATTTCTACACCACGTGGAAGTCGGTGTATGTGGACTACTCCGACAAGCTGCAGCGGGCACAGATTGACACGGGTGAGTGAAGAACATTCTACTCACCCCTTCGACGCATTGACACAACGAAGCCCCACTGTTCTAGCATGATCTATTGGGTGCAGCACAAATAAGTCCAGCATGATTACAGTCACTGACCTCACCAAGCGATACGCTCGCAACACCGCCGTCGATCGCATTTCCTTTTCCGTCGCGAAAGGCCAAATCGTTGGTTTTCTCGGCCCGAATGGCGCCGGGAAGACTACAACCATGCGCATGCTGACGTGCTTTTTCCCGCCTTCCGCGGGAACCGCCAGCGTTGCCGGGTTCGATGTGCTCGAACAGCCGCTTGAAGTCCGCCGCCACATCGGCTATTTGCCGGAAGCGCCGCCGCTCTACCTTGAAATGGAGACGATCGATTATCTCCGCTTCGTTGGCCGCCTCAAAGGCCTGGCCGGCGCGGAGCTTGAAAAGCGGGTCGCCTACGTTCTCGATCGCTGCGCCATCGGCGACGTCAAAAACAAGCTGCTCGGCAAGCTCTCCAAGGGGTACCGGCAGCGGGTCGGACTGGCCCAGGCCATCATCCACAATCCCGATGTTCTGATTCTCGACGAACCCACTTCCGGTCTCGATCCGCGCCAAATCAACGAGGCGCGCGAACTGATCCGCTCCTTCGCCGGAGACCACACCATCATCCTCAGCACCCACATCCTGCCGGAGGTCGAGCAGACGTGCGAGCAGGTGCTCATCATCAACAAGGGCAAGCTGGTGGCGACAGACTCCGTGCACAACCTGCAGGCGCGCGCTCGCGGCGCAGAGTCGGTGCTCGTCGAAATCGGCGCACGCACCGGCGATTTTCATCCGCAGCTGGTGCAGCAGAGGCTTCAGCAATCCGCGGGAGTGAGCCGCGTCCTGATCAAGGAACAGTTCGACCGCGGTGCGGTCTTCGAGATTGAAACCGGCAAGGGGCAATTCGTCCGCGGCGATCTGGCCCGCTCCATTGTCAACGCCGGATGGGATCTGAACGAGCTTCGCACTGCCGCCGTCAGCCTTGAGGAAATCTTCCTACAGCTCACTGGCACGCCCGCTGCGCCGCCGCCCGAACCCATCGCGTCTGAACCCGAGCCCCCGGAGGCTCAGGCATGAAAAATGTCTGGATCATCTGCCGCCGCGAACTCAACAGTTATTTCTCGTCACCCATTGCGTGGCTGCTGCTGACTATGTTCGCCCTCGTCTTCGGCTACTATTTCTGGACCTTCATCAGCGCCTTCCTCGAAGTCAGCATGGAATTGCAGATGACGGGCTCCACGCAGCCGATGAATATCAACGAGGAGATTATTCGTCCTCTGATCGGCAACACCGGCTTCCTTGAAATCTTCTTCGTCCCGCTGATCAGCATGCGCCTCTTCGCGGAAGAGAAGCGGAACGGCACCATCGAGCTTCTGGCCACCTCGCCGGTGCGCGATCTGGAAATCATCGTCGGCAAGTGGCTGGCGGCCCTTATGCTCTACTGCTGGCTGCTGCTCTTCACCGGACTCAATTTCGCCTTTCTGTTCCGCTACGGTCATCCTGATGTGAAGACGATGGCCGTCGCGTATCTCGGCGTTGTGTTGCAGGTCGGGGCGCTGCTGGCTATCGGCACCTTCATCTCCACGCTCACCAAGAATCAGATCATCGCCGGCGGCTGTACTTTCGCTGCCTGCCTGCTCCTCTGGCTCTTTTCCTGGGTCGGCGCCTTCAGCACCAACTCCTGGGCCCAGGTCCTGTCGTACATATCGGTTGTTCCTCACTCTGAGTCCTTCGCCCGCGGGGTGATCGAGACCAAAGACACGCTCTACTACCTGAGCGTCATCTTCCTTGGCCTCTTCTTCACCGCTCGCTCGATGGAATCTTTGCGCTGGAGGTCTTAGTTCCTGATGGCAAGCAAGTGGCTCAAGGCGAGGCAGACCAAATACGCGGCGTATGCGACCACCTACATTCTGGTGGTTCTCGCCGTGGTGGTGGTCGCCAATTTTCTCGCCAGGCGATACAACAAGACGTACGACGCGACGGCGAATAAGCGTTACAGCCTCTCCAGCGAGACGAAGAAGCTTGTCGACGGTCTGCAACAGGACGCGACCATCACCTATTTCAACCAGACCACGCGCTTCAGCCAGGGACGCGACCTGCTCGATCAATATGCAGCGCTCTCGTCGAAGATCCGCGTGGATTATGTCGACCCCGTCAAGGATCCTGAGATCGGCCGCGCCGACAACATCACGGAGGTTCCGGCGGCAACCGTCACGATCGGAGATCGCACCACAAGGGCGGTCAGCATCAGCGAAGAAGGCATTACCGGCGCCCTGATCCGCGATATCAAATCCAGCGCCCACACCGTCTGCTTCGTCACCGGCAGCGGCGAACATCAGATCGACGATCCTTCCCGCAACGGCCTCTCGCAACTGAAAGTTCTACTCGGATCCGACAGCTACGAAACGCAGAGCCTCGACCTTGTAAGTGCGGCCAGCGTTCCCGCGGAATGCACCGCGGTCGTCGTTTCCGGACCAAAGCACGATTACCTGCAGCCCGAAGTTGACGCGCTCAAGACCTACGTTGCGAACGGCGGACGAGCGGTGTTCATGCTGGATCCGCCGCTGAAGCTTGGCGATTCCCCGATCGGCGACAACGATGCGCTTGACGCAGTGCTGACCGGCTGGGGTGTGACTCCCGATAAGGACCTCGTCCTCGACCTGAACCCCGTCAGCCAGTCGGCCGGCCTCGGACCCCAGGAGCCGCTGGTAACCAGCTACAGCGAAACCCAGCCCATCGTCGCCGGTATGCACGGAGTCGCGACCGCTTTCCCCCTCACGCGCTCGCTCACCCTCGCCGCCAACAGCAACTCAGGCGTCGATCAGCTCTTCAGCTCGTCCGCCGCTAGCCTGGCCGCCACGAATCTCAGTTCCCCGAGGGTCGACATCAAGGATCCCAACAATAAGAGAGGTCCGTTCGTTCTCGCTGCGGCCGGCTCTCTGGATACGGGCAATCCCAAAACACCGGGCCGTTTTGTCGTCTTCGGCAGCTCCCTTTGGGCATCGAATGGCGGGCTCCGTTTCAACGGCAACAGCGATCTGGCTGCCAACACCATCAACTGGCTCTGCTCGGACGAAGACCTCATCTCCATCCGTCCCAAATCTCCCGACGATCGCCGGCTCAATATGAACCAATCGCAGCTGATCATGGTGCGCCTCGTCAGCCAGTTCATCCTGCCGCTGATCGTGATCATTGCCGGCATTGTCGTCTGGTGGAAGAGGAGATAGCGTCCTGATCCCGCACGCGCAAGGTCGTCTATGAAATTCCGCGGTCTACTGGCAGCTGTTGCGGTTCTCGCCGCTCTCGGCGGGCTCCTTTACTGGTCGCAGCATCATCTGCCCGTTAAACCAAAGAAGGACGCGGAGCCGGATCTTCCCTTCCCGCTCACCGTTAACCCCGGCAACGTTTCCGGGCTCACGCTTACGGAAAAGGGCAACGCGCCGATCACGCTCATTTCCACACAGCCGGGCCGCTGGCAGATCGTAACGCCTATCGACACTCCTGCCGACACCGCCTCCGTGGCGCATATCCTGAACGACCTCGCCCACATCCGCACCCAGGAAATCGTCGAAGACCACGCCGCCAACCTCAATCGCTACGGCCTCGATCATCCTTCGCTCACCCTCGACATCAACGAGCGGAACAATGAGAAAGCCGAATTGATTCTTGGCGACCGCACCCCGACAGGCACCGGCGCCTATGCCATGGTTCCCGGCGACACGCATGTCTACACCATCCCGTATTTCATGGAAGAGACGTTCAACAAACCGGTCGACGACCTGCGCGACAAGCGTGTGCTGCCCTTCGCCGAAAAATTCGTGAGCAACATCGAGCTCGACCATGGAAGCAAGGTTGTCTCCATCGACCGCAAGCACTCCGGTTGGCAAATCGAAAAGCCCGCCGTCTATCCCACGGCCGCCAACAAGGTCGATAACCTGCTGCACACGCTGACCGCGGCGAAATTCGATTCTTCCGTCGCGCCCGCCGAAGCTGCCGACGCGTTCGCGACGGCTCCGCCCCTCGAAGTCATCAAGCTCACGGCAGGCAGCGGCACCCACACCGAAGTCGATACGCTCGACGTTCACAAATCCAGCACTGGCGAGTTCTACGCAAAGGCCAGCGTGTATCCCGGCGCCTGCAAGCTCGATCCCTCCATCGACGCTGCGCTGATTCAGAGCCTCGACGACCTGCGCGAAAAGAGGCTCTTCGACATTGGCGTGAGCACGCCGCTCAACATCGACTACCACTCGCCGGCAACCACGGTCGCGCTGGTCCGCTCCAATACGGACTGGTACGAAAACGGCAAGCCGATGGACGGCAGCAGCGTCCAGGCGCTCATCAACGTGCTGCGCAGCGTGGCCGCCACCAGCTTTGCCACCACTGGATTCGCTCACCCCGACACCGATCTGACCGTTGTCGCATTCGACGGCACGGCGGTGAAAGTCCATTTCCAGCGGACCAAAGACGGCGGCGCTCTGGCCAAACGCGACGACGGTCCTTCGCTTTACCTCCTCGACGCTGACACGATGAACACGCTCACCGCGGCGATCGGCGCGCTGAAACCTGCGCCGTTTCAGCCGAAGAAATAGCTGTATCCCGCGCTCCGCCTCTGGCGCCGCGACCCGTTAAACTAGCCGAGATGACTGACACGAACCTGAACCCACGCGCCCAGCTCCTCGATCTGCTCGCGCGCACATCCTTTCGCCTGGGCAACTTCACCCTTTCCTCTGGCGCAAAGAGCGATTACTATATCGACTGTCGCACCACCACGCTCCACGCGGAAGGCGCGCGGCTCACGGGCCTCGCGATTCTCGACGTGCTCCGCGAAAACAATCTTCACCCGGCTGCTGTCGGCGGACTGACAATGGGGGCTGATCCCGTCGTTTCCGCTGTATCGATCGCCAGCGCATGGCGCGCGCACGACCATCCCGGCGCGCCGCTCATCCACGGCTTCCTCGTCCGCAAAGCGGAGAAGACGCACGGGACTGGCCGCCGCATTGAGGGCTTTCTCGAGAAGGATGCGCCCGTTCTCATAGTCGACGACGTCTGCACCACCGGCGCTTCCACCATCACCGCCATCGAAGCTGCGCGCGAAGCTGGGATGAACGTGATCGCTGCCATCTGCCTGGTCGAGCGCGAAGAGGCACAAGGCCGCGCTGCGCTCGAAGCCGCCTGCCAGGGTGCACCCTTCATCCGCCTCTATACGGCGAACGATGTGCGCGAGTCGCACATCCGGCAATCTTGATTCGTCCCGTCCCCATAGTTGGCCGATGTGGCCAGATATACTTGCGTTAGAGAGAATCCGCAGATTGCGCCCGTCATCCAAGCCCCGTCAAGTCCGCTACTCCCGTCGATCGCAGAGGGCCAACGCAACTGTCACTCGGGTCCAAACAGCTCGCAGCCCCGGTTCCAAAGGATGAGCCATCGATGAATTGCCCCGCCTGCGATTCCACCCTGTCCCGGCCCTTGTCTCAGATCAACGGATACACGATGCGTCTCTGCTCGGCATGTGGCTTGCGATTCAGCGACCCCATGGTAGCGGGTACCGAATCCTGGTACAGGCAGTCCGATCTCTACACGCGGAAGAAGCCCAACCGGATCAAGTATTGGGCATCGGTCCAAGCCCTCGCTCTCCCTGGCAAAAGCGTTTTCGATGTCGGCTGCGGCACTGGAGAGTTTCTCTACTGGGCCATGCGGTCAGGACGCAGAGTGGGCGGATGCGATTTCAATCAACAGAACATTGAAAGTGCGCGAGAGAGCCTCGGCCTGACCGGCCTGCATGTCGGCGATGCGAACCAACTCAACCTCGGGGAGCGGTTTGACCTGGTGACCCTGTTCGAGGTGCTCGAGCATCTGGCCGATCCCGTGGAAGCGTTGCGCTCTCTCCGTAGATTTATCCAGCCCGGCGGGCGACTTGCTATCTCGGTTCCCTGTTACGAGCGCTGGCCCCGCCTCTTCGATGACTATGCGGATTCGCCTCCGCACCATCTCACCTTGTGGACGCCGGCAGCTCTGGAGGCTTGCCTGCAACGGGCGGGCTTTGACGTCATCGGTGTGCAGCGCAAGCCGCTGCAGGTCACCGACATCGGCGGCCACCTGAAATGGCGTCTGCGGCGTGTGCTGCGCGGGAACGCCCCGGCACCGCAATCCTCCGCCCCCACAAAAGCACCGAATATCCTGACCAAGGGCAACGGTCTCTTCGCCGCGCTGCTCGCGCCTGTCTGCTGGAGCATGCGCCTCTACCCCCGCGCAGGCAGCTTTACCCTGCTCGGCGTCGCGCACCCCCGCCCATAGCCATCCGAGCCCCCAAAACAAAGGGCGCGTGCATCGCTGCACACGCCCCAGGAGAATAACCGCCAGTTCAGATCCGTTTACTGCCCCGAAGGCGTAGCCGTCACCGGCTGTGCGAGGCTGCCCGTCGTGGTCGGAGCCTGGTTCGCACCGGCATTGCTCAGCAGCTGCACTTCCACGCGACGATTCTTCGCGCGCCCGGCCTTCGTGTTTTCCGGCGCCACCTGGACGTCTTTACCCAGGCCCACCAGATAGAACTTGTGCGCGGGTACGTTGTACTTCGACGCCAGATACTGCACGACCGCCATCGCGCGCTTGTCGCTGAGCTGGTAGTTGTAATCTTTCGACCCTACGATATCCGCGCCGCCGGTCACTTCGAGGATGTAGCTCTTCTGCCCGTTCAGTTGTCCGCCAAACTCGTCGAGCTGTTCCTTGTCCGCCTTGGTGAGCACGGCCTGATTGAATCCGAACGTCACGGCAACGTCGCCCACCTGTTGGTAGTTGTCGAGGTTAGCGATTACGCCCGAGAGCGAATCCGCGCGGTTCACCGCATCCTGACCCGCCTGGGTCGCATTGTTTGCCGCCTGGTTCGCGTTATTCGCCGATTGCTGCGCCGCATTCGCTGAGTTTTGCGCCTGCTGGATGCCTGACTGCGCCCGCTGATCGGTATCCTGGAGGGCGCGGTTGTTGGCGGCCGTCGCGTCGTCCAGCTCGTTCGTCTTCTGCACCACCGGCTCGGTCTGGCTGCGAACGTAGTTCTTCGTTGTGCAACCTGTGGTCAGAACCAATGCAAAGGCCGCGATGGCCGTTACGGTTGCATATCCTGAAAGTCGATTCATGGGTTCAGCTCCGTCCTGCTCTTTTGTGGGAATGCACCGCACTCTCGCGCGCCCGCACACCCTCGTCGCCTACTACCCTTGCACCCGCAGGACCAATTGTCTCATTCCTTTAAACATCTCCGTATCAGCAACTTAAGACAATTCGAATACATGCCCAATCAGCAATTTTCGCGCTCTGGTGCGTACTTTTTACGCATTTTGGCCCCCAACCGTCGCGAACCTGCTCAAAACACATGGGCAGTCGGAGGATGAAAACCCTCCAACTGCCCTTGTGAGCCTGCCCCCGGAAACGATCAGAAGCTGAACCGGCCGCCGACTGTCGGAGCAAAGTTGTTGTTGTGGAGATAGGGGACGCCGGGGCCATGAGGAATGGCGATGGCCAAACCGCCGGTCACGAAGGAATAGGCTAGTCCGGCAAAACCGTCGAAACGCCTGGTGAAGTGATGATCGGTGTAGAGCGACCCCTCGTCGAGCGACCCCGCGCAGGAACTGCGGAAGCCGGCTGCGACGGTGCAGGTCTTCGGCGAGCGGAAGTCGTTCTGCAGTTGCCCATACCAGGCGAACGTGATGTCGGTCTTCTTGTCGTACGCGTACTTCACGCCTGTCCACCAGATCTGCACGATTTTTTCAGAATCAAGATTGTTGTCTTCGACTCCGCTCATGAGATATCCGCCCTGATCCGAGGCGCCAACGCCCAACGGGCGCGCCGGATTGTTCTGCCAGATGTATTCGTAGCCGGCATAGTACTTGAAACGGTCCCAGGTATTTTTGGCAGTCAGCATCACCGCATTGTTGTCAGTCACGATGCCGTAAACGGTGTTGGTCGTACTGATCACATTCGACCCAGTAATGGGGGTCGTATCGATGCTGTCGGTGGTGGACTGATACTGCCCCGCCGCACTCAGACTTTGCGGCCCCAGCAAAGGATTCAGGACGCTGATCGCCTGGTTGTAATGCTGGTAGACCACGTCTGCGGAGAGCTTGTGGTAGCCCGCGCCGAGATTGAAGCCGTAGGCATCGTTGTGCGCCTGTTCCGGCGTGCAGTTGGTGCCAGACCAGGAATTCCCTGCGGCCGCAGCGGCCGAGTAGCAGCCGCCGTTGCCATCGACGAATTTATACATTGCGGCAAAAT
>Ga0210391_10000979_pt1 | contig 27137 bp, 18 predicted proteins | sample IncBWC12OmetaG_FD_160573 | JGI IMG/M metagenome (GOLD analysis project Ga0210391, IMG submission 160573) | Forest soil microbial communities from Barre Woods Harvard Forest LTER site, Petersham, Massachusetts, United States - Inc-BW-C-12-O ... | reverse complement strand
AAGGCTGGCGTTCCACTAAACGGCAAGGCATTTCCGGAAGGGTCCATGATCGTGAAGCTCCAGTGGTCACCGAAGAAGGACACGGAAGCGACTTTCGATGTGGAAGTGCCGGACGCTTTTAAGCAGGTATTCGTGATGGAGAAAGACAGCAAGAGATTTCCGAAAACCGGCGGCTGGGGATACGCCGTGTTCAACTACGACGCCGCGTCGAACAAGTTCACCCCCGATCCCACATCCCACGCGGACTGCGGAAACTCATGCCATGTGGCCGTGAAGGCGAAGGACTACATCTTTCACCCGTACGAGAAGCGTTGAACTGCGGACTGGACAGTGAGCACCCTTCGCACAGGATGCCCGAGTGTGAAGGTTCGTTTTTGAGGTGGCCAGCAAGGAAACACACACCGAGCCAGGGAGGTGAAATATGAAAGCGATTGTTGTCCACGAATATGGCGGTCCTGAAGTACTCAAGTATGAAGAATACCCTGATCCAGTCCCTGGCACAGGCGAAGTACTCGTGCGGGTGGCCGCCTCGAGCGTGAATCCGATCGACTACAAGCGACGTGCCGGATTAACGAAAGATTTTTACCCACTCAAGCTTCCGGGGCTTATAGGAGTGGATATCGCGGGCACTGTGGCCAAGATTGAGCCGGGAGTGCAAGGCTTTTCTGTCGGCGACCAGGTGTTCGCTATGGCGGACAATACTTACGCCGAACTTTGTGTCGTGAAAGCTGCGGTTCTGGCGAAAGTTCCCAAGGGGCTCGATTTGATTCAGGCGGCGGCGCTGCCGCTGGTGACGACGACGGGCAACCAGCTCCTCCTGGCTACGGAAATAAAAGCTGGCCAGACAGTTCTGGTCCTTGGTGCTGTTGGAAATGTAGGACGCTCGGCGGTGTTCACCGCGAAGGCACGCGGGGCCACTGTGATCGCGGGAGTTTTGAAGAGGCAGATCGACGAAGCCAAGACGGTCGGCGCGAATCAGGTGATCGCAACCGACGACACGGCGATTGCGGATATTCCGCCGGTGGAGGCCGTGGCGGATGCGGTCGGCGGAAGGACCGCCGAAAAGCTGATCGCCAGGGTCAAGCCGGGGGGAGTCTATGCATCGGTTGTCGCGCCGCCGCAGAACGCCGCGGAGTACCCGTCTGTAAAGGTGGTGAAAGTATTCTCGAAATTCGACAGGAAAACGCTCGAGTTCATGGCCAAAGCTGTGGAAGATGGAAAGCTGGTAATCCCGATTGGTCTGAAACTGCCACTCAGCGAAGCAGCCAGGGCTCACGCAATGGCGGAGAAGGGTGGCGTGGGGAAGATCCTGCTGGTGCCTTGAAACTGTGTTCTGAACAGAGGACGCGTATTTATAGTGAGTACTCTATCGAAAGGAGTCGTCAATGAACGCCGTACAAATCGAACAGAAGAGCTACGAGATGCCGCCGAAGGAAGGGATCAGCGTCGCATACTTTCTCACCGTCGCCGACATCGACCGATCGGTTCGCTACTATGAAAGAGTCTTCGGCGGACGCGTTTTGAGCAAAGGCGACAGCAAAGGCGCGCCTGGGTACATTCAGATCGCGAACATGTGGCTCCTTGTCAACGTCGGAGGCGGGCCAACTCCTGACAAGCCGACAGTAACGCTCAGCGTCACCGACCCGGATCACATCAGCAGTTTTATGAATATTCGCGTGGCGGATATTCACGCGTGCCACAAATTATGGAAAAGCCGGGGAGCCGAGTTCATCACCGAGCCGATTCCCAAGTACGGCGAGATTCGCTGCTACATCCGCGATCCGGACGGTTATATCATCGAGGTCGGACAAAGCACCGAGCTCACGTACGGCTAAACGCCCGACAATGTTTACTCCCGCATGATGGATCATGGCAACTACGACTGCACCGAACGGATGAGGAACAGTTTCGAGTCCTTGCGGGTAAAGGACCACTAAAGAAGTATCAACGTGACGTTATCCACCGGCGATTCCTTGAGGCTGTCCTTTGCTTCGAAATGTCGCCTCTTACCGAGAAAGAGCGGGCGGATTGCGCGGACGATTTCTGTGAAGGCGGTAACAGCCACGATCCCGACGCTCAACGTTGCTATGTTATTGAATACAAAAGCCGATGGAGTTTTGGTGAGGGATAGTCGTAAGCTCTTCGGCGAGGCGCTCGGCTTTGACTCGATCAAATCGACTTTCATCTTTGGCGAGTACGACGCGGCGTTGGTAGATTCAATGATGAGGTCGCTGAGGCCGAGGCTCTCGCAAATTGGGTTGCTCTGTGCAGGCTAAGATTTCGGGAAACAGATTCGATTTCAGAGAGGAGAACAAAATGACAACAAAAGGAAAAGTCTTGGTGCTGGTCTCGAGCGGTCACGGCTTGCCATTGAAAGATGGCAAGGTTTATGCCGGCGCTGGCTACTATCTCAACGAACTGACGGTTCCGGTTCGGGCCTTGATGAAGGATGGCTACGAAATCACTTTTGCCAACCCCAAAGGCAACACGCCGCAAATGGATGTCCATTCAGCTGTCGCCGATTTCTTCGGCGGGGACGAGGCCAGACTTCATGACTATCTAAAATTCCACGACACCCTGACTGGGCTCAAATCCCCAACTCGCATCTCGGAGGTCATCGCATCGGGCCTGGATCAATATGACGCTGTTTTCGTCCCCGGGGGCCATGGCCCGATGATAGATCTTCTCGATGATCCCGACGCTGGCACGGTGATGAGACACTTTCATGAAACATCCAAGCCTACGGCGGTGCTCTGCCATGGCCCGATTTCACTTCTCTCGGCTCTTCCGAATTCGACAGAGGTGGTCGGAGCGCTGGCTGCGGGCGATGCCGCTGGAGCCCGGGCAAAGGCTCAAGGATGGATTTATTCTGGATATAAGATGACCATCTTTTCGACGGCGGAAGAGCAGCAGCGGGAGCCGCTTGAGATTGGTGGCAAGGTTCTCTTCTATCCGGACTTCGCCTTGCGTACGGCGGGGGGTGACGTAAGTGTGGCCGCTCCATGGAAGAGCTACGTCCTTCAAGATCGCGAGTTGATCTCAGGTCAGAACCCTTTCTCGGACGAAGCGCTTCTGGAACTTCTTCTACCGGCACTCAACGGGAGAAGAAGTGAGGCGGCTGGCGCATCCTGAGTCGGATCAAATCTTCGCTATTGAACGAGTGAGGCTCTCAATCCCTGCTTTGGTATGGATCGACACATTCGTCCAATAGACTTGTCGTCGCACTTCTGCGAATATCGCCTTGAGCGGTCACTCGCTCTGACATCGAAAGGACTACCGAATGGACGGCACAATTGGATCGAAAGAGACCATGCGCGTGACCGCCCCTGTCGCCTCGAACGCGCTTGGTGTGAACGTCTTTACCGCCCCGGGAAAGACTATGGTAGGCGAGCGGCCAAGGCCATTTGGCGAGGCGCTCGGCTTCGACCCGATGACGTCGACTTTAATCTTCGGTGAGTACGATGCGGTGCTGGTAGACGCAATGACGACGGTGGCTGAGGCCGAGGCTCTAGCGAATTGGGTTGCTCTGCACAATCGCAACTTGGAGACCATCTACATTACGCACGCGCATTTCGACCACTTCTTCGGCCTGAGCGTTCTTCTTGATCGATTCCCGATGGCTCGGGCGATAGCAACACCTAAGACGGTGAACGCTATGCAGATGTCTTTCACTCCCACCGTGGAGCGGTTAGCTCGTCGGCTCTTTCCCGGTCAATTGGCCACTAAGTTTGTTGCGCCTGAGGCCTACGAGCAAGACACGTTCACTCTCGAGGGGCACGAACTGCGCATCATTGAGCAGGGCCACACCGATAGTCCCGATACGACGTCTCTCCACGTTCCATCAATTGACCTGATCGTCGCCGGCGACGTTGTGTACAACCAATGCCGCATGTATGTCGGCGACACCACCCCCGAGAGCAGAAAGAATTGGATCGCGGCGCTAGACCGGTTAGCGGCGCTGGGCCCAGAGATTGTTGTCGCAGGTCACAAGAAACCGGGTGCGCCCGACTCTCCTTCGGCGATCCAGGACACAAAACGTTACCTGCAAGACTTCGATCGGCTGCAGAAAACCACGACGTCCGACCAGGAACTGTTCAATCAGATGACCGAGCTATACCCGCATTGGGTAGCAAATCAGTCGTGGTTGATGTTCGGATTCCCGCAGCCATAACCCACATCAACCGCCGATGTGAATGCTTCCTCGCGCATGATGGATCGTGGCAACCGCATGGCGTTCGTGGTTTTTGTCATGCTCGCATTGTTTCAACTGCCGGGCCAAGCTCGAGGAAAGGAACGCAAGATCGGATTACGCGCAAGACCGTGCGTTACGAGGCGGACACGCAATCGCCCGCCCCGCCTGAGAGAGACCTCAGAGGGGTGCCGGATCAAAAGTTGATCTTGCCGCCTAACTGAAGAACGCGCCCCGGCAGAGAACCGGTGATCTGTCCAAAAGTAGAGGAGCCAGCGTTGCTCACGTTGGGATTGTTCCAGTTGGCCCGGTTGAAGACGTTGAACGCATCGGCCTGGAACTGGAGGCGGAGACCTTCGCGGAAACGCAAAGCAAATGTTTTTCGGAGCGATAGATCCCACTGATAAAAGTTGGGCCCGATGATATCCCCGATGGGGGCGTCACCCGCGCCGAGCGGGCTCTCGAGAGCAAAAGCGCTCGGATTGACCCAGCATATTGCTTTTGAGTTAGCGCAGGTCCCGGTAAATCCAGTGGATTGGCCGGCAACAATCGTTGCGCGCCGAGCGATACTCGAACCATTAAAGCCCACGGCTTCCGAAGCCGTTGCAGTGAGCGGCGCTCCGGACTGGTAATGCATCAGCGCGCTCAACGACCAGCCTTTTACCAGGCCGCCTTCCAGGCCCGTCATGCTTTTGCCCCAGGGTGATTCGACGGTAAAACTCGAGGCCACGATGTGTGTCGCATCGAAGCTCAATCTGCCATAGTCAAATTGCTTCCAGGTTTCCAGCACGCCACCCACTTGCGTTCCGCCTGCCACAGCAGCAGTTCCACCGTTGACCAAAACTGGGTTAGCGGCCGTGCTGACGAGGCAAGTAAATGGGCATTCCGGTTCGGGATTTTCGTTATAAGCGTCACCCGCGCCACCGCCATCTCCCATGGCCTTCGAATACGTATAGGCGAACGTGGCAGTGATGATCCCAGCGCGCTTGGTCAAGCTGAGTTGCAAAGCATTGTAGTTGGAATCGACGTCGCTCAGCGCCAGGCTAAGGCTGGAGTATCCCAGGTACGGGCGAATCTGGTCCTTCGACAGACCCGCGGGTGCGAAGCCTCCAGCACATTGGAACGCAGCAGAATTTATACCGGAAGGGCAGGCGAGCGTGTTCGGGTTGGGCGACACTGGTATGAATCCCTGCTGTGTCCAAGCGGCATTGTTGATACTAGGAGTGCGTAGGATGTGCCGTCCCAGATTGCCGACGTAAGACACCTGCAGCAACATGCTGTCCGGCAGCTCATGCTGCACGCCCAGGCTATACTGGTAGCTGCGAGCGACTACCAGGTTGGGATCGACCCCACTCACGCTTAGAGTACTTGGAGCTGGCACGGTACCCGCGCCTGGAGCGGAATCGAACTCCGATAATGCCGCGTTGGTCCCTGAGATCGAGGCCGACTGGGCCCACGGCACATAGCCTTGGGAGTTGATGCCATTACCCAGGACGTTGCCTTCCGGCTTATCATAAAAAATACCAAAGCCACCGCGGATCACCGTCTTTTCCCCGAACGGCGCATAGGAGAAGCCAAAGCGCGGTGCGAACAGGTTCTCCGCCTGGAAGAAACCGCGAGAAGCAGTGTCAGGTATGGCAGCCAAGAGCTGCGGATTAGATGCGGTAACAGGAACCGCGTGGGCTTGGTCCGCGGGCACTACACCGGGTCGCTGCAAACCGTTGCACTCGATCGTTAAAACCGGAGTTCCGACAACGTTAAGCAGCGGCCCACTGCAAAGACCTGGTGAAGCAGGGTTAATATTGCTCGTCGCCAGGCCGCCAGTAAAGGTTGGATCGAGAGCTGGATTGAATGTAAACGGGTTGAAATTCGTCATATTGTTGCCCTGCGCATAGGTAGGCGTTGTATAGATGTATCGCAAGCCCAGCACCAAACTGAGTTTGCGCGTCACCCTCCAGGTATCCTGGACGTACGACTCAAAATCGTTGAACCGGAATTGGCCCACGGTTACGGCCGAACTCTGCCCGAGACTGTTGAAGTTCCCAAGGAGAGCGTCTGCGAAGGGGTCGCCCGTCGAGTTTGCACCGGTGGTCGCGCCCGCGGTTGCGCTGAAATTGATAGTGCCGTCGTAATTTGTTCGCGAGTTCTGAGTTTTGCGGTTTCGCGCGAATTCGGCTCCGAACTTTACCGAATGATTGCCCTTCTGCCAGGTGACGTTGTCCGCCGGATTGATATCTGTCGTGGGAGACTCGAGGAAATTCGGCGCTGGACCATTCACGCCGGCTGGGGCGGCCGTTGGAAAATTTGTAACCGCCGTAAAACTTATAGTCGGCAGCCCATTGGGGAACTGTGACGGGTTTCCCAGTGGCGGGATGAACGCGAAACCATATGTGGTCTTCTCCCAGGCGGTGCCTTCGAGTGGAGTCCTTTGCTTATGCCAGTCGGCGTTGAATTTGACTTCGTTGATCAGATTTGGCCTGATCACATCGACCCAGCCGATTTGATAGTTGTATCCGGGACGATCGCGCAGGTCCGGATCCACCGGAAGAGCCCCGGCTGCGCCGAAAGTCGAATAAGGATTGTAGATGTTAACGTTGTCGTGGATATACCGGAAATAAACACTCTGCTTATCATTGACGTGCTCGTCCACGCGAATGATATCCTCGCGGAGGTTTAGGGGGTTCGGGAGGTTGAAAGTCATGTTGCCGGTCGCAGTTGAAGCGGGCAAAGCTCCCAGCACGGACAATTTAGCCGCTGCCGTGTAGAGTGCCGCAATGGCCGCGCCGTCGCCGGTGATGCACGAAGGATTTATTACGTTAGGAGCAGTATAGAGAATGCCTCCGCAACCCGCGGGGATCACCGCGGGTGTTTTGAGTGTGAGCCCACCCGTCGCACCCCCATTGTAAATATCGGTGAAGTTGCCTGCCGCCTCCGCCGCCGTGGGAAAAGTCTCTTGAACCGACGCAGCCGTCAATCCCGGGTAGACCCCACGAAACTTTTTCCACTCCTGCCCGGCAAAGAAAAACAGCTTGCCTTTCCGCTGGATATACGGAACCGGGCCGCCAAGCTCCCATCCAAAGTCGTTGTAATGAAATGGGGGCACGGCCGCGTAGCCTACCGCAGTCGGACTCGTCAACTTGGTACCTGGGTTTTCCGCATTGAATACATTGTTCTGGACAAATTCGAATCCTCCGCCGTGATATTGATTTCCACCACTTCTGGTGATCACGTTGATCGTGGATGAAGCAGAGCGCCCAAACTCGGCGTCATAGTTCGAAGTCTGCACGTCTACTTCCTGAACGAAATCAATACCCACCTGATTGAATGTGCTTGCGTTTGAGCCGGAGTCCAGGTTAAATCCGCCGTCCACGCTCCAGTTTTGCCCGTCCGCGCGCTGTCCGTTGGTAACAGCGACAGTGTTGTTGTAGTTTGACGTCAAGGCAGCGGGGTTGGTGCCGGATCCTTGGAGGGCCGCGCCGGGAACCAGGGTGACGAGCGACTCGTAGTGACGCTGGTTCAACGCCATATCCAGTACTTGCTTCTGTGTGATGGTTGTCGAGATTTCGCCCGAAGTGGTATTCACCGTATCTCCGGTCGCAGTTACGGCTACACTCTCGGTGACCGCGCCCACTTCCAGACTCAGGTCCACCGTCAGACGCCCACCAGCGCTTAATAGGTTGCCCTTCTTTGTAGTTCTCTTAAACCCGGCCCTTTCAGCTATCAAGCTGTATGTGCCGACCGGAAGTTCATCCGCAACGAAGTAACCATTCCGGTCTGTCGTGACATCGCGTCCTGCTTGTGTTGCCTCGTCCACTATGGTCACTTTCACGCCGGCAACGGTCGCGCCAGACGGGTCCGTCACAGTCCCCACGATGCGGCCGAATATGTCTTGCGCCCCAGCGAAGTCAGCCGCCACAGAGAATAGCGACGCAGCGAAGAGGAGCATCAGGGCTTCGGCCGCCACGAGACGAAGACGTTTTGCCGTTCCGCGGTGAATGGCCGAGAAATATCGTTCACGGTGCGCCAGGATCATTTTGGTCACTCCTAGGGCGGCATCAAGATTTTGTTGCTGAACTGCTCCTCTGACCGGCCGCCAGCAGGGCGGTTCAGGAAGCTGCACCGCAAATGGGGTTAAACGAGTTTTATTGATTAGGGAGTAAAACAGTGTTGACACCTGTCTGGGAAGTTAGACAACCGTGAATTCACGGTTAGAGTGCGACCGTTATTTCGATTGAGGAGAGGAAGCCTTCGCCGTTGTGTTTGCCGCTTAAGTCGCTGAAATTGCTGATGTTTTGGTCCAGTGCCATGCGACCTAATTTCGGTTATACTCCCCCCAAAGACGGGGTGGCACGGCTTCGGAACCGTCCTTGGGGGGGTATCCACTTGCAATCGGGGGTCGGCAAGCTTCAGGCGGAGCGGGCTGAGTTAGATGGCATTTTGTCCTCTAGGGCGTTCGGGCGGACGAACAACCATGTCCGGCTTCTAACCTTTGTCTGCGAGAAGTACTTCGAAGGAGCCATCGACGAAATTAAGGAGTACAGCATTGCAGTGCACGCCCTCGGGCGTCCGGAATCTTTTGATCCTCAGGTGGATACCATTGTCCGCGTGACTGCGCACGCCTTACGGAGGAGGCTCGAAGATTACTATCGGAGCGCCGGGGCGGAGCATGCCGTTCATATCTGTCTGCCCCCGGGCCACTATGTTCCCAAGTTCATTCATACAAGCGACTCGGAAGCAGCCACATTCGAAACCAAGCCCGGCGAGAATCAAAACAGCCATTCTCTCGACACGGCTGTCCCCCGAGAAAACGGCCAGGCGGGGGGGCGGCAGGTCGGTCCTTCCCTGCCACAGCAGGAGTTAAAACCGGACAGAGCCGCGGAACACCACGATTCCGACGAATTCAGAATAAAACCCAAGTCACGGACTAGACTGGCGACGGTGGTCGCTATTGTTGTGGCTTCCATTCTTGTGCTAACCGTTTTTGTATGGAAGGAATGGAACGGGAAGAACGGGCGTGAACTTCTGCTACAGCCTTTAGTTGCTGCTGCTCCTGGTTTCACTTCCGGGAAGATTCTTCGCGTTATGGTCGGCAATGCTGCCGCACCTTACGTCGACCGAGCAGGTTCCACTTGGGATAGTGATCATTTCTGCGCGGGAGGAAGCGCTTTCTCGGTGAAAGGCCGCGCGATCCAGGGCACGGAAGATCCACAACTTTTCTCTACTGGGCGGCGTGGTGTCTTTCATTGTAACTACCCCGTTCCGCCGGGAACTTACGAGGTTCATCTCCTGTTCGCTGAAACGTCCGGGCTTCAGGAGGCTAGCCGCAACGTGAGTCTCTCGATCAATGGGGCGCCGCCTAACAACCTGGACGTGGTGGACGACGCCGGGGGCGATGACATTGCCACCACGAAGGTATTTATGGATGTCGCGCCCGCGAGCGACGGAACGATCCATTTGGACTCCACCACTCCGGAGGCCTTTGTAAATGCCATTGAGATTCTGCAGGGCACTCCACATCGCATGCTTCCGGTCAGGATCGTCGTGGGGCATTCTCCGTATCGAGATTCCAACGGCAATGTTTGGATGCCGGACCGGTACTTTTTTGGAGGACGTCTTAGTAGTTTCGGGGGTGACCTATCCAAAGCCACCGATGGCCGGCTCTACGAATGGCATCGTTTTGGGCACTTCCATTATGTAGTGCCTGTTGTGACAGGCAGCAGATACACTTTGAAGCTTTACTTTATGGAGCATTGGTTTGGCGTCCAAAATGGCGGCATCGGAGGTGTGGGCAGCCGTGTTTTTGACGTCTCTTGTAATGGATCAATGCTCTTGAAAGGATTTGATATTTTCCGGGAGTCCGGCTCCGAGCCCTTGGTCAAAACCTTCCAGCATGTTGAGCCCACACCACAGGGCAAAATTGAAGTCTATTTCACTCCGGCCATTAACTACCCTTCCATCAGCGCGATTGAAGTCCTCCCCGAATAGGAAAGCGATCCGAATTCTCGTGGTTTGGCCGGTACGACACACAATGTTCTTCATATGGTGGCCCAAAAACGCCCGGCCAGCTCATGTCCTGTCGTCCCTCATCCAATCCCAACCGGTCGCATGCCCATGCGTTGTGTGTGAAGAGGACGGACGCGCATCGGGCCAGGAGATCAAGCGCGCTTGCAACTTTTTGTCCCCGGAAAAGGCACCGGGGCTAAGTTTCTAGTCCTTTTTCAAGGCTGCCATAAATGTTCGATGATCACTCGACAACAGGCTTCGAGGGATTCTACACGAAGCTATGGCGAGGTGACCTCACCATGCTGCAAGGAACTCAGGCCCCCGCGTAAGCAAGGACCAGCAGGGCGCTCCAGGAGAACTCTATCCATGCGCTCTTCTGAAAATGCCTCAGGTCTCCGCTGAAGCGTTTTTTAGTGCGCCCGTCTTGGATGGAGCGGTTTCCGTCATGAAAAGAGACGCAAGCAAAACCAAAATTGCTCCCGCGCTGGCAATCCAAAGGGGTGCACCGAGGCCGTAACGGTTTGCGACGGCGCCTGCCAATGCGGGAGCCATGGCGCCGCCGACAATTTCTCCAACAAGAGTGGCCAGCCCGATCGCAGTGGCAGCAAACTCCGGGGGAACACTTTCTGTCGGGACCAGCACGAGGACGAGCGGCGCAATGCCCTGCCCTCCGTTGACAAGAAATCCTGCAGCCGCCATCAGCCACGGGTGCGCGATGAGGAACGGCACTTCGTAAATCAGCGGGGCCATCGCGGAGATCAACGCCACAAACATCAACGTAGGTTTTCGCCCTCTGCGGTCAGAAATCCAAGGAAAAACCCAGCCCCATATGAAAGCGCCCAGCCCGCCAGCGCCAATAATAAATCCGGCGGTTGTGGCGGACCGCTTCGAAACCTCAGTGATGTAGAGCGGCGCGAAGGAATGCATTACGAACAGCCAGGTCATGAAGCCCGCCGCCCCGACACAGCAGAGCAGCATATTGCGGTGCCGCAGGAGCGACAAATAACCCCGGAGCGAAGGTTTGGAGTGATGGATAACGCCGGAGTCCGGTTCCTTCACAAATTTCCAAATCAGAATGCCAAGAATGATTCCGGGAACTCCCGCGAGGAAAAACGCCGTGCGCCATCCGAACCGTGCCGCGATTTGCGTTGTCAGTACGGGCGCCAGCGCCAGTCCCGCGAGAGCGCTCGCGCTAACGACAATTCCAATGTTGCGTCCCCGGCTCTTCGGCCCGGAGGACGCTTCTATCATAGAAGTCATCGTCGGCCACGTCGGTCCCTCCGCAATGCCCATCAATGTGCGGGTAAAAAGCAGCTCTCCGAAGGACCGCGCCATCCCCGAGAGCCAGGAAAGCACGGAAAACAGAAATACAGCTGGAATCAGAACGGGTCGGCGTCCGATGCGGTCCGAAACCGCTCCAAAAATCAGACCGGAGCCTGCCCAGGCGAGCGCCAAGGCCGAAGCCAGCAGGCCAACCTGCGCATGGCTCAAATGCAGATCCGGCGCAATGAACGGCGCCAGATATAAAACGCTCATGCGCGCGAGAAAAACGCTGCCCCATGTGAAGAAAAAAAGGACGACCAGCCCCGTTTGATATCGCTTCGTATTCGGCACTCTCTTTCCTCTCTCTACGCCGGACATCAGTCCATCGGCAGCCCGACGTAATTTTCCGCAAGCGAAACCGAAGCAGCCCTGGAACTCGTCACATAATCCAACTCCGCAAGCTGCCGCCGCTGGTCAAACGCATTCTCGTCGGAAAAACGGTGCAGCATCGAAGTCATCCACCACGAGAACCGCTGCACTTTCCACACCCGCCGCAAACACGTCGCCGAATAACTGTCCAGGAGTTCCGTTTTCCCGGAGGCGTAATGTTCCCCCAGCGCCCGCGAGAGCACACGAGTATCAGCAACGGCCAGATTGAGTCCTTTGGCTCCCGTTGGAGGAACGATGTGCGCCGAGTCTCCTGCAAGAAACAGCTTTCCGTACTGCATAGGCTCAACGACAAAACTTCGCATTCCCGTGATGCCCTTCTGAAGCACAGGGCCTTCTATAAGCTTCCAGCCCTCGATGCACTCGAGCCGCTCATGCAACTCCTGCCAAATCCGCGCATCCGGCCAATCCCGAATGTCTTCCTCCGGCTCGCACTGAATGTAGAGCCGCGAAATCTCCGGCGAACGCATACTGAGCAAAGCGAAGCCGCGTTCGTGGTACGCGTAAACAAGTTCTCTTGAGGAAGGCGGAGCCTGCGCCAGAATCCCCAACCAGGCAAAAGGGTAATTCCGTTCGAAGACCTTCAACACCCCCGCCGGAATCGACGGCCGGCACACGCCATGAAATCCGTCGCAACCCGCAATGAAATCGCAACTCAACTCTTGCGCCTCGCCGTCCTTGCTAAACCTAATCTTTGGCGCAGCACTATCCAACTCCCTCAGGCTCACACCCTCCACATCAAACAAGAGCTGCCCCTTCGCCGCGATGCGCGCTTCAATTAGATCCCTCAGCACTTCGTGCTGCGCATAAACCCACACGGCCTTGCCCCCGGTGAGTTCCTCGAAATCAATGCGATGCCGCCGGCGCCGAAATTGCAATTCAATGGCGTGATGCACGAGTCCCTGCCGCATCATTCGTGCACCCACGCCCGTTTCGTTCAGCAGATCCACCGTGCCCTGTTCGAGAATCCCCGCGCGCACGCGTTCCTCTACGTGCCGCCGGCTGCGCGCTTCCAGCACGACCGATTCGATTCCCTGCAAATGCAAGAGATGCGAAAGCATCAGCCCGGCCGGCCCAGCCCCGACAATTCCTACTTGAGCTCTCACAAGGAGTCACTTTCAGTGCGCTGCAATCCGGATGAAATGGTTCACGGCTTGTGCTCGGCGAGCACTTCCATTGCGATGTGGAAGGCGGAATTGGCCGCCGGCAATCCGCAGTAGATCGCACTCTGCAGAAGCACTTCCTGAATCTGTTCGCGTGTCACGCCTACGTTCAACGCCGCCCGCAAATGCATGCGCAACTCATCGGGACGATTCAGCGCAACCATCATCGCCAGCGTCAACATGCTGCGCGTTTCCTTGGGCAGACCCGGCCGGCTCCAAATCTCTCCCCAGGCGTAACGCGTTATAACATCCTGAAACGCAGCCGTGAATTCATTTTGGTTTTTCAGCGTTGCATCGACGTGCGCGTCTCCCAAGACGCTGCGGCGCGTTTTCATCCCCTGCTCGTAGCGCTGGCGTTCATCCATCAGAATCCCTCCCCGGACCTTCCACAATACACAAAAACGGGCGCCCAAAAGCGGCGACGCGCGATAATCGGAGTCTCTCTCGGCATCAGCCACGGGACCCTCCCTCTAAACTCACCCGCCTCACGAATTCAACATGCAAAGGCCATCAAGATGGTATAGCTTCACTTTCGGCTGCACGCATACCGTCGAGTCCGGAGCCACACGTTGAGCACGGTAAGAGAAGTCACCTATCAGGTTTTGCGCGACTTAGGCATGAATCTGATTTTTGGCAATCCGGGCTCGACAGAATTGCCCTTTCTTCGCGACATGCCGCCTGATTTTCAGTATGTCCTCGGCCTGCACGAACGCACCGCCATAGGCATGGCTTTGGGATACGCGATGGCCAGAGGCAAAGCGGCGTTCGTCAACGTGCATTCCGTGGCCAGCGCAGGCAACGGCCTCTCCGCCCTAATCGACGCGTTCTACTGCCACGCTCCGCTCGTCGTGACCACCGGCCAGCAGGATCGCCGCCAAGCCCTCGCCGAACCTTTTCTCGTCAGTCGCGCGGTAGAAACCGTCAAGCCCTATGTCAAATGGGCCTACGAACCGCTCCGCGCTGAGGACGTACCCGCGACCATTGCGCGTGGCTGCTATCTCGCGATTCAACCGCCCATGGGACCGGTCTTCCTCTCTATTCCCATGGACGATTGGACTCACGAATGCCAGAACTTGAGCGTGCGCAAGGTCTCTCCAATCGTTGAGCCCGATTCCGCTGCCCTCGGCGAAGTGGTTCGCGCGCTCAACTCGAGCGCCAATCCCGCTTTCGTTGTAGGCTCGCAAATTGAAGAAGATAAGGCATGGAATGAAGTTGTCGCTCTTGCCGAGCGTCTCAACGCCGACATTTATCAACAGCCCATTCCTCCGCGCTGGACTTTTCCGCGAACGCATCGCCTTTTTCGCGGAGGCTTGTTGCCCGCGCAGAGTCCCCTTGCCGATCAACTCGCCGGCTATGACACCGTCGTCGTCCTCGGCGCGCCAATCTTTCTTTATTACGCCTACGTTCCCGGCCACACCATCAAGCCCGGCACCAAGCTATTTCAAATCACGAATTCTCCGCAGGATGCCGCGGCTGCGCTGGCAGGAACGAGTGTCGTAGGCAACCTGGCCATTGCCGCCCGCTACCTTCGCGCTCACACCGAGCCCCGAGTTCAAAAATCGTCATCCGCTCGAAGCGATCCAATGCCCCCCAGCCCCGAATATCCCATCACAGCCGCATATCTTTTCAGCGTGCTCAACAAAGTCATGCCGCGAAACACGATCATTGCTGAGGAGTGCCCTTCCTCGAAAGGCGATCTCGACACATATCTTCTGCTGGATGAGCCCTGCTCGTTCTATTCCGTGCCAAACGGCATTCTGGGATTCGGTCTTCCCGCTGCCGTCGGCTTGCAACTCGCGCATCCCGAGAGAAGAGTCGTATGCCCGGTCGGCGACGGCTCCGTCCAATACTCCATCCAGGCCCTTTGGAGCGCGGTTCAGTACAAGGCGCCGGTGATTTTTGTCGTTTTGCGCAACGGTGACTACACCGCACTGAAATCCTTCTGTGATTTCACGCGCGTAGGACGCAACGTGCACGGCATGGATTTGCCAGGCATCGATATGGTGAAAATCGCGCAGGGCTACGGAATGGCCGCCCAAGAAGTAGACCAACCCGGAGAGCTCGAATCCGTACTGAAAGAAGCCTTCGCATCGCAAGGACCGCTGCTAATCAGCGTCAACATTGCAAAGGGCGGACAGACTTGCATGGGTATGGATCAGTCCGTCAATCCGCCGGACTACGGATAGAACTTCAGCTGTCAGACATTCTCCCGCTATATGATTTGGTCTCTAGTGTCCGCCTCTTGACGGAGCAGCCGCGCAAGCTGGCACCCTCTTTAGCCCGGAAATCTCGCAAGGAATGAAACAAAAGGCTGAATGGAAGTGGAAAAAGGCCGCTTTCTCGAAGCGAGACTCTCTTCCCGTCTGAAGCTCATTTTTCACGTCACGTGGTGGCCCAGCTCGACGGGAGTTGGCTGACGTGGGAAGGGCAGGCTAGCCGCGCTGCCGATCGAATCCTCGCCCGGAAGTCCTAGTTCGTTTCCTCGCCGGCGCCCGCCGCGGCTTTTGGGAAGCCAATCGCAATGCCCTCTTTAGCAAATCACGCAAAGCGTCGGGATGGACGTGCGAAAGCCGGACCAAAATCCACGGATATTTCAAGTAGTGATCGGTGATGTAGTAGGTCTCCGGGTCCGTGGCCATCATCTCTTCGCGCTCCTCAAAAGTCGTGCCCACAACAAGCGATTCGCCGTCTTCTTTAAGCCGCGCGATTAAATTTCCGCCAATCTTGAATGCCGCCGTCCCATACGATGTGCCTTCTTCCACATGTTCGAGGGATAAGGCCGCCTTGCGGACATCTTTAAATGTCATGGGCATTGCGCGCTCCTTCGCTCCTCGATCTTCCTGACGCACTCGGAGCCAAAAGGAGCACGTTCCACTGACCTCAGGTGCCCAGTATAAGCTCATTGCTTGCTTCGCTAGGCGATCCTGTTGGTGGCTGCGGAAGGAAGGGAAAAGTCTCCGGCGTTGCGCTTGACTGCTCCGGCGCTCGCGTTTGAAAGTGCCGGGTGGAGCGAGAAATTTTTTTCGCTTCACCTGCCGCCGCTGAGTACCTAGAACGAATACTTCAGCGAAAACTGCAGTTGCCGCGGGTTAAACATCGTTCGCGGTCCGCCAAATAGCGGATTCGGAACCGGAGGACCACCAGCGGGGCAGCCACCCAGGTTTTGTACATGCTCGATGGCAATGGAGGCCGCGTCCTTGTAGTGAACGGGAACCTGCCCATTGCAGAAGTTATAGGTTCCATACACCGAGGTCACTTCATTGACGTTGGCACGGTTCAGCGCATTGAACGCGTCAACCGCCGCTTCGATCCTGTTGTGCTCGCGGAAGATGAAGTGACGCGACACACGAAGGTCCCACGCCACGAGAGAATCTCCCCAATACGTGTTTCGAGCCGCGTCACCGACGCGATCCGTCACCGGGTTTGTGTCTCCGTTGGCATCGAAGCCCACAAACATTGTGAATGGGCGGCCCGACTGGGCAGTAATGATGCTGCTCAGCTCGAAATTTCGCAGGAGGGTCTTTTCGGGTCCATCCGCGGTGAAATTGGCGATAAAACGGTTGCGAATGTCCTGGTTCGAGTTGGCCCGTTCGAGAGGCCGGTCATAGAAGTCTTCGGGAGTGCTCACAAAGGTTGTAAACGTTCCATCGTCCAGCGTTTTCGAATACGTATAGTTGGCGTTAAACCGCAGGTATTGCCCGAGGTGCTGCGTCGCCTGGATCGTCCCGCCATGGTACACGCTGTTTCCGCTGTTGTCGGTGAAGTAGAGCAAGCCGGCATTGGTGTAGAGCGCTCCGCTGAAATTGGCTTTGCCCGCTGGCCAATCGGGAGGAGGTGCCCCGGCGGCAGCGCAGGTCGTAGCCGCGGTTGTGATTCCTTGCTCGGGGCAGACGTTCAAGTTCTCCGCACGCACGAGTTTGTGCGCCGCAACAAAAAGATAGCTTATGCTGAGCACAAGCCCGTGGCCGAGCTCTCTGTCAATCTGCAGCGTAGCCTGCTCCGAGTAAGGGATGCGGCTGTTGTGGTCCACCATTCCGGCGCCGGCCGTCACGGTCGTTCCGGCAGGCCCGGTAATATATTCAGGCGGCACCTGGCCTGTTGTGATCAGGGTCGCCGCGGCCTGTGCTGGCAGTATCACTTGCCCGCCTGGATTTGGCGGCCCGGGCGTCAGCTGGTTCAAAACCCATGTTGCGGAGTTCGCGCCCGTTCGAATGCCCGGCAGGTTTTCGTTCGGAATTATTACCGGCTTTTGGGGCTGCGTAATGAAGAGGAACGACAAGTTGTAGCGGTCATCAAACATCCCAAATCCGGCACGGATGACCGTATGCTTGTCTGGAGAATAGGCGAATCCCACTCTCGGCTGCCAGCCCCGGTAGTCCGGATTGATCTGCTTTTCCAAACCCTTCTCGAAGTCCCAGCGCAATCCGTAGTTGAACGTCAGCTTCGGAGTGAGACGCCACTGGTCCTGTGCGTAGAAACCGTAATAGCTGTGGTTAAGCGTCTCTGAGAAATTCGCCGTTTGCGAAGGCAAATAGGCGTTCGACCAGCTGTTGGCAGTACAAACGTTTCCGGGACAAAGCGTCGGCGGCTCAAAACCCGGCGTAACAGAGCCAGGTCCAACCGGAGCCCCCCAAAAGACGATTGGCGTGCCATCCAGAACCGGCGGCAGAGGACACGTGTCGCCGGGGTTCGTTGACGAAGGTATGTCCGCGCCCGGGTTCACGAAATTAGCAAACTCCACAAGGCAATTGATCCCCGGCAGAACAATACGCATCGGCGTGAATCCCGGCCAGATTACAAAGTTATTGATAAAGTTTGTGTCCACACCGAACTTTGCGAGATGTGCCCCTTTCACCCACCCGATCGAGTCCGTGGCTTGCACCCGGCTTTCGTAGATGGCATCCAGTACGCCAAAGTTGTGGCCGAAAAGCAGGTCGTTCGGAATATCCAGGTTCGGCTGGCCAGTCACGCCGGGGAAGTTATAGTGCCGCCGCGACCATTGCACGAGAGCTGTGTTTACAAGGTTCGGAGAAATCTGCGAATTGAGAATGCCCACCAGCGCCTGATCCCGGATGAAGGCATCATGACCGCTGCTCGGCGCTCCGATACCTCCTCCGTCCAGTGTGTCGCCAACCAGCAAGTTCAGCTCGCGGCCGTCGAAGATGTTATATCTCGCCGAGAGGTGATTGTTCTTATTGATCTGATGATCGAGTTTAATAATGCCGTTGTCCGTGTTCTTCGTTGTCAGGATATTGATGTTTTCCGGCGGAAGCCCCAAAGCCTCCTTGGCTTGATTGATCAAGGCCAGCTCCGTGGATTCCGTTCCGTTGGAAAGGCCCACCGGTCCCACCAGCGTGCTTGGATAAGTGGGAGACTCCCCGCGCCGCTGTCCCTCATAATTGATAAAAAAGAAAGTCTGGTCTTTCCTGATCGGGCCGCCAAGCGTCGCGCCGAATTGATTCTGGCGCAGCGTGTCCCCCTGCGGCGCGGGCTGCAGCAGGGATCGCGCGTCCGTCGCGTTGTTCTGCAAATAGTCGTAAGCCGAGCCGTGCATATCGTTCGTCCCGGATTTCGTAACGATATTGACGATTCCCCCGAGCGCCCGTCCGTATTCCGCTCCAAATCCATTGTTGACCACGCGGAATTCGCTCACCGCTTCTTGCGACGGCGTCGATCTCTGCGATCCCGTCGCCGTGTTGATCGTGTCTGCTCCGTCCACGGTGACGGCATTGCTCAAGTCGCGCATGCCGCCAAAGGAAATCCGCGTTACTTCAAACTCCGTGATGGTGGACTGCAAGCTCGTGCGGCCGGTGGCAACGCCTGGCGTCAAAAGAGCAAAATCCGTGAAGAGCCTCCCGCTGATGGGAAGATCCTGAATTTGTCTGGTGTCGATGACCTGGCTGATTTCCGTCCTCGTTGGTTCAACGGGCGGGGTTTCCGTTGTTACCACCACTTTTTCCGCGCTCTGCGCGACGCTCACGGCCACGTCGATCGTAGCGACTTGGCCCACCGTCAGCACGATTCCCGTTTGCGTCGATTTGGCGAATCCCGAAGCATCCGTCGTCAATTCATAGCTGCCTGGAGGAAGATTGGGAATGACGTAAAGGCCGTTGTCATTCGAAACGGCGGTGTAGGTGCGATTGGTACCCAGGTCCCGCAAGGTGAGGGTCGCTTTCGCAACGGAGCCCCCGCTGGCGTCCCGTACCGTTCCATTCAACTGTGCGCCGCTGGCCCCGCCTTGCGAAAATGCCGGTTTTGCCCAGCCACACAGAATCATGATCCCAAGGACGGCCCAAACCCCTAAACTTCGCCTCATGAATCACCCCCAAGAAACCGATTCGAACCAGCGATTCTTGCTATCCAGATCCTGAATACACCCCGTCTGGCGTGCAGGTCTAATGCTTCGAACAGCTGCTGTCAAGTCTTTAATCGGGCGTTCGTGCGAATATCGTCCGCATTTCCTTGGCGACCTCCGCTCGGACCCTTTTTTCTTCCGGCAAAACACTCGTTTCGCCCAAACGCTTGCCTGCGCATAATGGCGGCGCTTCATCTGACAATCAGGGAGAGCTCCTGCGCAGCGGCTTTCAGGTGCGGAAGAAATCGCACCTGCAAGTCTTGGATGGAAACGCGCTGCGCGTGCGCGCCAACATTCAGGGCCGCAACCACTCTTCCGGCAGGACCGCGAATGGGAACGGCCATGGAGCGCAAGCCAGACTCCAGTTCCTGATCCACAATGGAGTAGCCGTTTCGCTGAACCAATCGCAGAATCTGGCGGAGTTTATCGGCGTTCGCAACGGTTCGCTCCGTGTGGCGCTTGAATTCGACGCGGGCAAGAAACTCATCAAGTTTTTCCAGAGGCAGGTCCGCCATCAATACGCGGCCCATGGAAGTACAAAACGCGGGCAGCCGGCTACCCACTACAAGATCGATGGACATGATTCGCGTCACGTTGGCGCGGGCGATGTAAACGATGTCCGTTCGATCGAGCGTCGCGATGGAGCAGGATTCATGCAGGATGCGGCTGACCTCCTCGAGAACCGGCTGCGCCATTGCTGCCAGTGGCATCGAAGAAATGTAGGAATGACCGAGGGCGAGAACGCGGGGCCGAAGATGAAAATGTCTGCTGTCGTCGCTTGCAGCGAAGCCAAGCTTCGCAAGTGTATAGAGGCATCGCCGCACCGCGGCGCGGGAGAAGCCCGTCTTTGCGCTGATTTGGGAAACCGTGAGTTCGCGCTGGCGTTGCGAAAAGGCCTGGATCACCGCCAGTCCCCGTGCCAGCGACGTCATGAAGTTGGGATCGCCGCTATATTCGTCGATTTGTGCGGACATCGTGAGCGGCGCGCCGGGCGGAGCATTCGAATCCGGCTTGCTCGAGGCCGGTTCATTCGAAACCGGTTTGGTTGGCAGCAGTTGTTTCGAAGAGGGCCCGCCTGGTGCGGGATGCTTCGAGTCCTTGCTTTTGGGCAACGGTTGTTTCGTAGCGGGCCGGGCCAGGCCGACAGGTTTCGAAGCAGCTGCATTTGAGGCGTGTTGCCGGGAGCCCGGATCTGAAAAGGCGGCAGCCATTGGAATCCCCCTTGGAAACGACCATCGAAAAAACCGATACCGGCGGTCCACATTACACTCTTTTGAGCGATATGCGCCCAATATTTCGATAATCGATATTGCCGGGAATTGCCGGAGTGCCATAGAATGCCCCGCGCGGTGGATATGTTGTTAAGAGGCAGGAGCAGCGTTGGCATGAACAAGATTCCCGGTTACCGGCGATACATCCCCGGCACGCAGCCGCGCCATTTGCATCCTTCCTATGTTTCTTCCATCAAGCGGGCGCCGCAACAGCCTCTCGTGTGGCTTCCGCATACGCTTTCTGAAATTACGGGGCCCGTATTCGGGGCGGAGATTGCCGATGTGAAGGCTTCTGATCTGACGAGACAACATTCGGGTGAGCCGGTCGGCGAGCGAATTATCGTGAGTGGACGCGTCCTTGATGAAAGCGCGCGGCCCGTGCCTCACACGCTCGTAGAAATCTGGCAAGCCAATGCGGCTGGGCGCTACCTTCACGGTAACGATCAGCACAATGCGCCGCTGGATCCGAACTTTACCGGTTGCGGACATGCGGTGACAGATTCCGAAGGGCGCTACCGATTCGTAACGATTCGGCCGGGCGAATATCCCTGGGGGAATCATCACAATGCCTGGCGGCCAGCACATATTCATTTTTCGCTGTTCGGTCCCGCGTTCGCCACGCGGCTGGTGACGCAGATGTATTTCCAGGGTGATCCGCTGATTCCCTTCGATCCAATCTTTAACTGTACGGACGATGAAAAAGCGCGGAACCGGCTTATTTCGCAGTTCGATTGGGAGACCACCATCCCGTCACAAGCGCTGGGCTACCGGTTCGACATCGTTTTGAGCGGGTGCGAAAGCACTCCCATGGAGACTCATGGTCATGGAGAAAAGTCATGAGTCTTCCGGCAACAACCTGGCAGACCGTTGGCCCGTTTTTCAGCATCGGTTTTTCGTGGCTCTATCGGGACAATTTGGCGGGGCCTGGTGTTTCCGGCAGCCGCGTTGAAATCTCGGGCCGCGTTCTTGACGGCGAAGGCAATCCGGTGCCTGACGGAATCGTGGAAATCTGGCAGGCGAATTCTCAAGGCAAATACGCTCATCCGGGTGACCCCCAGGAAAAAAAGGTCGAGGAAGGCTTTACCGGCTATGGGCGCGTTCCGACGGACGGCGCCGGACTTTTCCGCTTTACGACCATCAAGCCGGGACGAGTGCCCGGGCCGGATGGACATTTACAGGCGCCCCATCTGGAGATTTCCGTTTTTACGCGGGGGCTGTTGCGGCGGCTCATTACGCGGATTTACTTTCCAGACGAATCCAGCAACGCTCAAGATTTCGCGCTCAATCTTGTAGACGCTGGCCGCAGGAGCACGCTTATCGCAAAACAGACGGATGCAGGCTCTGGCGCTCTCGAATGGAACGTAATTCTTCAGGGACCGGGCGAAACGGTTTTCTTCGATGTTTGATTCATCTGCCGTTCCTGCCTTTGCCGACGGAATCGAAAGACCAGGGCCGGCGAAAAAAATAGCAGCAGTCGGGATTCGCAGGGAGAAATAGAGAGAACTGTGCGTCCGGGCAAGCTTGGCCCAGCAAGGTTGCGCCCTTAGACGAGGATTGCCGTCAGAACGGATATTGACGGCGCCCCGTCTGGATGGTAACCCATTTTACTTCGGTCATTTCGTCGGTGGACCAGCGGCCGCCTTCGCGGCCCATCCCGGAATCTTTTACGCCACCGAAGGGAACGGTGCCTTCATCGTGGATTGTCGGGCCGTTCAGATGGACCATGCCAGCTTCCAGTTCGAGGGCAAAGCGCATCGCGAGTTGTAGATTATTGGTGAGCACGGCGGAAGACAGGCCGTAGGTCGAACTGTTGGCTAGCACGAGCGCGTGATCGGCATCATTGGCTTTCGTCACGGCGGCTACGGGGCCAAAGAGTTCGTCTCGGAACGCGGCCATTTCGGGCGTCACGTCGGCGACGACAGTCGGATGGTAGAAATTCCCCTCGTACTTTCCGCCGGTCAGCAGGCGCGCGCCGCCTGCCACCGCCTCCTTGATTTTCTTGTCGATCATCGGACATTGCGAGGAGCGAATCAGTGGACCAATCACCGTGTGCGGGTCGCGCGGGTCGCCTACTCTCATTGTTTGCGCCTTTGCGGCGAAGCGTTTCAGGAATTCTTCATAGACGGGGGCCTCGACGATAATCCGCGAACCGGCCATGCAGATTTGCCCTTGATGAATAAAAATGCCGAAACACGCCGTGTCCACCGCGTAATCCAGGTCGGCGTCCTTCAAAATGATTAGCGGGCTCTTTCCGCCCATTTCGAGGACACAACGTTTACCGCGCTTTGCGCACTCGACCGCAATCATTCTTCCGACCGCCGACGAACCAGTAAAGGAAAGCAGCTTGACGCGCGGATCGTCGAAAAGGACCCTTGCTAACGTTGGACCGTCCCCGGGAACCACGTTGAAAACTCCAGCCGGCACGCCGGCGCGTTCAAAGATCTCCGCAAGCTTCAGTCCAACAAGCGATGTTTCTTCCGAGGGCTTCAGGACGAATGTATTTCCGCACGCGAGGGCGAATGCTACCTTCTTCAGCGAGAGCACCACGGGAAAGTTGAAGGGAGAAATCCCGGCGACGACACCCAAAGGGCGGCGGATGGCCATGGAGATCATCCCTGGCACATCGGAAGGAAATACGTCGCCCCGGATGCGGCGCGCCTCGCCGGCAATCGAACGAACTAGGTTTGCGGCGAAGGGCACCTCGAAATGAGCTTTGCCAAAAGTCGATCCCGCCTCATCGATCAAAAGCTCGATCATTTCCTCGGAAGCCTTCTCGAGTTCATCGGCGGCCCGCATGAGTATGCGTTCGCGCTCCGCGGCCAGGGTCGCGCCCCATGCGTTTTTCGCAGCCTCGGCTGCATCGATCGCAGCGCGCATGTGCTGCTCCTGAGCCATAAAAACGCGCGCAAACGGTTTCTGATTCGAGGGATTAATCACGTCGGAGAACGCTGACGGCGGAACTTCAATCGTCTTACCGCCAATATAAGGAGTCGAGAACATCCTGCCTCTTTTCTTGGTGCGACAAGCAACGCATCAGGCGGAGCAATCCCTTTGAACCAGATCGAAAAAAAACAGACGCTTATCGCACCCGCGCAAAATTATGATTGACGGGATGATTTTTCTCCGCGCTCCGGCGAATGTCAAGCGACAGCTCTTGATACGGGAATTATCCGGCATGTAGATTGTTTCCACGCTGAGACGCCGCACGGATGCCGAGATTCCGCTCAGGGAAGATCCCCTTCCGGTGAGTGTCCGTAGTTGGGAAGCAAGAGGTTCAGGGCAGCGGCCAGCGCTAAAGCCGCGGCAAGGCCTATGAGCAAGGAGGTGTAGGAGCCAGTCAAATCGAATGCACGGCCCAGAATCACCGGACCAATGGCTCCCGCGGCGGCGTAGAACGTCCACGTAAGACCATAAAGGGTAGAAAAAGCGCGCAATCCAAAATAACGCGTCAGCAAATAAGGCGTGATGGCCGCTTCGCCACCGGCCCCGATGCCAATCAGAGCGGCGGCCAGGCAGCCCGCAGGAAAGCTGCTGGCGCGCGCGAGCAGAAAAATGCCCGCGGCGGTAATCAGGTTCACTACAAGGGCGACACGCGCGCCGAAGAATCGGTCGAGGAGCCAGCCAACGCCGATCCTGCCGAGCAGGCTCGAACCACCGAGCACGGAAGCGCATAGAGCTGCATCCGCGGCCGTGATTCCGCGATCCGTCAGCAAAGCGGAAAGGTGGGTGATCGCTCCATTCATGCTGATCGAGCTCACGAAAAGGACAGCGACGATAATCCAGAAGGCAAAAGAGCGCAGGCCCTGCTGCCACGTCCGCCCGGGATATGAGACGGGAGCGGTCTTCTGTCGCACCTCGCCGCGTTCGACGATATAGCGCCAACTGAGCGGCAGGCCGAGTAGAAGAGCAAGGCAGCCGAGAGAAAGGTAAGCTGCCCTCCAGCCCGCGCGGCTAATGATCGCTTGCGCGACAACCGGCAGGATCATGGCTCCGAGTCCAGCTCCCACCATTACAAAAGCGAGCGCCATTCCCAGTCGCCGCTGAAACCACGTTGAAATCGATCGCGAATAGGCGAGATGAGCAGCCCCGTTCCCCACCAGGCCCAGTACGATGCACGTCACATAGAACTGCCACAGATGAGAGCGCAAAAGAGCCAGCGAAAGGATGGCGCAGCTATACACCGTCATCGAGGGAAGGATGATGCGGCGCGGACCAAAGCGATCGATCCACCGGCCTAGCAGCGGGGAGATCAGGCCCAATGTGATAGCGGCAAGTCCAAAACCGAGCGAGACGCTTTCGCGGCTCCAGCCGAACTGCGCGCTCAGCGGTTTCACAAAAACCGCGAACGTGTAGACGAACAGCGATCCGAATCCGGCCATTACGCCAAGGCATGCAGCCAGAACCACGCGCCAGCCGTAGTAGCCGAGTTCGAATTCCGTCCGTTCGGCTGCGGGTCCGGCAGTTCGAGCTGTATTTCCGGGAACGGGCTCTATCAAGGCTCAGCCCCACACGCGGCGGGCTGTATCTGCGACAAGCTTTAGCTTGGCCCACTGCCGGTCTTCGGTGATGAGATTTCCTTCGGCGGTGGAGGCGAAACCGCACTGCGGGCTGAGCGCCAAGTTTTCCATCGGCACGTAGCGCGAGGCTTCTTCGATGCGCTTGGCAAGCTCCGTGGAATTTTCCATTTGCGGGACTTTCGAGCTGACAAGCCCAAGAACGACTGTCTTCCCTTTGGGGACGAAGCGCAACGGCTGAAAGGTTCCGGAGCGCTGGTCGTCATATTCTAGGAGGAAGCGATCGACATCCAGAGTTCCGAACAATTTCTCGGCGATAGCGTCGTAGCCGCCTTCCGCGTACCAATGGCTGCGGTTGTTTCCACGGCAGAGATGGATAGCAAGGGTTACGCCGGGACGGCGCGCGGCACGGAAACAGGCGTTGTCGGCCTTAACGGCTTCCTCGAGGGCGTCGTCCGGATCCATGCCAATTTCCGAGCGGATCCATTCGCGCCACTTGGGATCCATGTAGTAACTGTAGCGAGGCGCGTCAATTTGGATGTAGTTCACGCCAGCGCTCGAGAGAGCCGCTAGATCGCTTTTCATGATGTCAACCACGGCCCACAAGAGTGCCGAATGGTCTTTGTAGATAGTATCGGTAACGCCGCGTTTGAAAGAGATGGCGGGAAATTGAGTGGCACTCGGCAATGTCATTTTGATGTTGCCGGGGCTGTGCTTTTTGGTGAACGGCAATTCGTGGCCAGTGAGCGGCATCGTCTGGCGCAATTTCTTGGTTACGATACCGTTGACATTGCTGACAGGAGCAGCGCCTTTGTCTCCAGCACTCCAGTTTCTCGCCACGGCATCGCCGAAATCGAAACCTTCGACGGCGTCCGTGAAGTCGCTCATGAAGTTGCGTCGGCGCAACTCGCCATCGGTGAAGATTTCAAAACCTAGTTCCTTTTGCTTTTCAAGCACGCGGAGAATGTGCTGATCCTCAAGGGCGCGCAACTTCTCCGCGTTCCCCCCTTTGTTCCGGGCCTCCAGCAAATCAGAAGGCCTCAAGAGGCTACCGATGTGATCGGCTCGATATTGTGCAGGCATGCCTGGGTGCTCCCTCTCCGCTTTGTTCGGATGCATATGCCGGGAAACGCGTTCCTTCTCCTCTTGCATTGCGAGTACAGGATAGTACGCCTGTTTTGCATTTGGACAAAAGGTGATGGCAGCAAATCGGCTTGGCCGAATTGCACCGCGAATGCGAATTTGCCCTCAGAAGAGACCGACCTGTTATCCTCCGAGAGTTCGTACGTCATCCCTTCGATCAGGAACGACCTGCATAGGCGATTGGGCAAAACATGACAACCAAGCAACCGTTCTACGGGTGGAAGCTCGTCGGCGCTCTGTGGCTTCTGGATTTTCTCAACATGGGATTCCCCCTCTACGGGGGAGCGGTGATCAACACGTACATGCTGAAGGAAATCGCGATGAGCCGAAGCACTTACGGCTTGGGATTTACGCTTTTGAACCTGCTTGTGGGGCTGGCATCCGTCATCGTAGCTGCATCGATTGTGAAGTGGAGTATCCGTAGGGCTTTTGCGATTGGCTCCGCTGTGATTCTTTCAGGCGCGCTTTGGCTGGCGTTGCTTGCATCAGAGCCCTGGCATTATGTCGTGGGTTTCGGAATTCTCATAGGCACTGGGATTAGTTTCGGGACGATTGCTCCTGTGTCGACGGCGGTAACAAGATGGTTCAGGCGATATCGAGGAAGGGCGATGGCTGTCGCCCTCAGCGCCTCGGGGTTTGCGGGCTTTATTTGCGCGCCACTTACCAATAAAATTCTCGCGGCCAATGGCGGAAATTGGCGCCAGGCCTGGGAGGTTGTGGCGGGCGTGGCGGTATTTTCCGCGCTCGTTGCTCTTCTATTCGTAAAAGCGAGCCCGGCAGCTCTAGGGC
>Ga0210391_10000978_pt1 | contig 27185 bp, 22 predicted proteins | sample IncBWC12OmetaG_FD_160573 | JGI IMG/M metagenome (GOLD analysis project Ga0210391, IMG submission 160573) | Forest soil microbial communities from Barre Woods Harvard Forest LTER site, Petersham, Massachusetts, United States - Inc-BW-C-12-O ... | reverse complement strand
CACGCGGCGTTGCTGCGTCAGGGTTTCCCCCATTGCGCAAAATTCCCCACTGCTGCCTCCCGTAGGAGTCTGGACCGTGTTTCAGTTCCAGTGTGTCCGTGCGCCCTCTCAGGCCGGATACAGATCACCGCCTTGGTGGGCCATTACCCCGCCAACTAGCTAATCTGCCGCGACCCCCTCCTTAAGCGAATTGCTCCTTTGACCCGTAGGTGTTATGCGGTATTAGCCCGGATTTCTCCAGGTTATTCCCCACTCAAGGGTAGGTTAGTCACGTGTTACTCACCCGTGCGCCACTTTACTCATGGATTGCTCCACTTTCTCGTTCGACTTGCATGTGTTAGGCACGCCGCCAGCGTTGATTCTGAGCCAGGATCAAACTCTCGTTTGAAACCTGATGGTTACAACCAGACGACGGAGGTCGCCGGAGTAACCGCCCTCACAGCGCTCGAAAGGCTGCGAGGGACTAACATTGTGAGAATGATCAAACCAAGATCTTCTTCCATTCTCACGACTGGCATGTTCAACCTGATTGTCAAAGATCCACACCGGTTTACCGCCTGAGCGGGCCGCTTTGGATCGGGAATCGCAGCATCGCTGCGGCCCTCGAACTTGTTGCGCTGCATTTTTGCGCGAACTTTTCAAGACTATCGAAAATCGCGGGGCAGGTCAAGAAAAAATCTCAAGATCTTTTCTTCGCTTCCCTTGCAACGCCAAACTTTGAAAGATCGTTCTTCACGCAGCTACTGGCTGCTGAAGGCAGACTTTATGCCTGCATACAAACATGAGGAGTTCAACTCCTCTACTTGCAATGGATTGTTCGCTCTAATGAGGCGCCCAGCGCCCGTCGAACACCCGTCTCGCTTAAACTAAGGCAGACTCAAGAGCCCGCACAGCGAAACCAATTTGCAACTACTGCTCTTCCGTAACTTTTCTAATGTAACACACCGGCATCGCTCTTGCAACCGGTCGGAGCTGCTTTATTACCACGCCGCGTCCGAATCAAACCATCCTTCGCGGCAACAGTTTGGATACTACCATCTCCCCTCGGCCGGACAAATGTTGAAAACCAGGTGAATCTGTTGAAAAGGCCGTGAAAGCTCCTGATCGAGCCTCCGTGACAAGTACTCTTGAGAACCTGTGCGTTCTCCCCTATTATTCCTCCACCATCGCTTTGCCGCGCCTGGAGCCCTTGTGCATAAACGACTTATCCCGATCTTTCTTCTCGCCTTCGCCTCTCTCGCTGCCACCGCTCAGCCGGCTGCTCCTCAGGCCGCCTTCGTCAAACCCGGAGACAACCTGGTAATCGAGAACATTCCCCCGAGGCCTATCGCCGCGACCTCCGCCGCGTCGAGTACGGAGACGAGCGCGACCCGGCGATGCGCGCCTATCTCGAAAAGATCACGCCCATGAACCACCTCGACTCCATGCATAAGCCCATCTTCGCTGTCGTCGGCAAGAACGATCCGCGCGTCCCGTGGACGGAATCCCGCCAGATCCTCGATAAACTCAACGCCCAGGGCACGCCTACATGGTTTCTCATGGCCAACGACGAAGGCCACGGCTACGCCAAAAAGAAGAACCAGGATTTCCTCTTCGAGGCCGAGGTGATGTTCATCCAGAAGTACCTGCTCGATCAGAATTAATCTCTGAAGACTGCCATCCTTACCGGAAGCCGCGCGCCTGCACTCGCCAAGCAGGCTGCCTCGGGTTGAATCGGCGACGAAACCCGAACTAGTCCTGCCTCGCAATCACACCCAGATCCGTAAGCCCGTTTACGAAGAACTGCACCGCCAGCGCCATCAGCAGAAGGCCCATGATACGCACCAGAATGCGGATCCCGGTTTCACCTAGCAGTCGTCGCAACCGGTCCGCGCCATTGAGCACGCCATAACTAGCAAGCGCCGTAATCGCAATGGCCGCAATGATCGCGAACATCTGCCATTTTGTCGGCGCGGAGCCCACCAGCACCATCACGCTCGATATCGCGCCCGGTCCCGCCAGCATGGGAATCCCCAGCGGCACGATGCCGGCGTCTTCTTTCGCAGCGCCTTCCTGTGCCTCCTCCGACGCTTCCTGCGTGGGCGAGCGCTTCGCCTCCAGCATGTCGATGCCGATCAGCAGCAGGATCAACCCGCCCGCAATTTCAAAGGCCGGCAGCGTGATGCCGAACATGCGGAAGATCAGCCGCCCGGCTATCGCAAACGCCGTCAGCACAATAAAGCAGGTCAGCGAAGCCTTGGCCGCCATCCTTTTGCGCCGCTTCGCCTCTGCCCCCGATGTAATCGCAATAAACGACGGAATTGCGGCGAACGGGTCGACCAGGAAGAAAATAGAGCTCAGCGCCAGCACGGAAAACCGTACGTAAGTCGAGTGCAGTCCATGTGCGACCGCCGTCGCCGGTCCAAAAATCGCAGCCCAGCTTGCCGCCCAGTCGGCCGCATTGATCGCGCCGTGCATCCCCTGACCTTACCTCATCCGGTATCCCCGCCCTAATGCGCAGATTTGAGCACCGTGCGCGGAAATATCTGCATTTTTTGTCTATCAGCGAAGCTCTTCGCCCTGGCGAGTCAGCTTCTGTTGTCGTGAGTCAAAAATTCTCGATGCTCGCGTATAGAAGACCTTACCCCAATTGGTTGCCTGCTGTTTGATGCGGTTAATTATCTTGATATCAACGACTTAAATCATATTCATACTATGGCATCGCCCTTGCCTTTTCTAAATTATTGCCCAGGGATCCTCCACGCAGTTCGACCTGCCGGCAAATCAAAAGAAATGAGCGAGCCATCCGATGAACCAGAGTGAATGCGGCACGAACGACATTGCATCATCTGTTCCCTTTATCCTTCTCGCAAGCGATAACCGACGCGGTGCTGAGCATCTTCACCGCAGCCTGCAACAGGAAGGCTTCACCGTCCAACTGGCGTCCGGTTACTCCGATCTCGAAGACCATAACTTCGAACAGAGAGACTCCGCAACGCTGTCACCACACCCGCATGGTGTTGTCCTGCTCGAAGTCACCGATCCCCGGTCGGTTGAAGCTGCCGTCGACGTCGCGATGCGCCTCAAGCGCCGCAATCCCAGCCAGTTCGTCGGCTATATCGTCGACCCGATACTTCATACCAGCGGCCTGGCAGGAGACGCGGTCTTTCCCCGCAGTGTGCGTCATCTCCCCCGGGCACTACGTGATTTCTTCCGCGACGGCTCGGCACCTTCGCGATAGCCGCACCGTGGCAGGCCTGCTCCGCGTGCCCGTTGGCCAATTTCGGCGAGATTACAGAAGTTTCCGAGTTACTCCCTTGGCCAGCTTCTCTGATCTATTTCGGGATGCCGAACGTCTATAATCAATTGTTCAGCAGAAAAGGAGCAGGCAAAGGTATGCCTATTCAGCACACCGGCAAAATCTGGCATAACGGCAACTTGATCCCCTGGGACAGGGCGCAGATTCACGTCATGAGCCATGTCATCCACTACGGCTCATCGGTCTTCGAAGGTATCCGCTGCTACGGACAGCCGTCCGGCGCCGCTGTCTTCCGCCTGCCCGAGCACATGCAGCGTCTGCTCGATTCGGCCAAGATTTACCGCATGCCCATGCCTTATTCCCTCGACCAGCTTTCGACTGCTGTCGTCGAACTCGTCGAAGCCAACGGCGTCGCCCCCTGCTACATCCGGCCCATCGCCTTCCGCGGATACGGAGAGATGGGCGTCAATCCCAAGCACTCGCCCGTCGAGGTCTACATCGGAAACTTTCCCTGGGGCAAGTATGTTCCTGGCGATGCCGCCGACGTCTGCGTCTCCTCCTGGAACCGTTCCGCGCCCAACACCACCCCCTCGCTCGCCAAGGCTGGCGGAAACTACCTCAACTCGCAGCTCATCCGCATGGAAGCTGACATCAACGGCTACGCCGAAGGCATCGCTCTTGATGTCAACGGATATCTCTCCGAGGGCTCCGGCGAAAATCTCTTCATCGTGCGCAACGGCGTCATTTACACCACGCCGCTTGCCAACTCCGTGCTCTCCGGAATCACGCGCGACTGCGTGCTCACCCTCGCCCGCCACTTCGGCATGCCCGTGGTCGAGCAAGCTTTGCCGCGCGAGCTGCTCTACATCGCCGACGAAGTCTTCTTCACCGGCACCGCGGCCGAAGTCACCCCGATTCGCTCCGTTGACCGCATCACCATTGCCGACGGCAATCCCGGCCCCATCACCCGACAGCTGGCCGATGAATTCCTCGGCATCGCCAACGGACTCCGACCCGACCGTTACGGCTGGCTCACACCCGTCAACGTTAATGTGGAGCAGCCTGTATCGGTCTAAGCTAAAGGTGGCATCGCCAAAGACAAAGCCCGGCCATTGAGCCGGGCTTCACTTTCATTACAATTGCTGCCACATGGCAACCTACCTGCTGATTCATGGCGCATGGCATGGCGGCTGGTGCTGGAGCAAGGTCATACCCCTGCTCAAAGCGAAGGGCCATAAAGTGCTCGCGCCTGATCTGCCCGGCCACGGAGACGACAAGACGCCGACGGCGACCGTGACGCTAAGAAGCTACACCGACCGCATCTGCGAAATCGCCGGCGCGCAAGCTGAGCCGGTAATCCTGGCCGGCCACAGCATGGGTGGAGTCGCCATCACGCAGGCGGGTGAGTATTGCCCGAATCAAATCAGAGCGTTGGTTTATCTGTGCGCCTTCCTTCCGCGCAGTGGCGATACTTTGCTGACTTGGGCATCGCAGGATCAGAAGAGCATGGTCAACCTGACGACAGTGGATCCACGCCCGGATGGAGTCTTAGCCCTCAGGCCCGAATATGCCCGCGAAGCATTCTACGGAAATTGCACGGATGAAGACGCAGAGTTTGCCCAGTCGCGCCTTGTCGACCAACCCGGCGCGCCTTTTGGTACGCCCGTAAAAACAACGGCCGGCCGCTGGGGTCAAATCCCGCGCTATTACATTGAGTGCGTGCGCGACCGCTCCCTAAGCTTCAGGCTCCAGCAGGAGATGCAGAAGCACTCGCCATGCCGGCAGACCTTTTCCATCGACACCGATCATTCGCCCTTCCTCTCCACGCCGGACAAGCTCGCGGACATTCTTTCGCAGATTGGAACGCACTAGAAAGACCATCTCAGTCCCCTGGCCGCACGATATACTAAACACAGCCCGCTCCCCCGCTGACAGGCACTCCGACGAGGTTTAACCGTACCATGCTGTTTCGGAAGTCCATTCTGGCCGCCGCTCTCCTGGCGCTCTTTCCCGCCTGCGGAGCCATCGCCGCCGATACCCCCGCTCCGGCCTACAGTCTGCATCTCTACCACCTGCACACCGGCGAGCACATCGACATCGTCTACCGCGTCGGCGACCACTACATTCCTGAGGCCGTTGCCGAACTCGATCACTTCCTCCGCGACCATCGCACCGGCGACGTGAAAGATTACGACGTAAAGGAGTTCGACCTCCTCCATGACCTGATGGCCCGTCTCGGCCACCCAAACGGCGTCATCGATATTGTCTGCGGTTACCGTACTCCGTGGAGCAACAACTATCTCCGCCAGCACGGCCACGGAGTCGCCGAGCACAGCCAGCACATGGAAGCCAAGGCCATCGACATCCGCATACCCGGAGTGCCCACAGCCCAGGTGCGCGATACCGCTCTCGCCATGCAGCGCGGCGGCGTCGGCTACTACGCCCAATCCGACTTTGTGCACGTTGACGTAGGCCGCGTCCGCCGCTGGTAGCGGGCCGGTTAGCCTGGGTACGGCGGCCCTTTGGCCAGCACCGCATTCAGGCTCTTGTCGTGACCGTAGATATCGTCAAAGAAGTGCACTGAGCCATCCTCTCCGACCACCGCCGTAATGTAGAAGATCAGCACCGGAACCGGCGTTACCAGGTTCACCTGCTGGTTGTCCGGACCCGACTGCATCGCCTGCTGCACTTTTTCGAGCGTCCACGGCGGCTGATTGCGCAGCAGATATGCCGCCAGCTCCGCCGGCTTCTCCACCCTCACACACCCATGGCTGAAATCCCGCCGCGTCCGTGAAAACAGTTCCTGCGCCGGCGTGCTGTGCAGGTAGACATTGTTCTCGTTCGGAAAGATAAACTTCACCAGTCCGAGTGAATTGTCCTTGCCGGGCTTCTGCCGCACCATCAGTTTTCCGGCACGCAGTTGCGCGAGTACTGCGTCACTCACCGCACCATCAGTGATCACCCTCCCACTCGAGTCGGTGATCTCCATGTTCTTGGTGGCCAGATAGCCTCTGTTCTTCGTGATATGCGGAATAATTTCGCCGCGCACAATGCCCGGCGGGATATTCCAGTAAGGCCGGAAGATGATGTACTTCATGTCCTTGGTGAAGACGGGAGTCTGCGTCCGCATCGCCTTGCCCACCACCACATTCGTGCTGAATGCGACCCGATGGTCAGCATCAAAAGCGCGCACCACAAACTCCGGAATATTCGCCACCACGGGAGGCTGCGGAAACTGCGGAGGCAGCCAGCGCCAGCGCTCCAGCGCGTCGTCGAGCTGCACCACGCGCGTTGCCAGCGGCACATTGAGCTGGGCCACCGTATCCTTGCCCAGCTTGCCGTCCGGCGTCAGCCCATGGCGCTCCTGAAAGCTCTTCACCCCCACTGACAGCGTCGCATCGTAGATATGCGCGTCGGTGACGATCGTCGCATTTGCCGGCAGATCTCCCAGCAGCTGCAGCCGCGCCGCCAGCTGCGCCGTGCCTGGATACGCATCGCCTACACCGACCGACTTCGTCACATCCGGCACCGGAGGTCCATCTCCTTTGGCCGCCAGATCAAGATAATGCTGCAGCGCCACACCGGTGCGCTTGTACCCGTCATAGGTCGGTTCCACCTGGTCCAGAACCGCCTGCACATCCACCGCATGCTGCACATCCTGCGTGACAAACTGCGGCATATCGTACTTCTTGGTCTCAATATCAATCCCGAAGTTGAAGTGCGTCGGATTCACCCGCCCGATGTGCAGATCGGAGATGTACCGCATCAACCCCACCGTAACCGCTGCATCGAATTCCGCCAGCGCCGCGTCATTCGCGGTCTTCAACCCATCCAGACGGCCCTGCCAGTGCACAGCGTCGTAGTCGTCCGGATTCAGCCCCTTGTGCACGCTGTTCTGCAGCAGCGCGATGATTGCCGTCGCCTGCGAAGTCGGCTGATTGCCGTTCAACCACAACGGCGCAAAATTCGACGGCTCATACGCATGCTGAAAATGCATCCGATAGTCGGAGAAATCCGGCCTGCTGAGCGACGCCAACGTTCCCGCTGTCGCAATCTCGTGCAGGCGAGCTGACACTGCTGGCGAAACCGGGGCCGGTGGAGGCGGAGGCGCCTGCGCATTGATCTCCGCCGCGGTTTTTGGTTTGTTCTGTCCCTGGGAGGTTGTCTGCGATTTGCAGCCCACCTCCAGTGATACGAAAAGCAAGAGCGAGAAAAGCGCATAGGCGCAGACAACGATACGACGGGCCGGAGCGTGCATGGCTCATTAAACTATGCGGCTCGAAAACAGTGCAAAGAAAAATGACGCACTCTTGTCTGTTGCGATCCTTTGGCAAACATCCAAGTTTGACATATAGTACGTTGCGTACTAATATGCTGCGTATGCCGATGAACGCCCACGTCTCGGTGCTGGGATTCGCCCTTCTCGGACTTCTCCAGCAGCAGGACCGCTCTGGTTATGACTTACGCAAGATCTTTTCGGCTAGCCCGATGACGTCTTTCAGCGACAGTCCAGGATCGATCTATCCCGCGCTTCGCCGGCTGGAACAGCAGGAACTCGTCCGAAGCCGTGTCCAGGAGCGCTCCGGCCTTCGCCGCCGTCGCCTCTTCCATCTCACCCAGGCCGGATCCACAGAACTGAAGCAGTGGCAGAAACAGCCCATCGTCCGCGATGACATCGTCCGGGGCACAGGTGAGCTGATGCTGAGATTCAGTTTTATGGACCAATCGCTGGGCGCCGTGGAATCTCTGCGCTTTCTCACCGCACTGAAAGCCGAGCTTACGGCCTACATACCGGAGCTCCGCTCCTATCTCCAAGAGCACGGGAAAAACATGCCGCTCTCCGGCCGCCTCGCACTCGAGAGCGGAATCAACGGTTACGAGTGCCTGCTGAACTGGGCGCGGAATGCGATCAAGAACTACGACAAGAACTTCGAAAGAGGCCGATCATGATCCTCCGGATTATTCTCTACTGCCTTTTGGGCGGAGTGGCATTCATGTCGCCCGCAATGGGAGCAGGCCACCCATTCTGGTGGTGGCTTTCGGGAGTTCTGGTGACCGCGGCATTCGTGCCCGTTGCACTCTTCGGACCGAAGACAGCGCTCGGACAATTCGGCGTCATATTCCCGGTGTTCTTCCTTGTCTCTGTGCTCACCATCTGGTCGGAAGCTCTGCTCTTCATAAAGTCACCACTCGTCCAGGAGCATTGGGTGAGCAACGTCACATTCGACACCATCGGCCATCTGATTGCCGCGATCGCATTAGTTGTCCTCTGGAAGCTGTTGAGGCTGACGCACCAATCCGCCATCCCAATTCTTCGTCCACCGCTAATCAAGGCGGTCGGCCTCATCGCGCTCTGCGCCTTCGTTTATGTCGCCTGCTATCTCGTTTTCGGCGGAATTACCTACCAGTTCTTCACGAAGAAATACTACCCGGGCGGGCAGTCGGCGGCTGAAGCATTAGGCCTATGGTTCTGGGTCATCCAGATTGCACGCGGACTACTGATCACCCTCGCGGTCGTCCCCGCCATTTACACGTTGCGACTGCCCAGATGGCAGACTGCAATTTGCGCGGGACTTCTGCTTTGGATCGCCGGAGGTCTTGCTCCGCTGATCGTGCCGAATGCACTAATGGGCGGCACGCAGCGTTTCATCCACGTGATTGAGATTCTGACGCAGAACTTCACCTTGGGTGTCGCAGCCGGTATGCTGCTCAGACCGAAACGCAAGTCCGCCCGAAACGCGGAGGTTGCAGCGTAGGTTGCCTTACCTTCCCCGCCACTTAGGCCCCAGCCACAGCGCGAGTCCGGCGATCTCCGTCGCCACCAGCATCACAAAGACGAGACCCACCCAGGAATTCGCCGGCGGCGAGCCCGCGAAGCACACCACCAGCACCACCAGAACTACCGCCATCCCAGAAATAACGCCCCACGGCCGCGGCGTTCGTGTCATTTCGTGCTTTTCCTGCCGCCCCGGAGTCATCGCCGCAACCCGCGCCGCAAAATCCGCCGGAATCGACACCTCAGGCTTCGCATCGAGAGCCAGTGTCAGCAACATCTCCGTGCAAGCATCGCACTCGTCGACGTGTGCCGACTCATCCTTCGTCAGCTTGCGCCCCCCGCGAAGCACCTGATCACCGCGCAGCGCCCGCTGCAACTCCTCGCAATTCACGCCGTCATCGCGCATGCCGTCCGTCCTTCCCGAAGCCGCTCCTTGAGCTTCTTCCGTCCTCTGTGCAGATGCGTCCTCACCGTGTTCAGCGGCAGGCTCAGCACCTCTGCAATCTTCTCGTACGTCAATTCTTCCTGGTGAAACATCACAATCACCTGCCGTTCCGCCTCGCTCAACTCGCCCAGTGCGCGCTCCAAGCCCGCCATTCGCTGCTTGCTGCTCAGCATCTGCTCCGCATCGCCTCCCGCGCCTGCCAACCGATCCTCCCAGCCTGCATCGGGATCGTCGAACGACGTGTAGCTCTGCTCTTTTTTGCGCCGCTTCCATTCGTCCTGTGCGACATTCAGTGTGATGCGGTAGAGATACGTCGTCATCTTGGCATCGCCGCGAAAGCTCTCCATGCCGCGATACAGGCGCAGAAATACCTCCTGCGCCAGGTCCTCCACATGCTCGCGGCTGCCCGTCAACCGCACCAGCGTGCGAAAGACAAATCCCTGATGCTCACGAATCACATCTTCGAATTGCGCTTCCCCATGCAAGTTGACTCAGACCGTAGTTTCCTCCAAAAGTTTCACTCTGTCGCCTGAAACTTTTCCTGGCCGCCCCGGTCTAAGGCTGCCGTAATTCAGGAGGACTTACATGGACCACTGGGCATCCAGTCCCTTCATCGTTCCCGTGGCAATCTTTGCGATGGTTCTCGGCATCGTCATCGCCACCACCATCGCCGGCTACTTCACCCGCCGTCTGCAGAGCGAAGAACGCCTCGCCGCCATCGCCAAGGGCATACCCATCCCCGAGCCCATCCCCGAGCCTATCCCCATCGTTGATCAGCACCGCCGTGCCCGCGCCATGCGCACGGGAGGCATCGTCTGCGTCGCTACCGGCCTCGGCGTCTCTGTCTTCGGTCTCTTACTCACATGGATCGTTCAGGAACACGACGTCCTCGTCGTCGCCGCCGCCGGGCTGATCCCCTTGGCCGTCGGCGCTGGCCTGCTCATTGACTACGCTTTCCAGATGCGCGACCTGGAACGGCAGCAGGCGCACTAAACCGCATATAAATCCAAGATCTGGCGCCCACATCCGGAGTTTCGGATGTGGGCTTCAGCGTGTCTCAACCGCCTTCCGCCCCACCGCGTACCACGCCACCCCGGCGATCAGGTAAACGAGATAGATATACGGCAGCCATGCATACGGCCCTGTTGGCACGGGATACACACTCCCCGCCAGCGCCAAAAGCATCGCCACGAACCCTGCCGCTGACAGAGCCATCACGCCAACAGACAGCGTCTCCACGCGTCGCAGATGAAGCGGCAGCGCGATGCACACCAGCGCGTACACGGTGATAAACCCATAGGTTGCCAGCGCTCCCATCCAGCCGTATATATCCGAACTGCTCACGCCTTTCGCGGCCAGCACCACCGCCGGAAGTAGGCAGGCAATCGCCGTCACCACCACGGCATAATGCGGCGTCTCGTTCTTCGCATGCGTCTCGCTCATCTTGCGGTGCGCCAGCCCGCGATGTGACATCAGCATCAGCACCCGGGCGCCAGCCGTAATGCATGCCAGCGTGCACGCGAACATGCTGATCATCGCGCCGATATCGATCACCGTGCCCAGCAGGCTCGCGCCCGCCCGCGTTGCCATCGTATGCAGCGGAGCCGCCGCCTGATCCAGCCTTTCCGCTGCTCCACGAAAGCTCAGCACCTGCGTATACGCGCACACGGTGAAGAAGGCGCCGCAGCCGAGCGCACACTGCAACACGGCTCTGGGAATCGTCTTCAACGGCTCCCGCGCCTCTTCACCCAGCGTCGTCGCTGACTCGAACCCGACAAAGCTGAACAGCGCCAGCACCAGCCCCAGTCGCACTCCCGATCCCGTCACGCCTTTCAGCCGAAACTGCTCCCAGTCCAGATGCAGCCCGTGCTGCCACAGCGTCAGTGCCACGATCGCCACGATGCACGTCACCGACGCCGCTTCCATCCACAGCATCGCCTCCGCTGAGACCTTGATATCCCGATAGGCCATCGCCCCCGACCCCACCACTGCCAGCGCAATCAGCAGCGACGGAGACATGCCAAGCCCCAGACTTGCATGCAGCAGCACATTCGCGTAGTTGAAGAACCCAGCCGCCACTGAAGACGCTGTCGCCACATAGGCCAGCAGCAGAGCCCATCCCGCCAGGCTCGCCGCCCATCCCGGCAGCGAGTGCGTCGTGTACATGAACAGCGATCCCGGCGAGGCCGACCTGCGTCCGAAGCACCCGATCACCAGCCCTACCAGCGTCACCGCCAGCGTGGCGAAGATGTACACCAGCCACGTGCCATTGCCCGCCAGCGCAAACACCAGCGGAATCGTCATGGCTGGAGTGGCTGTAGGCGCAATCGCTGAAACCGACTGCGCCAGCGTCTCCCACGGACCCAGCACATTCCGGCGCAGCCCATAGCTCTGCTCAAGCCGCCCCGCCGCCTCTGCGGCTTGATCTACAAATACGGGCACGGTCTCTGGTGGCAAAATCCAGGGTCTCCCATGAGTGAATTCGTGAGTTATCGGTGGAAGCTCCAGTCTGCTTGCCCACACACCCCAAGTCAAGCTTTTTGCCATCGGGCACAAGCTTCTGTCGTGATATAACGCCGCCATGCGGACACTGTGTCTTTTGATCCCATGGCTGTTGTCGTTTGGATTAGGTGCGCAAACCGTAGCCGTCGTTCAGGAGGGCCCCGGAAGAGTAGTCGTCTTCCCGGCCCGCGATCCATCGCACCCAACCGCGATTGCTGTGGGCGATCGGCCGCATGAAATCGAACTGACACCCAACGGCCACACCGCTTACGTCTCGAACTTCGGCCTGCTCGAAGCCAATCACAAGGTAGGAACGCCGGGAACAACGATATCCGTGCTCGACCTTCAGCACCTTACCGAGCGAACCAGGTTCAAGCTTCCTGATGGCTTCACTGCTCCGCACGGTCTCAAGTTGCGTCCTCCAAAGTACAAAGAGCTGTTCACGAACGCAGAAGAAGGCAACGCCGGCATGGTCGTCTTCGACGCAGACTCCGGAACCGTGCTCCGCACCTTCCCTCTGCCGCCGGGCGTCCATAATTTTCTCTTCAACGACGATGGCTCTGCTCTCTTTGCTTTCACCCTGACTGGAGAGGTCTGCCGCATCAATCCAGACTCGGGCAAAATTGCCGTCTGTGCCGACATAGAATCCCCGCGCGGCCTCGCCTGGACTGCCGACCGGCGTTACCTGATTGTGTCTGGAAAAGATGAGATCGTGGTTCTCGAGCCTGCTCTGCTTTCCTTGGTCCAGCACATGACCAAGCTTGGCGTCGGTCAGATCTTCTACACCACCGCAACGCCGGACGGGCATCGGTTTCTTGCCCCCGCCGTTCTCGACGGAGTCGTTCTGGTAGTCGATCCAGTATCCGGTACCGTCACGCGTCGCATCGAAACCGGTAGCCCACTGATGCTTGCGGTCGAACCTGGCGGAAAACACGCCTGGATCTCAAATGTCCGTATTCCCGCAGGTTTCTCCGGCCCAGCCTCAAAAGGTCGCGATGGCGGGGTCGTTTTACTCGATCTCAACACTTTCGCTACGACTGCCATCCCCGGCATTCCGGACGCGAATGGCCTTGCGATCACCACCCATTGAACCGCAAACAACTACGCCACATCGATCCCCTGAACCCTATACCCTGTCTCTATGCTCGCCCCTCACGCCATGCTCGCCGTCGCCATCTCTGAAGCCCGCCTTGGCCTCGCCGAGGGAGGCATCCCCATCGGAGCCGCCATCTTCACCCGCGACGGAACCCTCCTCGGCTCAGGACACAACCGACGGATCCAGCACAACGACCCCTCGGCTCACGGAGAGACCGACGCCTTTCGCAACGCCGGCCGCCAGCGCTCTTACCGCGACCTCATCATGGTCACCACCCTCGCCCCCTGCTGGTACTGCACCGGACTCATCCGCCAGTTTGGCTTCCGCACCGTCATCATCGGCGAAAGCCAGACCTTCGCGGGGGGCATCCACTGGCTTCGAGACAACGCCATTGAGGTTCACGACCTAGCTTCGGCTGAATGTATCCAGCTCATGACTGATTACATCCGCGTCAACCCCGAAGTCTGGTACGAGGACATCGGCGAAGACTAGGGCTCATCTCGAGATTATTTATCAGTGGTGGTTACATTTCTAGATTCCGCAAAATGCAGCTTCGACTCCACATGTGCAAATGTCGGATTCAGGCACCCGCCGCGGTTGTCATCGCAAAGATTATTCGCGACAATCAGCCCCGCCACTCCCGCTTCAACATCCACGCCATAAAGCTGGTTCTCGTTGTCGTTGAAGGTATTGCCGATGGTGTTGCCCACGATCTGCACCGTGTGTGTCGGTGCGGAGATGTGAATCCCGCTGTACACGGCCGCGCCGCACTGCTTGCAGAACCCGTTGCCGGTGATCAGGTTTCCCTCAATCTGCAGGTTGTTCACACCCTTTCCGTCAACCAGCATTCCATCGCCGGAATTCGATCGAATTCTCGTTCCGCCGCCGATATGGATGTTCACCCCGCCCGCAATCTCAATCCCCGCCACCCCCGGAGTCACCGTCCCGCAACCTCCCGCGCCGCTTGACCACGAATTCAGAAACGTCGCCCCGACCATCGCTGACCCAAGCGTCACATCGAAGAGCCAGCCCGATCCCGTCGAGCAGTCGGCCTGAAAATCGTTGGCGAAGATCCACGTCGGCGCGCCGCCCGGAAGCGTCCTTTGCACCACCAGGCCATGCAGGCCACTGTTGCCGCCCACAAAGTCGTTGAGGATCGTCCCGCTTGCCCCGGAGTCGATGACCAGCGACCTGCCCGTGCTGTTATGCGCAACCCCATACGCCGTGACGTGTGTCAGGAAAGTGTCGTTCGCATGATCGATCTGCACCCCTGTTCCAACGAAATTCACCAGCCGCGAATCTTCGAGGTGCGCATCTTCCGTATCCCGCCCAGACGCAAGCCCCGAAACGCGCACCAGCGTCGTTCCCGTCCCACCGCCGCTCACCGTGATCTGGCTGGCATAGTTGCTGTGGCCACCCATCAATACGCCTACACCTGCCAACGACCCCAGCCGCAGGCCGCACCCGCGCAGCGTATCGCCGCGTCCACTCATCGTTATTGCGATCCCGTTTCCGCCGTACTCCAACTGACTCGCTGGTTCATGCTGGCCGTCAGTGATATATCCCGATCGCGAACACTCCACCTCCTCCCCATCCACCATCACAATGGGAGTGGTCAACGTTACTGGCCCACTCGACGGAATCACAATATGACAAACGCTGTCCCTTGCACACGTCGCCGCGGCAGCATCTACCTGCGCTCCGATATCGCCGCCGGGAAACTGTCTCGCGTTCAGCGCGGCGCCCTCAACCTGCACATCCGAGTTCGGTAGCGACACATTGGATTGAGGCGAAGACGGCGGAACGCTCTGTCCGAAAGCAGACGCAGCAAAAGTGCCAGCAAGAAGAATGGTCTGTAATTTCATTGAGCCACCCCATAAAGACAAATTGGATTTTCAAATCAACTCCGGTCCGAAGGACCGCACCTCGCTGCCGCAGGCTGGAGTGTAGCCGAGGCGAAACGACTCAATTTTCCCAATCCCGTTCCTCGTGCTTTTCGAGGAACGGGGTTGGGCCTGTCCGGCGCGCGGCTTTACCGCGCACCCTTATCACCGCGCAATTTCAGCCCTATTGTTTATCCGGCCCTGAAAATTCTTGGCCGACAATTTCCGTCAACTCTCTATAATTGAACTAGACGAATAGACGAAAGGCCCGGTCGCCATCCGCAGCCGGGCTTTTCCCTTTCGTGTCGATAACATCACTGAGTTCAATGACGGGCTAGTAAACCTTTTATTTTGAATGACAAGATGTAACTCTATTGTCTTCTATGAGATGTTTGAAGGCCGTTTGTTTTCTATGAATTACCCAGGCCCATCGCTGATCATGTTGGAAAAGCCCCTTAGAATCAATGACTCTCGAAACCGCAAATAACAAGAGGGGAGGGGTCCCCCGGCCTCTAGCGGCGAACTCCTGCCGACGGAGAATCCATCGGCGTGGTCACCGAGTCTTTGGCAATCCCCTCTTGCTGGTTCCAACCCACCAGGTCGGCCCGCCCCGTGATCAGCCGGGCGCCGTGGGTGAATGTGAAGTAGTTCCACACCCAGTCAAAAAGTACAGCCAGCCGGTTGCGGAATCCGATGAGGAAAAAGATGTGGACGGTGAGCCACGTCACCCACGCCGGGAAGCCGCTCCAGTGCCCCTTGAACGGCCACTCGATTTTTGCCACCGCGGCCTTCCGTCCGATGGTCGCCATGTCTCCCTTGTCGAAATAGCGGAAAGCACTCCGTGGCTTGCCCTTCAGATCCTGCCCGATCATCTTCGCCACGTGGTCGCCCATCTGCATCGCCGGTTGCGCGACACCCGGAACCTGCTTCCCATCCTGCTCGAAGTGCGCCAGGTCTCCGCACACAAAGATCTCCGGATGTCCCGGAGGATTGAGCGTCTCGTTCACCAGCACGCATCCGCGCTTGTCGCAGCTGATTCCCAGTAGTTTCCCCAGCGGCGAAGCCTGCACGCCCGCCGCCCACAACGTCACCACCGCATCGATCCGCCGACCACCGGCAACGACGTATCCCGGCCGCACATCCGTAACCTGCGTTCCGGTATGCACTTCCACTCCTAGATGAGTCAGCTGCTCCACCGCTTTGGTCGAGAGATCCTCCGGATACGCAGCCAGGATGCGGGGACCGCCCTCGACCAGCAGAACCCGGGCCATGGTCGGATCGATATGCCGGAAGTCTCTCCGCATATAGAGCTTGGCGATGTCTGAGATGGCCCCCGCCAGTTCCACACCGGTAGGCCCCCCGCCAATGACCACGAAGTTCAGTGGGGGGTGCACCCCCGTCTCCAGCATCTCCCGCTCCGCCAACTCAAAGGCAAGCAGCACCCGCCGTCGAATTTCGATGGCATCCTCAAGCGTCTTTAAGCCGGGAGCCAGATCGGCCCATTTGTCGTTGCCGAAATACGAGTGCGTCGCCCCGGTCGCGACCATCAGATAGTCATAACCCATCTCGGCGCCGCTTTTGAGCTGCACCCGCCGTTCAGCAAGATCGATAGCTATCGCTTCGTCCATCAGGACATCGATATTGTCCTTGCCGCGCATCATCGCTCGAATGGGTGAGGCAATGTTGGCCGGCGACAGAACCGCAAGCGCCACCTGATACAGCAATGGCTGGAAGGTGAAGTGATTGCGCCGATCAATAATCGTGACATCGACCGGTTGACGGGCCAGAGCCACAGCCGCATGTGTGCCCGCAAAGCCGCCCCCCAGAATGACCACGTGCGGGCGACGCCCTTCGGCAATCGCCGGGGTCTCAACTCTGCCTGTGGTCGTGGTCATCGCTATCTCCCTGGCTACCAGAGAAGATGCGTCACACCATCAAAACGACGCGCCCACGACGCTGTAAAAGAACATGAGGGATGGAGCATTGTGCTCCATCCCTCGTCGACCTGGGGGAAGAACCAGGAGTCTACTTAGGCTTACCGCCGCCGTTCGGGCGAGACTGAGCATGGCTCTGCGCCGCCGGTTTGCTTTGTGAATGCGATTGCGGCGCGGGTCGGCTCCCCCCTGTGTTACCCCCCGCCGGCCGGTTGTTCGTGTTCGCCGGGGGTCTATAGGTGTTGTTGGGAGTTGCCGTCCGGCTATTGTTAGCCGTATTGGTCGGCCGGCTATTGTTAGCTGTGTTCGCTGGACGATTATAGTTATTGTTGGTAGTTGCCGGCTTGTTATTGTTAGTGTTTGTCCCGGCTCGATTGTAGTTGTTGTTGGTCGTGCCCCGGTTTGCGTTATTCACATTGTTCCGGTTTGTATTATTCACGTTGTTTACGTTATTCCGGTTTACGTTGTTTACGTTGTTTACGTTATTCCGGTTTACGTTGTTTACGTTGTTCCGGTTGACGTTATTTACATTGTTCACGTTTGTCCGGTTCACGTTATTTACGCTCGTCCGGTTAACATTGTTGACCGTGGTGTTCCGGTAATCGACCGAATGCGTCGCTACGGTTCGGTTATAGTTGCGTGCCGCTACGTTGCGATCGTATCCGCCGTAATATCCGTGATTGATGACCGTTGTGCTTCGAGAAACGTAGACGTTTCGGTTATAGACCACCCCGCCGCGGCCGCCCCATCCGCACCCCCAGCTATTCCAGCCCCAGCCCCAATGATTCCAGGAGGCAACTGCGATGCCTACACCGAATCCAATCGCCAGGCCCACGCCTAGAGCGTATCCAGGAGGAGGTGGTGGCGGATAGTAGCCGCCCCAATAGGCAACGGGAGCGCCATAAACGATCGTCGGGTTGTAATATGGCACGTAAACAACAGTGGGATTCGCCGGTGCAATCACGATATTGTTCGGTTGATAAGTGACCGCGAGTTGCTGGTTTGTCTTCAGGTTTCCGGCGTCATAGGCTCGCTGCCGCATCACCTGCACCGCGGACATCACATCGGTCGGCTGATTGAAATACGCATTGCCGAGCTGGCTGGTCCAATCCAGATTCTTGTCCAGGTTCGCAAGCACCGAGGGAAAGGCGATCAATGCCTTCACGCTCGGGTCCCACTGCATGCCATCGACCATCTGCCCCATCTGATCGGGAGGAACACCTGGATGCGCCTGCACAAACCTGTCGGCCTCGACGACCTGCGTAGGGAATGTCGATGCGGCCAGAACCTGAGCGACCAGCGAGTCAGGGTAAAGCGCAATCGGCGCTACCAGTTGGTTAAGCTGATCCGGGCTGAGCGCGTTGTAATTCTGCGGAGGCCCTCCTCCCTGCGACTGATCAGGTGGCGGGGGTGGCGCGCTCTGGGCAAACATGTCTCCCACCCCGAGCGGGATCATTAGGTAGGCAAGGGAGCAGGCAAGCATCTGACGGCCAAGCGTCAGAAAAGATCGGGCCATACCCCGCCCATTGCCATTGCCACGAAGAACTCGTGCGGCAACACGAAGTTGTGACCGCGCATTGGAAGTAAGCGAGATAGAGCGTGTGTATTCGGAATTCATTTTTAGAGCCTAGCCTTTCGAGCACGTCGCTTCGAGGATACGCCTGGCGGTCATCATTGCCAATTCACCGACGTCCTGTCCAACATCTTCAGACGGAGTGTGAGGCCGTTGTCGCATCATCTTCTAGGCTCTGACACGCAAATGTAGTCCACAGTTGCGCGTACGGCTGTCTTTCTGGCGAATATTCAAGTCAAATCGGTCGAAACGTTCCTCCCTATCATTCTCCGCGGGCGAACGTGCGTGCTAAGGATGTTTATCGAGTTCGAAGTTGAGCGTTGCCGATTCACCGGTGACGGCTGTGACGAACAGCCTTGAAGGCTGGCCCGCGACGGAGAGCGGGGTCAGGCTTACCGTGCCGTCCGTAGCCGAGGTCGCCTGTACGGTTTGTTGTTCCAGCAACGGCGCGGGCGGACACACGCCATGCGCGCGGCAAGGCGGCGTCCATTCGTCCAGAGTCTCATAGAAGGTAACGACAGTGCCGGCCATGGGATGGCCGAAAGCGTCAGTGACTTCGAGCGTAACCGGCGCGAAACCGCCGGTGGCTGCGATCGATTGACTGGTTCCGCTCTCTGCGATGAGCTGTGCCGTCTGGGTTTGCACGGCAACAACGGTGAACTGGGCGCAGTTTGTCGCGTTCACCAGGCAGGCGTTCACAGGAATTACGTCTCCGGCGCTCAACGGACCGGCGGCGATCTGCTGCGTGACAATACCATCGCTGCCGCTGAGACTGTCCGTAGTAGGCACGCTCACGCTGCTTGCGGAGGGAGTCCAGGTAACAATTGCGCCGGACGCGGGTATTCCATTGTTCAGGACAAGTCCCTGCGGATTCCATTGTGCCGTTGCGCCAACCGCCAGAAAGAGGTTCGGGGTGATGGCGCTGATGGCCGGAGGCGTGCCGCCGGTAAATTCTGTGGCGATATTCGACCCATTGGTGAGTGAGGCTGTGACCCGCGCGAGCGAGTTCGAGGTGGCGCTTACCAGGATCGTGGCTGTACCGTCGCCTGCCGTGGTCAAATTGCACGTAGTCTGCCCGCAGCCGAGAGCTGCGCTTCCGCCGGTTACTGCGTAGTTCACCGTAACGCCGGCTGCAGGAAACTGATTGTTCCAATTCATTGCCTTGACCGTGAACGGAACAGGAACGCCAAGGGCAATCGTATTCGCCGGAGCCGTCACGATGGCGAGTTCGTCGCCGTTCTGCGCGTCGTAGCTGAGACCGCCGGCAATGATGGAAACGCCGAGAGTCTGCGGATCCTGCACCTGAACCAGAACGTTGCCGGTAACGCCGGCTGAAGCCGGAGCGACCGCTGTGATTTGTGTTGGCGAAACACTGGTCACCGTTGCCGCAACGCCGTTGACGCTGACCAGAGAATTCTGGTGAAATCCAATGCCGTCGATGACGATGGGGCCACCCGTTGCGGACAGACGCGGTGGCGCAACCGTATCCGCATAGAGGACGCGGCCTCGATAGAGATAATCCGGGCGGCCGTCGCCACGAAGGTCGGCGATGCCCAGGCGCACCTCGCCGTCAGATGTGGTGAGCGCCGGTAAAGTGGTGAGGCCCGCCACACTTCCGTTGAAGGGCTGGGACGTTCCTGCTACCGGCGGAATACCTTCGGCATCGGTGCCGTTCCACACGCCCAGCACTAGTTGCGCCTTGTTTACGGTTGGCTGGCCGCTCTCGTCCAGCGCTGTGGCCTCGACTGTAAATTCTCGGTTGGCTCGTACCATCCATTGCATCCAGCTGGTGTGGCCGTAGCCGGAAATGCGCGCCGTCCATTCGCCGCTGGCGGGAACATTCACCGGTGACGATTGGACACCATCGTCGCCGCTCAGTGATTCGTCCGCGGAATTGCCTACATCGACGACCTGATAGATGCTCGAACCGGCCGCCAGGTCGGGAAGAGACACCGTGGGCATGGTTCCGGACGGAGTGACCTGCCCCGTGGTATAGGAGCCGACAGAATCGCCGGCGATGTAAAGCGGGTTGATGGCCTCGAAGGTGAGTTGGTAGTTCGCCGCAGTCTGTCCTGCGGGCAGAGGAACGCCACTCAGGTCGAAGAAGCCCTCCACCGCTTCATTGTTCGTGCCAAAGCGATTGAGCGGATTGCCCTGAGCATCGCTGGTTCCAGTAATGAGATTGCCCACGTTCCCCTGGAACCAAGCGCCACTGGCGGCGGTCACGGTATAGCGGATATCGGGCAGGTCGGTTCCCGGGATCATGGGGCGCAAAACCGCGTTCACCCCCTGCATTCCCTGGCCGCGCCTGAACTGAATCGTGCCCTGAACGGAGATGGTGTTGGGCGCGGTGAGCTTCTTGCCCGTGAAGGAGGCGATGTTCGCGGAGGTGACTGGATACACCCGGTTGAGCGCGGCGATATCGTCGAGACGAAGCGTCGTCGCGTTCGGCATACAGGCTGTGCCGGTCTGGTTGCACAACAGCTCGATGGGATGCAGAATGGGCCAGCCGGCCAGGCCCTTGCTGGTGACCTGATGATCGAGGAACATCTCCTCGTTGGCCTGCGACCAGTCAAGACCAAGCACCTGGCCGAAGGCCCGGAGGATCTGGTATTGGAGCACCGCGATCTGCGCCGTGTTCGTCGCGCACAGGCCGTTGATTAGCATCAGGGCGTGCGCGATGTTGCCGGAAGTGTTGAGATTGTTGACCATGGTCATTACGCCGTTCTGCTGGCAGCTCGCCGCCGAGCTCGCGCCCGCGCCGAAGAATGCATTGATGACAGAGCCATCGGCATCGAACACGACGGCGACCGGCTTGCTAACCGCCGTAGGTTGAATGTCCGCGGGCATGGTTATTCCGCTCGGGCCGGCTGTGACATTGGTTCCGTTCACGTCTTCGCTCAGAAATCCCTCGAAGGCGATCTTGACCGCAGCGGTCGTGACCGCGTTCCACACGGCGACGGTGCTGGCAATCATGGTTCTGGCTTGCGCGTTTGTCACCGTGGCGCTGAGGCTGCCGAGATCGAGATAATAACTCACCTGGCCATTCGCCCATACGACGGGCTTACCCTTCGCAGAGGAGTTGAAGTAGCTTGATCCAGCAATCCAACGGGGCCCTCCGGCATAGGCTCTCGTTCCGGTAATCAGGCCTAACATCGCTCCCAGGGTGACAAGCTTACATATGACGTGCCCGTGCTTCATGCTTGCTCCGCATTCCGCCGGAGGAAGCTTGTGCGCTGAGCCTGCGGCTCAGGGTTGCGGCGGAATCTGTTTCCATTCCGCCACACAACGAGCGAGAGCAGGAGAGCAAACAGAGCTGACTCGACAACCGCTCGACCCGAATAGGAGCGAAGCTGGAAGTCGGTTCAAAACGGGATTGCTATGCGCTTCGGAGCGCTTCGTCCCTTGCGCTCTTGCGGCATCTGTGCACACGGGCTTCCCTTGATTTGCGCAGACATTTGCGCCAGTAGCCGGATCTGCTTTCTCTGCACTCGCGGCAAATCGGCTTTATGTCTTCCCCGTCCCGGCTCCCACCGAAGAGGACGTTGGGGTGCTTCTGGTGAACGATTTGATCAGTCCTTCCAGGAACGCGAAGAACACTTCCACGGCGTAGCCCACCAGGAAAGCGACAGCAAGTGGCGATGCAGAAGCCTGCGTCGAGAAACCGCTGAACAGGCCGATCACAGTGCCCCCAATCGCTGCGATCAGAAAGCGCGCCGAATTGGCTCTGGATGGAAGAAAGGTCCGGCTGATCATCTGATCTTCAAACGTCCTCAGCAGGTACGCACAGGTTCCTAACAGCGCATACAGAATAGGCAGGATGCAGGAGTTGATTGCTCCATAAAAGGTAAGGATGTCACTCGCAATGGCCTGGGCGAAATATCGGACATCCTGGTACGTCAAGGTCATCGCATTCCTTGCCTCGGGCAAATTATCAAGCGGAATTCCCAATTCGAATTTCTTCTTGAGATATTCGGCCTTCTGCGCGGCATTTCCTTCCGGAGGAACCAGGGACGGAGGGACTTGAACATGCGGGAAAACCAGCACGTTCAACCGTCTGGCGCGGGCGTAAATCAGGCGAACCGTAGCGGCGTATTCCTGGAGATCCGCAAGCTCGTCACTTGTCCCGATTTCCGGCCTGGGAGGGGGACCAAGCTCCACCGTCAGCTTGACCGTGAGCGCATTGGCTTTCGCAATATCGCTTCGAATCTCCTCCGAGATGCTCGAGCTGACAAACGTGGCGATCGAGACCGGAATGATCACCGCGGACAGAGCAATGGCCACGATCAGATAGGTGCGCATCGTAGGGCGGGTCTCGGCTTGATAGGCTTTAAGACTCGCCGCGGATACTGGCTTCAATCCCGCTGCCAGATGGGTCAATGCGAGCAGAAGCTTGTCAGTTGTATCGACTGACCATTCGTTGGGAAAGGCCGCCCTGGCATGAAGTACCGCCGATCGCGTTTCGTCATCGACTTTTACGCCCATTTCGGCTGCATATGTGAGCAGCCGTTCTGCATCTTCAAGCGCGTCCTTGAAATGGACGGCCGCTCCAGCGCTGCCTTGCATCTGGGTATGTTCTGCGTTTGCCATTGCTTGTGCAACTCCCCGGTACCGCACAATTTGACCTTTTCTCCCGGAAAGTGGCAAGGATATTGCGCACAATCAAACCAGACTCACGAGTCGCATTCTGCCTGGCAGGCCTTGGGTCAGTTCAGGAGTCAAAGTTCTCGATGCGTCCAATCGCGATGAGGGCGGAAACAACCGGATCGCCTGCATCGAACTGGAACGCCACAGGCGTGCCGGCTGAGTTGATCTGGAGGTGGAAGGTACCCGAGCCGACGCCCGTCTTGGACTGGTCCGGTCCATCCCCGCGGGAATCGTCGTAGTGGAAAATATCGCTCGAGTCGTAAGCCATAACAGCAAATGTATTGGCGTCCAACGGAACCGGATCAGCGGCGACGACAAAAATGTGGCCCGTGTCGATATTGGGCGCTGGCAGAGGCCAGACGATCAGATCGCCGCGGCGTGCATCGCGCAGATACAGAATCTGGCGCCAGCCATTGGTGGTCTCATTCGGAAGCGACGAAAGGAAGTTGTAGTAATCGTGGGCCAGCAGGCGCGGCTCGGAACCTGTCAGAGGAATCAGGTTAAGGTGATTGACCGCGACCCGCCCGAGAATATAGCTGACAAACCCCGAACAGTCGACGTCATAAGTTCCCGTGGACTCATCAATGTAGATGTTGTGCTGGTACTTCGTTTGCTGCATGTTTTCGAGGATGCGAAGTGCTTCATCGGCAACCTGCACGCGAAGAGGAGTGACTCCGTTCATAACGGTCTCCAATGGGGTTAGGTGAGCCCCTATCCAGCGGGGCGCTTGCGCCAGCAAGTATAGAGCCCGGCCGGCTTGCCCTGCTTTCGGTCGCGCGAGTTTGAATCCATGGGCCGGATACATAATCGCTGAAGCGATGTACGAGGAGCTGAAGCCCTTCGGAATTCAGGTCTAGCCCCTTCGATCTACGAACTCGCAGGTCGCGGGAAAACTCGATGTTTTGAAAGGGCACGACTTCACAGCTTGCGGAAAAAACCCGCTGACGAGCCAGGTTTCGTAAGGGTCCGGCTTCAGCCGGGCCGTAAACGCTAGAAACGACATTGGGGCTTCAGCCCCTGAGGTAATCTTTTTCTCCGGAAACGGGCTTTTTTCGCACGCTGTAATCGGGAGCCACAGCAGCGTAAACCAGCTCCAGGGTTGCAACCGCGTGACTGGAAGGTGTAAGTTCCGTTCACCCACAATATTCCATGAAGACGGAAGACAAGCGGCGTGCGAAACGGTACCGATTGCGGCGGTTGATGCTGCTGGTGGTTTTGGCATCCTTAGTGCCTTATGCGGGGGCGGCGAAGCGCGTCACCGTGGCACAACTGGAGCAGGCGCTGACTGCTGCCCATGCCGCGCACAAACCCGACGCGGACATAGCGCACCAAATTGGCGGCTTGGAGCTTTCCGAACGGCTGACCGAGGCTACGCTCAACCGGCTCAGCGCATACGTCGATGCGGGCTCCCAAGCGGCGCTGGCTTTGCAATTGCTTGCCGATCAGTCCGCTTTTCTTGACCCGCCGGCGAGCGAGTTACCGTCCACGCCAGCTCCCGACAATGCCGCTCAGCAACGGCTGATCGAGGCGGCGCGAACCTATGTGGCCAAAACAGTACCGCAGTTACCCAGGCTCTTTGCGATCCGAACCACGAACCGGTACGATGACCGGCCTCAGGAGATCAAAAAGGGCAGCTGGCCGGTTCGCGCGGGCCTGCACCTGGTGAGCACCTCGAGCCGGGAGGTCTCCGTTTTTGACGAACAAACCAATGACTCCACCACTGCGGCCTCCGCTCGCTGGCAGGGACAGTCTGGACTGACGTCCGAAGGAGAATTCGGGTCGACGCTGAGTATGATCCTGACCGATACCGTCAAGGGCAAGGTGAACTGGACCCACTGGGAACAGTCCTCAGCGGGGCCGGTCGCAGTTTTCCATTATTCGGTTCCAGGTCCCGCCTCGCATTTCGAGATCATCAACTCGTTTCAGCGGCAGGCGTCGCTTGAGGGCTCGTCAACGCCCACCATCGGCTCCCGCCAGGGTTCAGCCATCGATGTAAAATCGAGCGGCGGCGGCTCCAACACATCCACCTTTGTCACCAGGGCCGCGTATCAGGGCTCGCTTTGGGTGGATTCGGTCACCGGAACCATTCTACGCACCACCATGGAGGCCGACACGAAAGGTAGCACCCAGTTCAAAAAGGCAGCGATCCTGGTGCAGTATGGCCCGGTTCAGATCGGCGACAGCGAGTTTATTTGCCCGGTGCGCAGCGTGGCTCTCTCGATGGCGATCAACGGCGCCAATCTCGACCCCCTCACCCGTATGCCGAATGATTCGCCGAGCGTATGGTTGAACGAAAGCCTGTTCACGGGTTATCACCGCTTCGCCGCCACGACGAGGATTGTCAAGGATGCGGCGACGCCACCACCGCAAGATCTCAGGGAGCAGCCTGGCCGTTCTCAGGAAGTTTCTCCCCCAGCCGACAACTCCGTTACTTCGAAGCAGAAAGAGGAAATTCCGGATAAATCCGCGCAGGCGGCTGTCCCCGATCTCCCCGCTCCGTCGCCGGAAGTTCCTCCCGTAGCCGAGCTCGCGCAACAAGCGCAGGATTCTAGCAATACACCTGCCAGGATTGTAGTGAACGTGAACCGAGCGTTTCTGCCGGTTGTGGTCCGCGATAAGCAAGGCCGCGCAGTGGGCGACCTGAAAAAAGAAGATTTCCAGGTCTTTGACGGTGGCAAGCCGCAAGTTATCTCTGGATTCACAGTTGAAAAGCGCGAGGTAACGGAGAGCAATCCGGGGAACACCGCACAGGTGAGTACAACGAACGCTCCGCCCCAGGCGGCGGTCCTGCCAAAGCGAATCACCGTGTACCTTTTCGATGACTTGCATCTGAGCGCCGCAGACCTGGCATATCTCAAGAAAATCGATGCGAAAGCACTGGACGGGGCATTGGTCGACTCCGATATGGCTGCCGTAGTTTCGACCTCTGGAAAAGTCAACAGTGGTCTGACGCGCGATCGCGCAAAATTGCATGACGCGATCATGAGCCTGGAACCGCGAAGCCTCTACCCGTCGAGTGCGGGAGAATGTCCGAAAATCGAGTACTACCAGGCCGACCTGATCGAGAACAAGCACGATAGCACCGCCTTCGCAAATGCATTAGCGCAGGTATTCGCTTGTGACCCGGCCCTGAACCCGCAGCGCGATCAAGAGGTGGCTCAGGGAATGGTGGAATCCGCCGCGAGGCGAGTTCTGGCGGTTGGCGAGCAGGACGTTCAGGTAACCCTTGTTACGATCAAAGACTTTGTGCGCAGAATGGCCAAACTGCCGGGGCAACGCACCCTGATCCTTGTGTCACCCGGTTTCGTGTCCATTACGCCGGAGACCTTGAGCTGGGAATCGCAGATCATGGACCTGGCGGTACAGTTCAGTGTGACCATCAACGCCCTGGATGCGCGCGGGCTGTACACGGGCGTAACGGATATCGGCGAGAGAGGCGCGGGGCACATCATCGATCCAACCCACCTCGCAGCTATGTCGCGTGCCGAGGGCGTGATGTCAGAACTCGCCGACGGGACCGGTGGAACTTTCTTTCACAACAGCAATGACCTCGGGGCGGGATTCAAGAGCCTGACGGATGCGTCGGAGGTTGTTTACGTGCTTGAACTTTCCCTCGACGGCGTGAAGCCAGACGGTTCCTATCATCGCGTTAAAGTGAAAGTGGATCGGGAAGGCATGCAGATACAGGCCCGCCAGGGTTACTCCGCACCCAAGCAAGAGAAGAACAACAAAAAGCCCGGGTAGTAAAGACACTGAGTTATCCGGAGATGTGGTGTTCTCGATGCTGGATTCAAACTGACCCTACCAAAAGAAGGGTAGTAGGTCGGTTTGAACTCCATGCAAGCGAAAAGTTTTCCAACACTTCGTATTCCGTCAGTCAGGATCGAAAGGACGTCCGATTAGCCGACTTCACGTCCAGATGGATTACTTCCGGGTTGGCGACAATTCGACCGCAACTCAGAAAAACAGTCCTCGCCCGGCTGAATGAGCACGTTGAGCTGAAATCGTCAACTTGCGGGACGGGCACCACTAAAGAAGCTACAACTGCTTAGGGCATTTGCTGCGGAGGCATTACCCTGGCCTGCAGAGGG
>Ga0210391_10000977_pt1 | contig 27211 bp, 25 predicted proteins | sample IncBWC12OmetaG_FD_160573 | JGI IMG/M metagenome (GOLD analysis project Ga0210391, IMG submission 160573) | Forest soil microbial communities from Barre Woods Harvard Forest LTER site, Petersham, Massachusetts, United States - Inc-BW-C-12-O ... | reverse complement strand
GCGGCTTGCCTGATCGTGCCGCTCGTTGTGCCGCAGGCCATCGCGCCCTACCTTTTCACGCTGGTCTGGCTCGGATTTATCTTGCTGCTCGATCCGCTCAATCACCGGCTGCGGCTGCCTTCGTTCCTGGGGGACCTCTCCGACGGTTTTGCGCGGCGCTTCTATGGTTTTCTGGCCTCCGGATGGATTTGCGGCTGGCTCTGGGAATTCTGGAATGAATGGTCGCACGCGAAATGGCACTATACGTTTCCGATGTTCCAGCAGATGAAGATTTTCGAGATGCCCGCGCCGGGTTATTTGGGCTTCATTCCCTTCGCGCTGGAATGTTTCGCGATGTACGTCAGCGCGGCCTGGCTCGCCGGATGGCTCAAGAGGGTGAAATGAAGGTTCGCGTATTTTTCTGCTTGATAGCCTCTGTGTTGCTGGCGACTCCCGCGCGAGCCGGCGGGCTTACGCTTTCTCCGCAGGCACAGCAGGCGCTGGATGATATCTATCGTGGCGATCCGGATGCCGGCGTGGCGGCGGCTCGCGACATCGAACGTGCCCAGCCGCAAAGCCCGGTCGGCTATCTGTTGGAAGGCGAAGCGGAGTGGTGGAAATTCTATTGCGCGTCCTGCGAAATCAAATGGGGCCAGTTCGACGCCTGGCATCGCCCCAAAGAGCCCGAGGACGATGCCTACTTCGCGCTGGCCGACAAAGCCATCGACCTCGCGCGCGCCCAGATCGTGACATCCGACACGGCCGACATGCACGTCTATGCCGGGCTCGGCTACGCCTTAAAGGCGCGCCTCTATTCTCTCCGCGATGAAAAGCGCGCCATCGCCCACGCCGGCGTCGCCGGCCGCGCCGAATTCATGCGCGCGCTCGAACTCGATCCCGATATGGCCGACGCCACCGCCGGAATCGGCCTCTACAACTATTACATCGACACCCTTTCGGCCATCGCCCGTATGCTGCGATTTTTCATGGGCCTTCCTGGAGGAAACAAGCAGGAAGGAATCCGCCAGATGCGCGTGGGAATCGAGCGCGGCGCATGGATGTCGGTCGATTCGAGCTTTTATCTCGCGCGGAATCTGCGAACCTACGACGAACATTACGAAGAGGCGCTCGCCGCCGCGGAGCCGCTCGCCACGCGCTATCCGCACAATCCCGTTTTCTTGTTGCTGGCAGGAAATCTGAACGCCGAGCTTGGCCGCAACGCCAAGGCCGCCGAATATTTTCACGCCGCGCAGGACTCGCCGCCTGCCGATGCCGTCTGCGCCGCGCGCGCTAGCGATGTTGCCGGCCAGTTTCTGGCCAACCTGCACTGACGCGTCTCGATTTATTCATCGCTCCGCTATCTATCAGGGTCCGGTGCGCATTAGAATGTCGGCGACGCAGTCATGTTTCGCGCGCTCCAGTTCGGGTTCTTGATCACGCTGCTGCTCACTGCGAGTGCTACGCGTGGCGGCACGGCGGTCCCCGACAGCAGCATTCTTCCCGCGCAACTTGAAACATCCCTTTCTTCGAGGAACACGAAGGTCGGCCAGTTGATCACGGCGCGCGTGATGCAGGACGTGCCGCTGCCCGGCGACGCCAAGATTGCGGCTGGCGCAACGTTGCGTGGCGAGGTCATCAGCGTTCGGCCCGGGTCGGGCACCGACGGCGGCAGCATCTCGTTTCGGTTCGACACCCTGCGCCTGGCGCATGAAAATGTCCTGCTGACCCTGCGATTGCGCGCCATCGCCTCCGATCAGGAGGTTCGTCAAGCACAGCTTCCGCGAAATTCCGATCCCACCGCGTCATCGAACTCGTGGACGACGGTGCAAATCGGCGGCGATGTGGTCTATCGAGGCGGAGGACCCGTGAGAAGCAGGTCCGGCGTCGTCGGCAAGCCAGTAGAGGGCGGCGTCCTGGTCCGTCTGGATCCCAATCCCGCGCGCGGCTGCCGCAACGACGGCACGGGCGAGCGCGCCCAAGCGCTGTGGCTTTTTTCCTCCGATGCCTGCGGAACCTACGGCCTGCAGGATGTGACGATCGCGCCTGCCGACCACAACGCGCCGGCGGACGCCACGGGCGAGATCGAGCTGAAGTCGGCGAAAGGAAACGTCGTACTGAAGAGCGGCTGCGGACTCTTGCTGCGTGTGGTCAACCTGGGATTTCCCGGGGCCTAGCGTCCTATGTGCTAGCTTCGCGCGGCTTCTTCCTGCTCGAAGGCGTGATATGAGGAACGAACCAGCGGCCCCGCTTCCACGTGCTTGAATCCCATCTGTTCACCCAGGCGCCTGAACTCGGCGAACTCGTCCGGATGCACGTAGCGCTCAATCGGAAGATGCTCGCGCGTCGGCTGCATGTATTGCCCCAGCGTCAGGATGTGCGTGCCCTGCGCGGCGATCTCCTCCATCGCGGCCAGCACTTCGTCGCGCGTTTCGCCCAGCCCGAGCATCATTCCGGTCTTTGTGGGAACATCCGGCGCCATTTCCAGCGCCCGGCGCAACAGCTCGAGCGAACGCTCATACACCGCGCCCTTGCGAACCCGCCGATAAAGCCGCGGGACGGTCTCCATATTGTGATTGAGCACGTCCGGCCGCGCCGCCATCACCATCCCCAGCGCGTTCCAATCGCCTCGAAAATCCGGGATCAGCACTTCCACTTTGCAATCCGGCACGCGTTGGCGGATTTCCGCAATCGTGCGCGCGAAAATGGCCGCCCCGCCATCCTTTTGATCGTCGCGGTTCACCGAAGTGACCACGGCGTAGCGCAATCCCATCCGTGCCACCGCTTCGCCCACCCGCCCCGGCTCATCCTCTTCCGGCGGACCGGCAGGTTTGCCGCTCGGCACAGCGCAAAATCCGCAAGCCCGCGTGCAAATATCTCCGAGAATCATAAACGTCGCCGTCCGATGCTCCCAGCACTCGCCCATATTCGGACAGCGGGCGCTTTCGCAGACGGTGTGGAGATGGAGGGTGCGCATGATGTTGTCCAGCATGCGGAAATTCGTGCCCCCCGAAAATCGCACCTTCAGCCACGGCGGCCGCGCTGGCCCGCCGGGCGGCGGTGCCGAATCGTTGGGCAGAATATTGAATGGAGCGGCCATTTTGTTCGACAAAGCTAGTTTGATTCTACGCGTGTCCATGGGTCGAGACAATCTCCGGCAGCCCGGCGTGTCCCGGGTAGGGCTCATCTTGTCGCATCGTGCCCCTTGCGCATTGAGTGCTGGCGTGATACATCGGCGCCGGGGAATGCCGATCCCGGTTGGCGAACCGGGAACACGTTTGATTTGAATCACGTCGGAATTGGCTCAAGTGTTGTACAATTACAACGTTTGTCGGGCTTGGCCAGAGCCACGACCGTAAGTTATTGATAACAAGGCTCGGAACTCGCCCTCTAAATGCCTACGCAAACCACGATACAGCGCCCTGTCGAGATTGAGGGCATCGGACTTCATACCGCCGTCGAAAGCCACATTCGCCTGGTGCCGGCCCCGGCCGATACCGGCGTTGTATTCCGGCGCGTGGACCTCGACAATTTCGAAATTGCTGCGCACGTTGCCAATGTGGCGCGGGTCAGTTACGCCACCAGCCTGATGAAGCAGAGCGTGCTGATTTCGACCACCGAACACCTGCTCGCCGCGCTCTATTGCTGCGGGATCGACAATATTTACGTCGAAATCAACGCGCTCGAGCTTCCGATTCTGGATGGCTCTTCACGGCCGTTCATCGAAATGCTGGCCGAAGCGGGCACGCGGCGCTTGCGCCGCCCGCGGCACTACATCCGGGTAATGAAGCCGCTGGAATTCTCAGACGGCGACCGCCGCATTGGAATCTATCCGGCGGACGATTTCAGCATTCACTGTTTCGTGGACTATCACCATCCCTGCGCCGGGCCGCAGGAAATCGAGATGGCCGTCACGCGCGAATCGTTCAGCCGGGAACTGGCTCCGGCGCGGACGTTTACGTTCGTAAAAGAGCTGCTGGCCCTGCAAAAGATGGGGTTGATCCGCGGTGGCTCACTCGCGAACGCCATTGTGATGGACGACAATTCGATCTTGAACGGCCCGCTGCGATTTCCCGACGAATTCGGGCGCCACAAGGCGCTGGATTTGATCGGGGATCTGGCGCTGGTGGGCCGGCCGATTCAGGGACGCATCGTGGCGCACAAGGCGGGTCACGCCCTGCACACACAGCTCGTCACGCGATTGCTGGAAGACCGATCCTGCTGGAAAGAGACGACCGTGGCGCACGAGCCCAGCCTGGCCGCCGAACGGCCATTGGCGCACAATCCCGCCACCGCCGCGACCTGAGCTAGGGCAATCCGGATGGCCCGAATGGGAACTCCGGAGTTTGCAGGCGCCATGGCGGGCTTTTGGCCGTCGCCGGGCCCGAGCGGTTGTAGCGTATCACTCCCGTCTGATCCGCGAAGAAGCTGGGTTGCGCCGGCGTTCCCCGCGTAAGAGGCTCGGCGTGGATTTCGAAGTTCCTCGAGCCCGCGCGCGTACATCCTCGCGCCGCGGCACCCTCCTGTGAAACGTCAGGGCCCGTCGGGTCGTAAATCAACCGGTAGCCTTTCAAGTTTCCCGACGCCAGAGCATCGTCGATCAGTCTCGCGTGATCGCAAGTGTCTGGGCCGCCACCGGCGCCGCCCATCGTTGCCAGGTCGGGAGAGAAGCCGTTGGCGTAGGAGTCGTTAAACTCGTCCTCGGCATAAACAATTTTTCGGACCGAGCGAACCGTCGCGAGTTCCTTTGCGACCGTGCGCGTGCGCACGTAGTAGGGAACCACCATCGCCCCGACGATCAGGATTGGAACGATCGTAATCCCCGCGTATCCGAGCACCAGGCCCGTTTTCGCCATCCCGCTGCCGGTCAAACGCCCGCCGGAACGGCGAATTTCTGCCAGTGCCCAGTGGCCCAAAATAATCGCGGCAATCGAGCTGGGGAAAAAGAAAAAGATCAGTCCGCAGACCAGGCTGCCGATGGCTTTTCCGCTGGTTCCTCCCGGGCCGGTATAGGGCGCATTCGCGGCTTCAAAATCGTGCGGCTGCAGGGGCATCCCCCGCTGGCCCTGCAGCAGCGCGCCGCACTTCTGGCAGTAGCGGCCGTCGATGGGATTTTCCGCCGCGCACAGCGAACAGATCATTCTTCTACCTCCGCGAGCATCGTGCTTCTCCGGGGAATCGACCTACTAGCTATGCTTTCGCCGAGGCAAAGTCAACCGACCGGAAGACTCGAACCAGACGCGGATATCGGCGACATCCTTTTCGCGATCGATGTCCTAACGCTTCGAGTCACCAGACGAGCAGAACATGGGAGAAATCGGGATGACGCGAACGGGCGCTGCCGCAGCAAACACCCTATTCCACGCCACGGGCAAGCGCGTGCGCGATCTGCCGATCACGCCCAACAAGCTACTCGGACGGGGTCGAAGCGGAAAGCGGCGACGCCGCATCGCCGGGCAGCGCGTCGATCACCGGCTCGGCCTCGCCTTTGCGCATCGACGGGAATTTTCCGTAGGTCAGCCCGCGCCACAGCCATTCCATGGGGCCGAAGCGATAGTGCCGCATCCACCAGTTGCTGAACACGACCTGCGCAGAGTAGAGGACCACGGTCGGGATCAGCGCCATGGCCGGGCCGACGCGCCCGAACAGTCCGGTCGTGTAGTGATAGAAGAACAGCGTGCAGAGCACGGATTGCATCAGGTAATCGGTGAGGGCCATCCGCCCGACGGCCGCGAACGGCGCGACAAACCGCCGCAACCTCCCATTGAGAAAAATCAGCGCCAGGCCCGAAATGTAACCGGCCGCCAAAATGTGCGCGCCCAAAAAGTGCACCATTGACGAAATCGCCAACGCGAAAGTGAATTTGCCGTTGGGCACAACCGCATTTTCATATGCGCCAAAAAAATTGAAGACCAGCCCAATGGGAACACACCACGCGCAGATGCGCTTGAACACCGGTCGATATTCCGGGAGCCGCTCGACGATGCCGGAGCGCCAGACCCACATGCCCAGCAGAAAGAGCCCGACCGCGTAGATCGAGAAAAGCTGCGCGATCAGGAAACCCCTCCACTCCACCCAGTTCTGCTTCAGGATTTGATGAACCGTGCCGTGCGCGTAGATTTGAATGATGGCGTAAATCTTCGTCATGTCCGCCGGCTTGGGATTCATGAAATGCGGGCGGAAGCGCGTGTAATAGAGCGCCAGGAAGGACGAGCCGACCACGATCGGAATCGAAAACAGTCCCCCGGCCCACCACAGCAGCGTTTTCTGCTGCTTGTTTCGGAAGAGCAGCAGGATCGCACCGGTGATCGCGTAGGTCAGCAGGATGTCGCCCGCCCAGATCAGGATTCCGTGGATGATCCCGAAGATGGCGAGCGCCAGCAGTCGGCGCGGATAGAAGCTGAGAAACTTCACCCCGCGCGCTTCGGCGCGGCTGAGCTGAATGGCGAACCCCATTCCGAAGAGGAATGAAAAAATCGAAATAAATTTGCCCTGAAAGAGGAAATCGATCAGGAACTGTGCGGCGACGTCCGCGCGGCCGTGAAAAAGGACCTGAATATCGTCGTAAGTGTCCAGCGGCGCGACGAACGCGCGCATGTTGGCGGCCAGGATGCCGAACAGCGCCAGGCCGCGCAGCACGTCGATGAATTGGATACGTTCGGTGAGGCTGACGGGACCGACACTTCGAGCCACTGGCTGCACGAGAGGCCTCCGAGAAGGCCCTGATTATATGGCCACTCTAAGGGAATCGACAATGGGCGGCATTGTCGAGCCTCGGGCTTTGATCCGAGGTTGCGGGTTCCGAGTCGAGAGCTCCGGAATCACAGATCGCGCCTAGTCGGCGCTGGAAGAAGACGCGGGCTGATGGGCGGGTTTTTCCGGGTACATGCGCTCGAATTCGGGCTCGCCGTGAAGAGGTGCGAGGTCTGGGTCGCGCCGCGCCCATACGGCGTCCCGAAAACCGGCTGTCCACGCTTTCGATAGGGCATCGAGAGCCTCTTGTTTCTTCCTGAGCCCACAGTAGACGCAGGCCGCGTTGTAGAGGATCGAAGCCTCATTGGCGCGCAACGTCACGGCCAGGTTGAGTTCGCGCATGGAATCGTCGGTCCGTCCGAGGTCCGCATACATTCCGCCCAACAGGACCCGCGCCCGAGCGTCTTCGGGAACTTGTTTCAGGTGGTTCTCCAGCGCAACGATAACCCGGTGCACCATGTTGCGGCGAGCTTCTTCCTTGCCCATGGCGCCGAGAGAATTCATGATCGGCACGTAGACATTGTAATCCTCGCCGCTGGCCTCAATCGCGGCCTCAGCCACATCCACAACCTCCTGATAGCGGCCCGCGGCAAACAGCGCACGGCAAAGCAGGTAATACGCGCCCTCGCAATCACGTTTGCGTTCGATCGCTTTCCGGACCATGCGCACCGCTTCGTCGTGCAGTTCCGCGGCATAAAGTACCCAGGCCTGGCTCACTTGCACCTCGGGCAAGTCCCACCGCAGCGCCACGGCTTTGCCCGAAGCCTCGCGCGCGCGTTCTACCCAGACTGTATCGCGGCTGTAGTTGCTGTAGAACATCGCGCAGGCGTTGGCGCTTGCCGCGTGCGCCAGCGCGAAAGCCGGATCCATGGCGACGGCGTTTTCGAACATCTGCAGCGCGAATTCGAGATCCTGCCGGGTCTGCCGCCGCGCATATCTTTTACCGCGTAAATAGAGGTCGTAGGCCTGCAGGCTTTCCGTCGGTTTCACCGCCAGGGCTTCCAGTTCCTGCGGCGAAAGCGTCACGCGCAAAGCCTCGGCAATCTTGCGCGCCATTTCGTCCTGCACTTCGAAAACGTCCTTCATCTCGCGGTCGAAACGCTCCGACCACAGCGGAAAATCCGTGTGAGTATCGACCAGTTGGGCGTTGATGCGAAGCCGGGCTCCGGCACGACGGATTGTCCCGGTTAGTGCGTATGCGGCACCCAGTTGTTGCCCAATTTGCGCGGGCGTCACCTGCTTGTCGCGGAACGCGAGGACCGTCGGCCGGGAAAATGTGTTCAGGCCCCGGATTTTCGAAAGCTCGGTGATCACGTCTTCGGTAATACCGTCGCGCAGGTATTCGTCTTCTTTTGCCCCGCTCAGATTCTCAAAGTAGAGCACCGCGACGGACTTTCCCGTTTGCTTCGGCGCGCCCGGATCGGAATCGCTCTTTTCTTTCGCCTTGCGCTTCCCGGATTCGAGGTCGCGCTTCAAGCGGCCGAGGTCGGTCTTCAATTCCGTGGCCGTCTGGCAACGCAGATTGCGGTCCTTCTCGAGCGTCTTATCCACGATCCGGACAAAATCAGGAGGCAGCGAGGGATTCAGATCGCCCGCTGGCCGCGGTTCACGATTCAGGATCGCGTCGAAAATCACCGCTGACGTGTCGCCCTGAAAGGGCAGCGTTCCCGTCGCCAGTTGGTACAGCACGGTCCCTGTCGAGAAAATATCCGTGCGTGCGTCCACAAGTTGTCCTCGCGCCTGCTCCGGCGACATATAGGAAACCGTTCCAACCGCGGAGCCGGGCGAGGTCAATTCGATGTTGTTGGCCATGGTTTGCGCCTGCGTCATCGAGCCAACCGGTGCCAGGTCACCGCCGGTGATCTTCGCCAGTCCGAAATCGAGAATCTTCAGTTGGCCCCGCTCCGTGAGGAATAGATTGGCGGGCTTGATGTCCCGGTGCACGATCCCCTTGGCGTGCGCCGATTCCAGCGCGTCAGCCATTTGGATCGATAGCGGCAGCAGCCTGTCCATTTCCATCGGCTGGCGAATTGCTTTCTGCGCCAGCGTCTCGCCTTCGAGCAGCTCCATCACGATGAAATGGCGGCGCTCGTGCTGTTCAATCGCGTGAATGGTGCAGATATTCGGATGGTTCAGCGACGAAGCGGCGCGCGCCTCCCGCTGAAAGCGCTCAAGCAGCTGGGTGTCCTGCTCCATTTCCGGCGGAAGAAATTTCAACGCCACGCGGCGGCCCAGTTGGGAATCCTGCGCCTCATACACCACACCCATGCCGCCGGCGCCCAGCTGTTTGATGATACGGTAATGCGAAAACGTCTGGCCGATTAGAGAGGCCGTGGTTGACATGGGACGGACATCTTAGTGCCTCGCTGCAAGTGAGTCAACGCCGCCGGATTTTCGGCGAACCGTCGTCCGAGCAGGGAATGAGCGCCCGTGGCGCCTAACGGACGCGCCGCTGCTGTTCCCATTGCGTCCGGATGCGCCCGGAGCGACAATGACTTCATTCATGCCTGCCGGCGATACTTCCATCGTAATTCTGGCTGCGGGAAAAGGGACGCGTCTTCGTTCTGATCTGGCGAAAGTGCTGCATCGCGCGGGCGGGCGGCCGCTGCTTGAAACGGTGATCCGCACGTGTCGGCCGCTGAAGGCCTCGCAAACTCTGGTCGTCGTAGGCCATCAGGCCGGGGACGTCGGCGCGCTCGCCGAAAGTCTGGGCGCGCAGACGATCTTGCAAAACCCGCAGCGCGGCACTGGGCACGCCATGCAGATCGCGCGGCGGGCGATCCGCAAGAGCGCCAAACTCGCCATTGTGCTGCCGGGAGACGCGCCGCTGCTGCGCACCGAAACACTGGCGGCGTTGATCGACACCCATCGCCGCGGCGAAGCGGCCGCCACGATTCTGAGCGCCGAGTTGGCCGATCCAGGCGCGTATGGCCGCATCGTGCGCGACGCCGAAGGGCGCGTGCTCGCGATCGTCGAAGAGAGTGCGCTGACGGCCGAGCAGCGCGCCATTCGCGAAGTGAATTCCGCGATCTATTGCTTCACGCTCGAAAAGCTATGGCCGTGCCTCGCCGCGCTGCGCCCGGAAAACGCGCACCGCGAGCTTTATCTTACCGACGCGATTGCCAAGCTGCGCGCGCGCAATGAACGCGTGCTCGCGCAGGTCGCCGCCGATGCGAACGAAGTGCTCGGCTGCAACACGCGCGCCGATCTAGCGGGCACCGATCGGGTGTTGCGCGCACGCAAGGCGGCCGAGCTGATGAATGCCGGCGTCACGATTTATTTTCCCGAAACCGTACTGATCGATCCGGATGTCAGCGCGGGCGAGGACACCGTGATCGAGCCGGGCGTGCAGCTTTTAGGATCCACGCGCATCGGCGCGCACTGCCAGATTCGCACTGGCTGCGTGCTCGACAATACGCGCGTTGACGACGGCGCCTTGGTCGGCCCTCACACCAACTCGATCGATTCGCGCATCGGCCCCGGCGCGGACGTCGGTCCATTCGCGCGCCTGCGTCCCGGATCCGACATCCGTCGAGGCGTCCACATCGGAAACTTCGTCGAAATTAAGAAATCAGTGATCCATGAAGGCGCGAAAGCCGGGCATTTGAGCTATCTTGGCGACGCGTCCATCGGCCCTGGCGCGAATATCGGCGCAGGCACGATCACCTGCAACTACGACGGTGTCGCCAAGTATGAAACGAAAATCGGCAAGGGCGTCTTCATCGGCAGCGGTACGGCGCTTGTCGCGCCTGTGCGCGTGGGCGATGGAGCCTACGTCGCCGCCGGCTCCGTGATCACTGAGAATGTCCCCCCCGAGGCGCTGGCCCTCGCCCGCGGCCGCCAAGTCAACAAACCCGGCTGGGCCAAAGCGCGCCGGCGCGCGCTGGCCGCCGCGAAGAAACCGACCAAACGGTCGAACAGGCGCGCGAAACCGAAATCACGGCGCCGCTGATCCACCCTTCGGCTACACTTCAAATGGCAACGCCCTGCTGCGCCGCGAAGGAACTCGCCGACTCAAAGCCTGCCGACAAACAGTCGTCGTTTGCGGCTATCGGTACGAGAAATCGCCCGCCCATTGAGACCGGCCGTCCATGCGAGTTCAGCGCCGCCTATATGCTAAAATCCAGCCATGAAATTTGGCGTGGTGCAGTTTCCCGGCTCGAATTGTGATGACGACGCGCATCACGCCATTGGTTCGGTGATCGGCGAGCCGGTCGAATTCATCTGGCACCAATCCGAGCAGCTTGCGGGTTTCGACGCGATTATTCTCCCCGGTGGTTTCGCCTATGGCGACTATCTGCGCACCGGCGCGATCGCGCGATTCTCACCAGTGATGAAAGCCGTCGGCGCCTTCGCGCGCTCGGGCGGCTTGGTGCTCGGCATCTGCAACGGTTTTCAGATTCTGCTCGAAGCGGGCCTGCTTCCCGGCGCCATGATGCGAAATAAGCGGCTGCGATTTCTGTGCCGGCAAGTTCACATCCGCGTCGAAAACACGGACACGCCGTTCACCTGCGCCGCCCGACCCGGACAAATCCTCGAAATCCCCATCGCGCACATGGAGGGCAACTATTTCTGTGACGCGCCCACGCTGGCGGAGCTCGAGCACCACAAGCAAATCGTTTTCCGCTACGTCCACGCCGATGGCCGCGACGCCGGCCCGGATGATTTCGACGCCAATCCGAATGGCGCGCTCGCTGCCATCGCAGGTCTCTGTAACCGGGAACGCAACGTTGTCGGCCTGATGCCGCATCCGGAGCGCGCGGCGGAATCGCCGCTCGGCTCCGCCGACGGCCTCGTGATTTTGCGCTCGATGGTCGAAAGTCTCACGCGCACCGAACGCAACTCCAAAGCCGGGCCGTCGGCCGTTCGCGTTTCCGCGTAAGCGTCCGCTTGCGCTGCGCACAATTTGCTGCGAGAATTTCCGCTCCGACCCTTCCGCCGTGGTGGCGATGATCGATACCGACCTCAAAGTCACTCCGCAAATCGCCGCCGAACACGGCTTAACTCCGGAGGAATACGCGCGCACGCAGAAAATCCTGGGTCGCGACCCGAACCTCACCGAGCTCGGAATTTTCAGCGTGATGTGGAGCGAGCACTGCTCCTACAAATCCTCGCGGGTGCATCTGAAAAAGCTGCCCACGCGCGGGGCGCACGTCGTGCAGGGGCCGGGGGAAAATGCGGGCGTCGCCGACATCGGCGATGGCTTGGTCGCTGTTTTCAAAATCGAGTCGCACAATCATCCAAGCTTCGTGGAGCCGTTTCAGGGCGCGGCCACGGGCGTGGGCGGAATACTGCGCGATATTTTCACCATGGGAGCACGGCCGATCGCCGTTCTCGATTCGCTGCGATTTGGCCCGATCAAGGACGAAAATCCGGCGGCGCGCCTGGCAAGGGCCAACGGCGCCGGAGCGGGCCGGAGTATCAGCTCCGAGATTCAACGGCCTGAAACGGAAGCAGCCGTGGCTTCCGGCGTCACACCGGATGAGATCGCGCAGAATCGCCGCGTCCTGGACGGTGTCGTCCGCGGAATCGCTTTCTACGGCAACTGCTTCGGCGTCCCGACCGTCGGCGGCGAGGTGATGTTCGAGCCTTGCTATTCGACAAATCCGCTGGTCAACGCGCTTGCCCTCGGCATCGCGCGCCGCGACGAACTTTTCTATGCGCGCGCACAGGGCTCGGGAAATCCGGTGATCTACGTCGGCGCGAAAACTGGACGCGACGGAATTCACGGCGCGTCGTTACTCGCCTCCGCCGAATTCAGCAAGGAATCGCAGCAAAAACGCCCGAACGTGCAGGTCGGCGACCCGTTCATGGAAAAGCTGCTGCTCGAGGCGTGCCTCGAAGCGATGCGCACAGGCGCGATTGTCGCAATTCAGGATATGGGTGCAGCGGGGCTCACAAGCTCGAGTTCCGAAATGGCCTCGCGCGGCGGCACGGGCATTGAGATCGACCTGGCGCGCGTGCCGCAGCGCGAAACCGGAATGACGCCGTACGAAATCATGCTCAGCGAGTCCCAGGAACGCATGCTGCTGGTCGCCGAGCGCGGACGCGAGCGTGAAGTTTTCGCCGTCTTCCACAAATGGGGCCTGGACGCGGTTGAAATTGGCCGCGTGACCGAGGACGGGAAACTGCGCGTGCTGAACCACGGAAAAGTGGCGGCGGAAATTCCCGCCCACGCAATCGCCGAGGAAGGCCCAAAATACGAGCGCCCCATCGCCGCGCCGAAATCGCCTCCCGCAGCGAGCGCGCCGCTTTTCGAATTTGAGCCACCGGGGGGGAACTTCACCGAGAATTTCCGACGCCTGCTCGCGTCTCCCTCCATCGCGTCGAAATACTGGGTCACCGAACAATACGATTCGATGGTCCGCACGAACACGCGCGTCGGCCCCGGCGCGGGCGATGCGGCCGTGGTTCGGTTGAAAGAATCGAAGCGCGCCATCGCCCTTAAAACCGACGGCAACGGCCGGTGGGGATATCTTTCACCGCGACTGGGCGCGATGCACGCCGTCGCCGAAGCCGCGCGGAACGTGGCGTGCACCGGCGCGCGTCCGATTGCCGCGACGAATTGCCTGAATTTTGGCAATCCCGAAAAACCCGAGGTGATGTGGCAGTTTACCGAGGCGATCGACGGCATCAGCGAAGCCTGCCGCGCACTTGATACGCCCATCACGGGCGGCAACGTCAGCTTCTACAATGAAACGCTCGGCAAGCCGATTTACCCCACGCCGGTTCTCGGCGTGCTTGGGCTGATGGAAGACGCCGATTTCGCCGTGGGCTCAGGCTTTCAGCATGAGGGCGATCTGATCGTGCTGCTCGACGGTGCAAGTCCCGAAAACGCGCGCAGCGGCGATCATTCGGCGCGCGCGTTCTCGTCTTCCGAGTACGCCAAGACGACGAAGGGAATCGTGGCCGGCGCCCCGCCGTCCATCGATCTCGCCGCCGAGCGGCGCCTGATCGACGCGCTGGTAAATCTCGCCGCCGAGCGCGCCATTTCGTCCGCGCACGACGTAAGCGATGGCGGCCTCGCCGTTACCATCGCCGAATCATACTTCGCAAGCAACGGCCTCTCGGCCGAAATTGATCTCGGAACCTCGACCGCACCTTCTGAAGCGGCGCTTTTCGGCGAACGAGGCGCGCGCGCAGTCGTCTCAGTCGCTCCCGCGTCGCTTGCCCGCGTCCAGCAAATTGCGGCACAATATGATATTCAGGCCAGCCAAATCGGCCATGTCACGCGCGGCGAATTTCGCATCCAACTAAATGGTGTCGTCGTGATCCAGGGACAATCGGATTCGTTTCGGCAAGCATGGAGCGAATCGCTGCCCCATGCCATCGAGAGCGCGTCGTGAGCAAACTTGTCAACTGGGGACACTGGATCGTGGCGGCGCAACTCGGGATCGCCTTCGCAGTCGGCGTCTTGCTGGACATTAACCGCGGCGATGGGCTGCTTGCGATCCTACTCGAATTTGCATTGTTCTTCGCGTGGGTTCGCGGCTTGATTGTATGGGCAAAGTGGGCGCACGCTCTTCTCGTTGTGATGAACTTAGTGTTCCTAGGTGCATTTGTGTATTTCATGCCTCGTGTCGCGGAATTGCGCGGCGCGCGCGCCATCGTCGGTTTTGCAACGGCGCTTGCGACGCTCGTGTGGCTGCTGTTGCCATCCGTTCGTCGTCAGTACTGGCATCCGGAGCGGGTGGTATGAGCAAACTAATCCAAATCGACGACGATCATTTCCACGATCACTGCGGTGTGTTCGGCGTCTTCGGCCATCCCGAAGCGGCGAAGCTCACCTACCTCGGCCTCTACGCGCTCCAGCATCGCGGCCAGGAATCGGCCGGCATCGCATCATCGGACGGCGCAAACCTGCACCTGCATCGCAGCCTGGGCCTTGTCCAGGAGGTTTTCACGCCGGAGGTCATCGAGCGCCTGCCCGGCAACGCGGCCATCGGCCACACGCGCTATTCCACGGCCGGCGACACCACGCTGATCAACGCGCAACCGATCGCCATCGATTTCAACAAAGGCAAGCTCGCGCTGGGCCACAACGGCAACCTGACCAACGCGCTCGAACTGCGCCGCAAACTGGAACATCGCGCGGCGATCTTCCAGACCACCAGCGACACCGAAGTGATCGTGCACCTGATCGCCCGCAGCAACGCCCGCAATCTGCCCGGTGCGCTCGCCGAGGCGCTCAGCCAGGTCGAAGGCGCCTATTCTCTGCTGCTGCTCACGACCGACGAAATGTACGCCATCCGCGACCCGCGCGGATTCCGGCCGCTGATCCTCGGCCGCATCGACGGTGCCTGGGTGGCGGGCTCGGAGAGCTGCGCGTTCGATCTGATCGACGCGGAATATGTCCGCGAAGTCGAGCCGGGAGAAATGGTCCGTATCTCGCGCAGCGGTGTGGAATCGATCCGCTTCGCGCCCGAAAAGCCTCATCAATATTGCATTTTCGAGCATGTCTATTTTTCGCGCCCCGATAGCATCGTTTTCGGCCGCCCGGTGAATGAAAGCCGCGAGCGCCTGGGCCGCCTGCTCGCGCGCGAATATCCGGTCGCCGCCGATATCGTCACGCCCGTGCCAGACTCGGGAGTCCCCGCCGCCATCGGCTATGCCGCGGAATCGGGGATTCCGTTTCGCCTGGGACTGATCCGCAACCACTACATCGGCCGCACCTTCATCGAGCCCGAGCAAGCCATCCGCGACTTTGGCGTGAAGCTCAAGCTGAATCCCGTGCGCCGCATGCTCGAAGGCCAGCGTGTGATCCTGGTGGACGATTCGATCGTCCGCGGCACGACCAGCCGTAAAATCGTCCGCATGGTCCGCGAAGCCGGCGCCACCGAAGTTCACATGCGCATCAGCTGCCCGCCCACGATTTCGCCCTGCTACTACGGCGTCGATACGCCTCGTCGCGAGGAGCTGATCGCCTCGCACAATTCCGTCGAGCAGATTCGCGAATTTCTCGGGGCCGATTCGCTCGCCTATCTCTCGCTTCCGGCCCTCCGCGCGGCTGTGGAAGATAACCAAGGAAAATTCTGCACCTCGTGCTATACCGGCAACTATCCGACCGAGCTCGTGCAGCTGGAAGTGGAGGCTCATCGTGAAAGTTGAGACGGCCGAAGCAGACGCGCCGGTGAAGCACAAACCCGCCGCAGCCACCACCAACGAGAAAATCTGGCGCGAGGTCGTTTCCTGGTTCTGGGTGATCGTGGCCTTCCTGCTGATCGAAGGCACGATGGTGCAGGCGCGCGTCATACCCAGCGGCTCAATGGAAAATACGGTTCTCGTCGGCGATCACCTGATCGTCAGCCGCTTCGGCTTTGACGCCGGCGTTCCGTTCACCGACTGGCACGTCCCGTTGTGGCGAAATCCGAAGCGCCAGCAGATCATCGTGTTCCGTGCACCGCTGCCTGAAGAGGGCAATCCCGATTTCATCAAGCGCTGCATCGGCCTGCCGGGCGACCATGTAAAAGTCGTCGAAGGCCAGGTGTTCGTGAACGGTGTGAAGCTCAACGAGCCCTACGCGCAGCACGCGTACGGCTCGGAGACTTCCGCGGTCGAAAATTACCCGCCTCCCCACATCAGCATGCTCGACGGCGGAATCACCCAGGAGTGGACCGACGATTTTTCAAACCACGTCGTCAATGGTGAACTTGTCGTGCCGCCCGGCGAGTATTTCATGATGGGCGACAATCGTGACGATTCCCGCGACAGCCGCTTCTGGGGCTTCGTGCCGCGCGCGAATATCATCGGTACGCCGCTCCTGATTTACATGTCGATCGACGCGCCGGACCCCAACGAAGTCTGGGGCCCAGGCTTCGCCGTGCAAAGATTTGAAACGTACGCCAGCGTCCTGATCCATCCCAGCCGTGTGCGCTGGAAGCGACTGTTCCATACGCTGTAAAATTCTCGAAGCGGCCGGCCCCCTTCCGGAAAACGGTCTCGCAAATGCGCTACGCCGATGCCGGCGTCAACATCACGGTTGCGGACGAAGCCAAGCGACGCATCGCCGCCATGGCGGGAAAAACGTTTCGCCGCGGCGTCCTCGCGCCGATCGGCGGCTTTGGCTCCCTCTTCCAGCTCGACAAAAAGCGCTGGCGCGACGCCGTTCTCGTCGCCAGCTGCGACGGCGTCGGCACCAAACTGAAAGTCGCCAGCGCCGCGAATATTCACTCGACCGTCGGCGCCGACATCCTGAATCACTGCGTCAACGACATCCTCACGCAGGGCGCCGAGCCGCTGTTCTTTCTGGACTACATCGCGATGGGCAAACTCGATACGCGTGTGCTCGAGCAGGTGATCGAAGGCCTCAGCCGCGCCGCAAAACAGGCCGGCTGCTCGGTGATCGGCGGCGAAACCGCCGAGATGCCCGATGTGTACGCGCCCGGCGACTACGATCTGGCGGGTTTCATCGTGGGTGCCGTCGAGCGCAAGAGGATTCTCGATCCTCGCCGCGTCCGCCCGGGCGACTTGCTGCTTGCGCTGCCATCGAGCGGCCTGCACACCAACGGCTACTCGCTTGCGCGTAAGCTCGTCTTCGGCGTCGCCAAGCTCAGCGCCAATAGCTATGTCGCCGAAGTGAAAAACAAAATCGGCGCCGAGCTTCTGAAGCCCCACCGCCCGTACTGGCCGCTGCTGAAAACGATTCTCGCCCGCGGCTGGGTTTCGGCCATGGCGCACATCACCGGCGGCGGCATCACCGGGAATCTCCCACGCGCTCTCCCTCGCAACCTACAAGCGACGATCGAACTGGGCTCCTGGCCGGTCCTCCCCATCTTCCGCTACCTCGCGCGAATCGGCCGGATCGACCGCGACGAGCTGTTGCAAACATTCAATCTCGGCGTGGGAATGATTCTGGTAGTGCCCGCAAAAAATATCTCGAGGGTCGAATCGGAACTGCGCCGCCGCCGCGAAAAATTCTACCTAATCGGCCGCATCGAGCCCGCCAACCGCGCCCGATCCCGCCTCGTCTACACCGGCAGCCTGCAGCTCTAACCAGTCGAACGCGTTACTTCTGATTCGCGCTGGTATCTGCCGCGATTTTCCATGAACCGTCGGGCATCTTCTTCCACACCAGCACATACTGGCTGGTGCCCGTAACCGGCTTGCCCTTCTTGTCCGTGTAGGTCTCGCTAACCGTTCCCTGATCCAGCGCCAGATCGCCCGATCGCGCCACTGTGACACTGGCGATGTTCACCGTAAATTGCAATCCAGGCGCAGCCAGCAATCCTTGGATATCCTTCCGAATGTTGTCTTTGCCCACCGCCGCAGCTGTGCCGGAAGCCAGAAACACGGCGTCGTCAGCGTAAAGCGACATGCACTTTTCAAGATCCTTGGCTTCCGCAGCCTTCACGAAATCGGCATCGCCCGCCCGGATCGCCGCTTCATCAGCCGCCCGCGTGTCAGGCATCGCCGCCGGCTCAGCCGGCTTCTGAAAGTTCTGCACGCAGCCGGCAGCGACGCAAGCTGCCGCAACCGCTGCCAACATCAATAATCGCAGATTCCTGCGCAGGAACATTACACACCTCCCGTCATCGCGTTCGTGCCCGAGGAAGATGCCTCTCGCGAAGCTCTCTGTCAAGTTCGCGCTTGAAACGCTGTTCGCGCTTGAAACGCTGTCGGTAGCACATGATATGTCCGGTTGAGATAGCAAGTGATGTCCGCTTTTCGGGCGGTGGTGGGAGACCATGCGAAGCATGAACTCCTACACAGAAGCCGCCATGGAGCGGGCTATGAAAGTACAGGAAGTGATGTTGCAGGCGATGTCGAAGAAGATCAGCTGGTGGCAAGCGGCAGAGATCTTGGGCATCAGCGACCGGCATATGCGGCGCTGGCGGGAGCGTTATTTCGATCTGAACGTGCACTTTCACGAAAAGCTGGGTGCCGAGCACCAGATTCGGCTCAGCTACCGACAGTTCGCGCTTGAAACGCCGATTTCCCGATTGGCGCCCCTACCGCCTGGTTCGAAGGGGCGCCATATACTTCCTACTGATCGCTCGCGTTCGTATCCGCCGCGATCTTCCAGGATCCATCGGCCTGTTTCTTCCACACCAGCGCCAGCTTCCCGGTCTCTGTCGTGGTCTTCCCTTTTGCGTCGGTAATCGTGTTGGAATAACTCCCGCGCTCAAACGCCAAATCGCCCGACTGGGCCACGTCGATGATCAATCCGCTGGTTTCAAGCTTCAACGCCTGCACCTCGAGGAATCCCGCAAACGCCTGGCGCACGGCGTCCTTCCCAATCACTGCCGGCGCCCCGGGCACGAACAGCACCGGATCATCCACGTAGAACGACATGCATTTATCGAGGTCTTTCGCTTCGGCGGCTTGTGCCAGAGCGACCCCTGCCCCGGTGATGGCCGCCTCGTCGGCTTTCCGCGTATCCATCGGCGGCCGAGGCGCCTCTGAACAACCCGCGACCATGGCAACTGCAAGACTCGCCGCAATCACCAGCGAAAGAGCGCGATCAGTTCGCATGATGCTTTCTCCGCCGGGAATGCTTTGCCCCCCGATGCTTCGTCTGGGGAGCCGGAGCCGGCGCTACGGGCAAATCCGAGCTCCACATATCGACGATGCACTTCCAGCTCCCGTCGGACTGCTTCCTCCAGACCTCGGAATATTTCCCATGGTCGGTCGTCGCGTTGCCCTTGGCATCGTTCGACGTCAGTTCGTAGGTGCCGTAGGTGTAGGCGAGATCGCCCGATCGTGCGGCCTCCGCCTTCGTCGTTTGCCAACTCACGGAAAGACCGGGCAGCTCGAGCAGATCCGTAATCGATTTCCGAATCTCGTCCTTGCTCGTAGCCATCGCTTCATTCGGCGGGAGCACCACGGCGTCGTCGGCATAAAACGCCAGCCATGTGTCAGCCTGTTTCGATTGCGCGGCTAGGGACCAGTCAGCATCGGCTTTTTGAACTGCCGCTGCGTCAGCCGCACGGTTATCGGGCAGAGCGGCCGGCTGATGAGAACAAGCGCCAAGAGAGACAGCCGCGAGCGTGGCGGCGAGCATCAACGAAAACGAACGGAAACGCAGCATGGTAAATCCTCCGGGAATTTATAGGGTGCAAACGAAGATGCTCCGCGCCGCGCAACGTGTCAAGCGCCAGAGCGGTCCGCCTTTGATCTTCGCCTTTGCGTTTGTAGGGGTCGGAGTCGGAGCCTCAGCCGCTTCGTCGACAATCAACGAGGCGCGACGAGTGTCCACAGAAATACCGCGAAAGAAAGTCCCCCGAGCATGCTCCGAACAGCATGAAGCCGCCCCCAGCGCCGTAGAAGTCGAATCGCCTCTTCGGAAGCCACGTCCAGTACCGGGTTCTCCAAGCGCTGGTTCGTAGGGGAAATCACTACAAAGGTAAACGGAATCACAAGGAACAACAGCAATCCGCCAATCAGCCAGCGCACATCCCGGTCGAGCCACCAGGCGACGGGTGCCGCCAACGATCCGGCCACCGCAAGCGGAGCCTGCATGAGCGTTCCGCGTCTGTAGCTCGGCCGCCATTGCGCGACGGCCGTTCGGCCACCGCACGAAAGCCTGGCAGGCTGCTCGGCGACGTTGATATAAACGGCTGCGCCGAAAAAGGTCCCGGCAGCCAGCGTGGCAACGAATTCGGGAATCATGAGTCAGTATACGTCCACGCCCTTTGGCACTGTTTCCGATCTATGCTAATTTCGGCTGCTCATGAAAAAGCACATTGGCGTACTTCTGTCCGGGCGCGGCTCGAATTTCGAAGCGCTGGCAGCCAGCGTCGAAGCCGGCCGCATTCCCAACGCTGACATACCCATCGTCATCAGCAATCGCGACAACGCGCCGGGAATCGACAAAGCTCGCGTCCGCGGAATCGAAGCGCACGTGATTCCGTCGAAAGGGTTGGAGCGCGAGCCCTACGATCGTCAGGTCGTCGCCGCGCTGCGTGCGAAAAACGTCGATTTGGTTTGCCTCGCGGGCTACATGCGGCTGCTTTCTCCTTATTTCGTCAGTGAATTCCCGCAAAAAATACTGAATATTCACCCGTCGCTGCTCCCCGCGTTTCCGGGACTTGAGCCCCAGCGTCAGGCCCTGGAGCACGGCGCGAAATTCGCCGGCTGCACCGTTCATTTCGTGGACGAAAATTTGGACGCCGGCCCGATCATCGTACAAGCGGTGGTGCCCATCGAAGACAGCGACACGCCCGAAGCGCTCGCGGCACGAATTCTGCTCGAGGAGCATCGCATCTACACGGAGGCAGTAAACATAGTCCTCGAAGGCCGCTACCGAATCGACGGCCGCCGCGTGCTCGTGTCGCAGTAGCTCAGGTCAGGATGGCGCCCGCTAGCGAAGATCGCTGTGCACGATACGGCCGCCGACCGCCGTGAGCACGGATTTCAACTGCTGGATCCCTCACAAGGAGCTTTGTCGAAGGGTGGATCACTTTTCCTTTCCCTGTAAGCGACCTCCGCGATGCTTTCACGGGTGAGGTTACAAGGCGGGGAAAAGTGATACACCCACCCCTCGGCGTCTGGACGTGTAGGGAAAGAAAATGGACAGACTCGTCGTCAACGGCACGGCTTCCAGTCGCGATGCCATCACCTGTGCGACGGGATCCCGCCGGGATTAAATGAAACGAGTGCGCGTGACATGGAATAATGATCGGCCTAATGATGCTGACAAGCGATGGAGTCCGGGTCGGGCGCTAATCCCCCAACCTGTAGCCGCGACCTTGGGGAATCAACAGCAAGCCCGAATCACTTTCGAAACGACCCACCAAGAGCCGGTACGGTTTTGGTCATGGTGGGCCATAAAACAGACCTCCTTGCGCAAGGTCAAGACCTGACTGCATAAAAGCTGGCGACGCTGCCCCCGATTTAAAGGGGCCGCTGAACACAACAAGCGCGAAGTTGTTCTTTTGCTTCGAACGTTTAACAACTACCACAGCAAAGTCTTCCATCCCGTCGCCGTTGAAATCGCCAGTCGCAATGTAAGGGTGGTAATCAGGCACCGGCTTCCATGTCCCGCCCATCCCCGCTTTCATCTGTTGAATGTCGTCTGCGCAGTTGCAGTCTTCGTCGGTGGCGCTACGATATCCTGAGTGGTGGGCCAGCCAGTTTTCTAGAACGTTTTGCTCCTGAGTGGTCAGTGTATGGCCGCCCCAAGCTACAGCCGTCGTTACAAGATAGACCGTCAAAAGAAACATGCATCTCATAGCCATGATTCCTCACTGTTGCTGCAACCACGACGCTAGCATCTCTCATTTCCTTGAGAAACTGTTCAGCGGTCAGTTGCGTCTTCGCAGTCAACTCCCGCACGACTTAACTAGCGCACGGAAATTTTGAGCTTATTCAACGCCATTTAACAGGATTTCACGCCGTTAAACGACGCGACGAGGTTTTGTAAGACACTGTAAAATAGGGAGATAGAACCCCCGGCTGTTAAAAACGTACTAATCTTCGATTCCACAGGACGCCGGTCTTTTCAGTCCGCCGGATTTCATGACCCCGCTGTGAAAAACCCCGCATTGGCATTTCGTGGCGTGGGCGGCTCTGATTGCATCGGCGTCGGCAGTCTTGCACGCGGCATCGACAGAAATAAGACGCCAACTGGGGTGTATCCCTTTTCTCCGCCGTGTAACCTAACCCCGCGATGCTTTGACGGGGTAGCTTTCAGGGCGGGGAAAAGTGATACACCCTAGACGCTGGGGCTAGTAAAACCACTTTCTCCTTTGGCAACCTGACGGCGTACCCTATGCATCCGGTCTCGAGAAAAACGCGGCGTTGAATTGGTGTTTATGTCATTTGGCGGCTGAGAAACCTACCATTAAATCGGTACGGAATGCGGCTTGCTGTGTTATAAGCTAGTTTCTGCGATGAGGATTTACTGGTACAATGGTGCACTCCAATTGCTTCCCGAGGACAAGCGGGAGAGCGAGCTTCTGGCCGAAATATCGCGCAATCTGAAATTTGGACCACCGCCAGAGACGCAGACTTGCGCCCCTGGCGGCAGTTCTGAGTTAGGCAGCGAAGGCTTGTTTGAAGTCGTCGTTGGGAACAAACAAACTGGTCCAAGCCGCTTCTCCGGTAAGACCAACCACAAGCAATTTGTCCCCAGATTCGACAAACTGCCTTAGGTGATCGCGCAACTGCACGGCTGAATAGTTGGTTTTCAGCACCCACTTTGAATACAGCACGTGCAGGGCTCCAAGTTTACGAAGAGCATTGAGCAATGGCTCATAGCTCTCAGTGCGGTTTTCCAAGTCATACACAATCATGTATGTGCTCACCATAGTTCTCCGTTGCCCCCAATGTGGGCCGTTGTTACGCGAGGCACACCCCTAGCGTGTGCGCGCAAGTTGCAAAACGCCTGTTGACGGAGAGCGGCGAACCGCCTAGAATAGTGGCATCGGATTCCACTATCCCCCGCCAACGTGCGGGACTCAACGCCTCACCGTGACGGGTGAGGCGTTTCTGTTTCAAGCAGCGGTCGCATTTTATCATGCTCCGCAACCCTTGTACTCCTAATTGTGGCGAACATTGCCTTCACCACAAGTAAGTTTATGAGTTAAGGAAGTAACCATATGTTTAGCACTCGCAGCCTTTGCTGAAGTGGAGCTTTTTGTTTCTAGGTGGAACATTAAATCAACACCGGGTTACCTGTCAACATAAAGTTAGATGTTGACATAAATTTATATCAATGGCTTAATGGCCCTTAACTTGGGAGGGAAACCGATATGCCCCCGGCTGTGAAGAAGGGTAAGCAACCTATCAAATTCACCAATCCCTTTCGACCCGGAGCGGGACATATGCCGCCATATTTGGCGGGGAGGGAGGACGAAATCAAGGAATTCAACCGCCTATTGGAACAGGACACAATCCTCAAGAACCTCGTACTGACTGGCCTGAGGGGATTGGGCAAGACTGTGCTATTGGAAACATTCAAGCCGATGGCAATTTCAAAGGGCTGGTTGTGGGCTGGGACTGACCTGTCAGAATCCACGAGCATCAGCGAAGAAAATATGGCGCTGCGTCTTATTACGGACCTAGCCGTCGCGACAAGTTCAATTGTTTATAAATCAAAGGACAAGAAGAAGCCTGGTTTTGCCCGCACACGTGAACAGATAAATGTAACTCTGAACTTCAATACACTTAAGGGAATCTATGACAGTATTCCGGGCTTGGTGTCTGACAAGCTCAAGGGGACATTGGAAACTGTCTGGGTATGCCTGAAGGACGCTGGGAGTAGGGGAATAATCTTTGCTTATGACGAAGCTCAAAACCTTGCCGACCATACCGCCCGAGATCAATTCCCGTTGTCTTTGCTGTTAGACGTGTTCCAATCATTGCAGCGTAAGGAATGCAGATTCATGCTCGCTCTTACAGGTCTGCCAACATTGTTTCCGAAGTTAGTTGAAGCACGAACCTTCGCGGAACGAATGTTTACAGTGGTATTTCTCAACCCCCTTAGCGAGAGCGAAACGACCGAGGCAATTCGTAGGCCTGTGCAAAAGGAAGGCTGTCCGATACACATCCTTCCGCAGTCGATCCAAACGATATGGGAGTTTACGAAAGGCTATCCCTATTTCATCCAGTACGTCTGCCGGGAAGTTTTCGACATTTGGGTGCAAGCGTCAGAGTTAGGAATGAGTCCGCCCCCAGTTCCGCTGGATGACATAACTAGGAAGCTGGACTCTGACTTCTTCGCGGGTAGATGGGCAAGGGCTACCGATCGTCAACGCGAGCTTTTGCGAGTAATTTCTGAGCTTCCGAACAGCGATGGAGAGTTTGCAGTCCAAGAGATCATCGAGCATCCATCTAATCAGACACCGGATAAGTCTTTTAGCAGCAGTCACGTTAACCAAATGCTTGTCGTCCTATCGGACGCCGGATTGGTGTATAAGAATAGGCATGGGAAGTATTCCCTCGCAGTGCCCTTACTTGGGGATTTCATTCGAAGGCAACATCCACTAAACGTGTATCCCTATCCGTACCTTCCGTTTAAGGACGCATGATGGACTGGTGGCCCTGACTATCTGGGTCCGCCGCCAACTGCTTAACCAAATGACACCAGCACCGGCGAATTCGCTCGATCAAGCACAGTGATCAGACGAAATCCGCCTCTTGCCAGCTTGGAATGCCTGAAGAGCCGAAAGGTCGATTTCCCTCGGTTTTCCAGTCATCGGGTCTATGGGGCTTACGCTAGAGCACCCAGGCCTAATGCAGGACTACGCAGTCGTTCAGAGAAGGCGCATCAAATTAACTACAGTAGCTGGCGCCCAAACTAAAAAAAAAGAAAACTAAACGACGGACACTTCGTCCAGCAGTTGTTGCAGGAATCCAGAGAGAGCCTCACCTGGATCAGTGCCCGTCCACAGGACTGCTTCTACTCCGCGCTGCCGTAAAACTGCCTCCTGCACAGGGTTCGGGCGCGTCATCAGAATGTATGATTTAGGCCTCGTATCAGGCGAGGGCGAAATTGACCATAACTGCTGGAGCTTGTACAACAAGTAGCGCATATTGGGGTCCGAGAGGCTGTAACCCACGAACAGAAGAGGACGTGCCAGGCTGTCGGAACGTAGCCTTATGTCTAGCGGAGTTTCAAAACTCATCCGCTCAAGGTAGGTTGATTCGGTTAGGACGATCGAAGCATCATCATCAAAGTCGCCGTGAAACTTTATGATCTCAGTCGAAACACCCGGCTTCGTCTTAGCCAAATCGCCTACGCTGGCGATCTTATGAATGGGCTTTCCATACACGTCATATGCGCGTTCAAGCCAACGGTCATAATTGGTTGTGTAGACAATTGGAAAATCCAGCTCCACGATCAAACGATGCACTTCGGACTCTTTGATTTCAATCGAGTCGGGGTGCCACGAGCGATCCATCCAGCTTCGGAGTGGTCCGATTCTTTTTTCCAACACATAGAATTCGGCAAGGCTCTGATAGTCACCAAACGTGTGGAAGATGTCCGGGTCAAATCCCAAATCCTCTCCGATGTAGTCTACGAGTTGTCGGAAGCTCGGCAAGCCAAGGTTCATGGAAACCCCAGCTCCGACGAACAGGATCGCGCGACGTTCGCGCACTGCTGAAACGAGAGTGGCTGGCAACATCGTTGTTCTCATTTCTTCAAGAAGCCAGCGAAGTTATCTAAAGCTCGCCTGCGCATCGAGATTTCATTTTTCTTGTCTCCCAGTTCCGCGAAGGTCTTGTCAAAGCCTTCTGGAATAAAGACGCAGTCCCACTGAAAGCCACGCGGCCCGCGCGGCTCCGAGGATATCTTCCCTGATATCTCTCCCTCGAAGAAATGGCACTTCTTTCCGTCTATATAGCCGATTACAGTCTTGGCTAAAACCTTATGGTCTGCATTCCCAAAGAGATGCGCGAAGCGATCCGCTTCTAAACTATCCCAAAAAATCTGCGTGAGACCACCAGGTAGCCCGTTTAGATAGTCAAGATATAGCCCGGTATGTTCTACGAACAGGGGTTCACCGAGATATTCAAATGCCTGTAATGCCTTATCACGGACTAGCACCCTCGGGTCCTCGGTCTGCAGTTCCTGGATGACCCTCTCCACAGGCACAATGGCGACCCCAAGCGGATCCAGGATCGTCTTTGCTTCAGCCAGCTTGTATTTGTTTCTAGAGACGAAGCGTAGGCGAGGTGTAGTCACGCGGTCGGTTGGCCTTCACAATTTGCCATGCGCATATTGTACTCGCGCCAAGACTCGACTTCAGTGGAATGTATCGCCGCTGGCACCCAATATCAGGACGGTGCTTTGGAGTCCGGTCGAGCAGCCAAAATTGTGTCGTATAGATGCTGCATTTGATTCGGCGAATTCAGATCTAGGGTCGAAGTGTCGTAGCGGACAACGTTTAGGCCTAGATGTACCAGATCCTCCTCATACGCTCGCCGCAGTGAGTTCAGATAGCGAGCATCAATCGTCTCTTCGTAGCTCCGTCCTCGACGGCGGATTCGATCGAGCAGGATTTCCGTTCTTGCGTCGAGAAACACAATGAGATCAGGCTGGATAAGCTCGGAGGCTGTCAATGTGACGAGGCGGTTAAACAGTCGGAGTTCCCGCTCATCCAAAAGTAGGCGGGCGAAGAGCGAGTCCTTTCGAGATGTGTAGTCAGCCACAATCGCGTTACGTAAAGGCCGCTTGATCAATTTCAGAGCTGGAATTCGGGCAGAGAGAAACCATAGTTGCATGGGCAGTGACCAACGACGGCGATCGCTATAGAAATCCGCGAGAAATTCGTTCCCATCGAATTCTTCTAATACCAAGTCTGACGAAAGATGAGCGGCTAAATGGGTGGCCAGCGTCGTCTTTCCGGCTGCAATAGCGCCCTCGAAAGCTATGTATGACAGTCGATCCACAGTATTGTGCATTTTACCGCCTGCCCGAATGGTTTTCGTTCGACGTGTCAGCGCCGGTGCAAAAATCCCGATAGTGCCGATTGAAAATTCCCCACCCCTTAACGTGGTAAACCGGAGGCCACTCCATACGGAGGAGGTTCCGAGACTT
>Ga0210391_10000975_pt1 | contig 27236 bp, 21 predicted proteins | sample IncBWC12OmetaG_FD_160573 | JGI IMG/M metagenome (GOLD analysis project Ga0210391, IMG submission 160573) | Forest soil microbial communities from Barre Woods Harvard Forest LTER site, Petersham, Massachusetts, United States - Inc-BW-C-12-O ... | reverse complement strand
GATACCACGGAGAATACCAGTCGAAAGTATCCAGCACCCGCCACTGCGGGTCGGCATTGAACGACATGGGAATCATGTAGCGCAGCGCTCCGCTCAGGGGCCGCCCAGCCAGCGGAATTTTGCGCAGTACTTGGTGCACGCCATAGAGAGGAATAGCCGCTTGACAGAGATTATGCAGCAGCCGCGGAGACATGCGGCGCGTCACCTTGCGATACACATCGCTCATGCGATACCAGGGGTTGTACGCGCTATAAAGCCAGACCACAAGCGTACCCTCCGGCTTTAGAAAACGCGCCAAACCTTTCACCGCTCTCTCACAATCCGGAGTGTGATGGAGGACGCCCAGGCTGTAGATGTAATCGAAACTGTCCGGCGCAAAAGGGAGGGAAAAAGCATCTGCTTGCAGAATGGCGGCTTCCCGATCCGTCATGTCAATCGCGGCAGCTTCCACAGCCTGGCTCAGGTCGATTGCCACCACACGCGCGCCCCAGCGAGTTACCACCTCCGCATAGCGGCCCATGCCGCAACCAACGTCGAGGATCAGCTTTCCGTCCAGATCCGCCGGCGTTAACCGCGTCTTCAGAATGAAATCTTTTTCCGAACGCTTGCTATTTTCGTCGTCGAGTTGAGTCGTGTTGTGCTTTAACCACTGAAACCCGAAACTTCCTGTGTAGAACTGCTGGCCGACAAAACGAGGCACGCCCTTGACGATCGGGTAGCGCTCTGAACAACTCAGGCAGACCAGCACGTTATCCTGCCGTTGCAATTCTGACTGACACTTCAAGCAGCAGAGAATTGAAAGGATTCCTTTCGCGAATTCGTCGCCGTTCTGATCCGGAATCTGCCCCATAGTTTAGATTTCTTTTGTCTGCGACATCCCTTTGGAAAGAACACTCCCTTACTGTGTTTTCCGGTCGCGGATCAGCGACTGTTTACAAACGTTGATTTTTGATGTGGTATTCTCTACCTCGCCCCGAGGCCTGAACCGCGTTTCACCTTCTGTTCATGCTCTTAGGATATCGTCCATTCATGAAAGATCCCCATAATCTTAAATCAGGTGCGGCCTTCTCTCCGCTGCGTTTGTTTCTCATTCTTGTGATCCTGGGTTTTGGATTAAGAATTGCCTTCGGCATCGTCCGCTATCGCGGCGAGCTCCTTCACCTGACAGGACCAGCCTTCATTACCAGTTGGAGCCACGACGGCCTGGAACACGTGGTCATTGCGAAGGCTATTCTCTCAGGCGAAGGTTACATTATGGATAATTTTCCGCTGCCGCCGGGAAAACACGTCCGCTACGCCGGACAGGATGCGCTGTTCAAAGCACCGCTCTATCAGTACTTTCTCGCTGGGGTTTTTGCGATTTCCGGCTTTTCCTTCAAGCTTTTTTTCCCGTTGCAGGCACTGTTTGGGGGGCTTACCTGCGGCCTTGTCGGACTCATTGCCTGGGAAACGTTTAAAAGTCCAGGTGCGGCCTTACTCGCGGGAATCGCGGGCGCGATGCATCCTGTGCTGGTTAATGCCGCCTCCCAACCCTACAACGAGGATGTTTTCTTCTTTTTGTTTATAGCTGCAATCTGGGCCTTTCTTGTCTGGTTTCGCACGCGAGAAATCAAGTGGGCTGTAGCGTGTGGGGTTATGGTTGGCCTGTGCACCTTGACGAGGGAAAGCGGCATTCCGCTGCTGGCTGCGATGGGAGCCATCGGTATTCTTTCGACCCCGCGTGATTTCAAAGCCTGGGTAGCGTGCGGCACAATCGCACTCAGCGCCTTCGCGGTCGTTGCACCCTGGACGCTCCGCAACTACATTCGCTTTCATGCCTTCATTCCGGTCGCAGCCATCGTGGGGGAAGACCTGGCGACCGGAAATAACGACTGCGTGGCCAGGGAAAGCTTGCTCACTTCCTACTGGTCGGAGGGTCCCTGCATTGACTTGAACAGGCAAATTATTGCGGCCCGCGCGATGACGCCGATGTTGGATCTTCCCGTCGGCGTCCAATATGACCGGCTGTCGCGACGAGTTGCAATCCACTTCATCACCGAAAATCCTGCGGCCTACGCGAAACTGGCAATTCGCCGGCTTTGGACCAGCCTGCTGCCGTTTGCTCCCCGAGGAAATCAGCGGAGATACGAACGAATCGTTCTCACGCTCTACTGGCTTTTGATATTTCCTGCGGGAATGATCGGACTATTCTTGCGACTAAGACGGCCCGAGCCCAAGACTCTTTTCCTTGCGCTCATGATCGCGCTTAGTTTTTTATCAATCATGGCCGTTCTCTATTGGTCCGATCTTCGTTTTCGAATTGGCATCGACCTTCTCTTAGGATGCTTCGGCGCATGGAGCTATGACCAGGTTTGGCAAAGAGGAGAAAGCTAACTCAGGCGCATCAACCACCGCTTCGTAAGCTCCTTGAACCGCCATTTTTTCATCGAAAATTAATATAGGCTCAGCGGTGTTTCTCAAGAATCGATGTAAAAAAATACCCATGTTCATCTAAGATAGACGGGCCTTTTGGAGGCGGGATACGAATAATGCCGAAGCCTTTATGGGACGAGTGGTTGGGTCGCAAGGCCACTCGGCGATTAGCGCGCAAGATTTTGCCTGATCTGCGCTGGAATCAGGAAATCTGGGGTGAAACGGTACGAGAGCAGCTAACCAGCCCCGTCCGCTGGTTGGATGCGGGTTGTGGCTGGCGTCTCCTGGACAAGGATCTCGATCCACTGGAGGACGACTTGGTCCGCCGCGCCAGCACGGTAGTCGGTGTCGATCTCGACCTTCCCCACTTAGGCAAACACGTCAACATCTCGCGGCGCACTTGTGCATCGCTGGCCGCGCTTCCCTTTGCTGATGCCAGCTTTGACCTGATCACCTGCAACATGGTGGCTGAGCATCTTCCGGACCCCTCGGCAATTTTTCAGGAAATATCCCGCGTGCTCGCTCCTGGCGGCACTTTCATGGTGCACACGCCCAACACTCGAAACTACCTGGTCTTCGCGAATATCCTCGCGAAGAAGCTCCTGCCGCGCGAACTCGTTCTGAAACTGGTGCACGATGGCCGGGAAGAAGAAGATATTTATCCCACTTACTACCGGGCCAACAATGAGCGCGCACTGCGTCGCCTCGGGGATTCTGCGAAGCTGCAACCCCATTTTGTGCGCTTCCTGACTCAACCCCAGCCCTACAGCCGCTTCTTTGCGCCAGTTGCATTCTTTGAGCTTCTCTTTATGCGAGCTACCATGACGCGTCCCCTGAACCACTTTGCCGCGACGATCATCATGGGGTTCCAGAAGCCCTCTACAAAGCCGGCCTGCTGCACTCCTTGCGCGGCCTAGAGGCTAAAGTACATAGCGACGACGGCAGCTTTCGTCTAAGATAAACGGCATTCAAAGTCAGCGAGGAGAATCAACATGTCGAATCATGGAAACAACCGCAAGAAGGCAACTTTGATAGAAAGCACCCTCGCGTTGGCCTTGATGGGGATTATCGCCGGGGCCGTAGGAGGCCTTGCCATCGGCTTGGTCACCGGATCTCATTCCTCCAGCGCCGCACCCAGCACCGCCAGTCCTTTAAAGTAAACCTCGCTAGAAACGCTGTCTCAGACTTAACGGCGCCGCCTGAACCGTTCCCACGGCTGGTGCTGTCTCGGGAAGTTTTGGACCTGTCAGCCAGCTTCTTATCGGCTTACGCTCTTCTTCCGCGCTCACACCCGTTTCGCTGCACAGGCGGAGCAAAGCCGTAGTATAGCCGACCATAAAATACGGGAAAAGTTGATACGCAGTACTGGCGAATGCGGCGCCCACAAGATAGCTGGCAAATCCCGCCCAGAGGGCACTGGTATACATGCGCACGTCTGAGTCCGCCGCGTAAAGTGCCGTGCTGCGGATTTTAATCAAGTTCCTGAAGCACTCGCGCATCACCAGAAGAAATAATATGAGGACGGGGATTCCGCATTCCGAGCTCAGTTCCGTGTACGTGTTGTGCGTAACATGCCACAGATCCGTGTAGCTTGCGAACTGACCGGGCCCCACTCCGAATATCGGGCGTTTCGCTGTGGTTTCGAGACTCAGCATCAGAATTTCGAACCGGGCTTCCTTGGCATCGCCATAAACTTCTACATCGTTGGAGAAAATGCTCTTGATGCGATCGCCGTAACTCTGCGGCCCTACGACCGCCAACGCCAAAATGCAAAATGCAGCGCCCACCAGCAGGTAATAGCGCTTGTTTCGTATTCCAAACTCCCACAAACTGAAGATAACGGCCACGCCTAGCGCGAGAAATCCGGAGCGCGAATAAGTCAACATCAGCCCGCGCCCCATTACAAGAAGTCCGGCAAACCACAACAATTTCTTCAGCGGATTCTCCTCCAACATCAAGAACATCAGACACAGCGGAAAATTCAAGGCAATGTTCATAGCGAGGTCATTGGGATTGTCGAACACGCCTCCCAGCACACCGCCCATTCTTCCACCCTTGTAGATCAGCACCGAGACAAGGGTCATCACCGCGACCGAGGCTGCCTGGATGAAAATCAACCGCCTAAGTTGGCTTATGGAATCGACCACCAAGCCCACGAGCAGAGCGACAATCAATGCCTTGCAGCACTTATCCAGGACCACGGAAAGCGCTCCGCTGATGTAAAAGGAGAACGGCACGCAAAGAGTCTGCCAGGCGAGCATGGCGGCCAGAAGCTTCAGCTCCCGCGGCCATTTTGCAAACCTTGCTCGCCCACGGATGCCAAACAGCAAAGCAAGAAGAGCAATGCCTCCAAGGATTTTTTCGATCGGAATAAATCCGAGCGCGTGCACAAAATCTTCCGGCCGGGCAAAATACAAAAACGAAAACGCCACCAGCGCTCCATATGCGAGCGCGTTGGAGTTCTTTGCTTTCGGTTTTTGAAAACCTAGGGCAAGCGTGGCCATTAAATACTCCCTACCCGCATGAACAATGCCTGACGGCTCGATTTAAAAACTACGAATTCCATACTGCCTTCCTTCCAGTTACAAAATGGGTGAAGGCAACCAATGCCGCCGCGTTCAAAACTACAAAAATAAGTGCGGCATCCGCCACGCGAGAAACCGCGCCCGGCTTCAGTTTCAGCATGCCCAGCACCGCCAATAAATAAAACGCCAATTGCACTCCCAAGGCAACGCGGTAGAACGGACGCGCCAGCGCGATCGAAGACAACAGCGCTGCAAGTAAAGCGAACGGCACCAGCAGGCGCATGATTTTGTGACTAATAAATTCGAAGAGAATAGGATTTGCTCCACTTAAAAGCCACGGTGCTAGTTGTAGCAGCTGATAGTTACCGCTCAGCGTCCGCACCTTACGTCTGAATTCTCGCTGCGCGCCCAGACTTGGGGCGTCCCATGCTCGAGCCCGCGTATCGAAAATGACTCGCGAGCCCTGCCGCACAACATGCATGGGCAAATACACATCGTCGAGAATCGTCCGCTCCGGAAGCGGAACCAATAGATTCCGCCGCACCGCATATAAGGCCCCGGTGGCGCCCACCACGGATCCGGAAGCTGACTCCAGCTCGCGAATCGCTTTTTCGATTTTCCAATAGAGGCCCATCCCCCGTACCACTTCTCCCGAATCAAAATTCCCTAACATCAACTCGCCGCTGACCGAACCCACATTCGGGTCGGCAAAATTCTCCACCAACCTGCAAATAGCGCTCGATTCGATTTGCTGCCGCGCATCCGTAAAAACCACGACTTCCCCTTCTGCCCAGGCAATCGCATCGTTCAGTCCACACGCCTTCCCGCTCGAGAGCTGATTCATCACCAGCCGCACCCGCGGATGATTCGCGTAAGCTCGAAGAATCGCTTCCGTCCTGTCCGTCGAGCCATCGGAGACCACGACAACTTGCCAGTGCTCGCCCGGATAGTCCAGTTCCAGCAGATTGCGAAGTTTATTTTCGAGAACCTGCTGCTCGTTGCGCACCACCATCACGATCGATACTGATGTTTCGCAAGCACCGCGTAGAGGCGGCCAGGGGCGCAGCCGCGCCCGCATCCACAACCAACCCAGATATCCCACATACGTGTATGCAATCAAAGCCGCGGACCACCAGAACAACCACTTCATTGTGCACCCCGGCCGAGCAGCACAATCTTGATGGTCTGGAACATGATCAGGAAATCCAGCCCGAGCGATGCGTTCTTGATATAAAACAGATCGTACTGCAGTTTCTCCCGCGCATCTTCCAGCGTATTGCCATATTTGTACTGCACTTGTGCCCAACCGGTAATTCCCGGGCGCACCACATGGCGCACACCGTAATAGGGAATCTCTTTGCTCAGCCACTCCACGAATTCCGGCCGCTCCGGTCGCGGACCTACAAAATGCATATCGCCCTTGAGCACGCACCATAACTGCGGAATCTCATCGAGCCGTGAAGAGCGCAGAAATTTGCCCACCTTCGTGATGCGCGGATCGTCGTCCGCAGCCCAAGTCGCGCCCGTATCCGCCTCGGCGCCATCACGCATGGTACGAAACTTGTAACAGTAAAACGGCTTACCACGCCGCCCCACACGCTCCTGCCGGTACAACGCTGGACCGGGAGAACCCAGCTTTACCGCCAGCACAATGAAAGGAATGAAAGGCAGCGAGAGCAGTAGGCCCACCAGCGCCACCGAAAAGTTCAGCACTCGCCGTACCAGCCGGAAGAAATTGCTGAAGCGAAACCCATCGGCAAAAATCAACCAACTCGGGTATAACTGCTCCACTTCAATTCTTCCTGAAATCCTCTCCAGCCACGAAGTGGCTTCTTCGACCTTCACTCCAGTCAGCCGCAAGTCCAGCAATTCCTCCACCGGCAAAGTGCCGCGACGGTCCAGCATTGCGACGATGACTCGATGCACGCCCTTGGCGCGAACCAGCGCCAGAAGGTGCGCCGCTACACTGTCGCGGGTCAATTCACCGTCGACGTTTCCCGTCCAGCCCACTACTTCGATCCCAAGAGCAGAACGCTCTCGCAAACCCCGGACTAGCCGCTCCGCGCGCTCTCCCGTACCCAAAACGTACACACGCTCCCGCAGGAAGGACTGCTTCACCATCCAGGAATAAGCCGTCCGCCAGCAAAAAAGGGTGATGGTGAGGATTAGAAGCCCTGCAAGAGCCGAGCCGTTTCCAGGCAAGAGAGTGGGAAAGGCAAAGCCCACTGCGGAGAGAGCCAGCGCAACTACGCCCAGCACCAGCAGCATGCGAAAAACCTGGTCCCACTTCTCGCCCAAATTGGTGGAATCGTAGAGATCGAGCCAATGGGAAAGCAGCAACACGACTCCGGTCACTCCAAGAATCTTGAGGTATCCACCTTCGACATTCAGGAGCAGCCAGCTATCCTGGCTCTGCCACATCGTACCCAGCACAAACGAAACCCAAACGATCAGTGCCTCACCTGCCAGAAGAACCAGTGTTCGCAGCGGGTAGTACACTTTGAAAAGCCGGATCACGTTTCCCTGCCCCTAAGACTCGTTCCCCAAAGACTGGTTTTAAGATTAAAACTGGTTTTTTAAGATTTCGACTCGCTCGCATTCTTTCCGTCGCCATCGTAGTAATACCGCGTATATGGGATGGCCGCACCGTCCGTGCCATTCAGCACTACTCCCACCAGGGCTTGATCTGGAAATTCCATTCGCGCGCGGCGCGCCATATCGACCGGGGTCGCATTCGAGCGCACCACCATGAGCACTCCATCGCAGGCTTTGGCCAGTACTCCGGCATCGGAAACCGGCACCGCCGGCGGCGAATCAATGATGATCCAATCGAAGAGAGCATCAATTCGCTGCAACAGGATCTTCAGCCGCCCGTTTGAGATCAGCTCCGCGGGATTTGTGATTTCCTGGCCGCTCGGAATCAGAAACAGGCCCTCCAGTGGTCCGTGCTGCATGATGGAAAACTCGTCACTGCTTCCAAGCAGATAATCGGCCAGCCCAGGAGATGACGTTGTGCCGAGCATCATGTGCAGCCGCGGACCGCGCAGGTCGGCGTCGACGAGCAGCACACGACGCCCATGCTGCCGCACCAGCACTTGAGCGAGATTGGCCGCCGTGAAAGACTTGCCCTCTTTCGGCAGCGCGCTGGTTACCAGAATCCTTTTAAGCGGCATCTTTTCGCGTGTGGAATAAAGCCGCGAACGCAGGGTGCGAAATTCCTCGGTGCCGCGGGCCGCGTCGTCGCCATTGAAAAACAGCATGGTTTTCCCGTCAGGCTTCCACTGCAGTTGCGGGCAGCGCGACAACAGGTTCTCCAGGCTAAACGGGCTGGCGAATGAAGGCATCGTGGAAGTGAGAGGAACGACGTCCGCGTGTCCGTCTCCAGGGATATCTTCACCCTGAGCCATTGGCGGCACAGTCGCGAAGCCGGAGTCGGCTGGAACCTGTGAAGCCGCCCGCTCCTGTTCCGCCTTCTTCAGCGCTTCGTGAATTCTGCTCATATCTTCCTTTCCTTGGAGACATCCTTGTCGTCTTCGCGCAAGCGGTCGGCTAAATTAGCCAGGGACCGCAAGGTTTCCACCAGGTCAAACTTTTCCTGCCCCGCTGCTGCAGGCGGCATCATTGCCCGCACAGCCATGTTGTCGGCCAGATCGAGATCTCGCGCCACATTGTCTACAACCGCAGGCTTAATTACATTCTGCTGGTCTACGAATGCGCTCACCAGGCAGTGCTCACACAGCAAGTTGATAACCCTCGGAATGCCGTTGGCGTAGCGGTGGATCGCGATGACTGACTCGGGATCGAAAATCTCCTGCCCATTGGACCCTGCAATGCGCAAGCGTTGCTGAACATAGGCCTTGGTCTCGGCGAGCGTGAGCTCGTGTGTCTTGGCGCGCAGGCTTAGCCTTTGCCGCAGCTGCCGCAGTTGGGGCTGCCTTAGCTTTACTTCGAGCTCGGGCTGACCCACCAGCACGATCTGGAGCAACTTCTCGGTGAAAGTCTCCAGGTTGGTCAGCATTCGGATCTCTTCCAGCACTTCTTCGCTTAGATTCTGCGCCTCATCCACGATGAGTACAGCAGTTTCACCTGCCCGGTAGCGATCCAGCAGCCAGTTGTAAAGCCGCAGCAGGATCTGACTCTTGTCCTTCGAATCGCAGGGAATGCCGAAGTCCGCCATCATGTAATCCAGGAACTGCGCCGTGTTCAGGCGCGAGTTGAAGACGAACGCGGTTGCTACCTGCTGCAGGCGCAACCACTCCAGCAGCTTGTTGATGAGCGTTGTCTTGCCCGTTCCCACTTCTCCGGTCAGCAGCACAAATCCTTTGCGGCTCTGGATGCCGTAAGTCAGGCAGGCCAGAGCCTCCTCCGTGTGCCGCGTCAGAAACAGATAACGCGGATCGGGGTTCACATTGAACGGATTCGCCCGCAAACCAAAGAACTCTTTGTACATGGCCTTCGCTTAAAATGCTCTTCCCTGGAACTGCACTGCTTCAAAACCTCGCAGCTTCCTTTCCTTGCTCACTCTCACTTGGATGTTTCCGGTTCCAGAAACGCCCGTTGCCGTTGCCGTTCTCCTGCACCGGCTCCGCCACCCATGGCACCGCGACCAGCATGGGGAGTTCAAGAGCGGCTTCGGCATCCGCCTGAGTGCGGATGGAGGTGTCGCGAAACTCCAGCCACAGCGCAAGAGTGCAACCCAGCGCCAACCCGGCTCCCAGTCCCGCCCCAGCGAACAGTAAGCGATTTGGGAAACTCGGAAGATCGGGAAGGTTGGCGGGGTTGAGCATCCGCATTTGCTCACCCTCCTGCTGCTGCTCCATCTTGAGAGCAATATCAGACTTGCTTTTGTCGGCAAGCAAGTCTTGATACACCTTCTGGGTATTCTCGTAATTGCGGGCCATTTGCTTGTACTGTTCCTCGATCGCAGGACTCAGCGACACCCGCCCCTGGTACAGCGCGATTTCTTCAGTGAGTCTTTTCTGATCGCGCGTGCCTTGCACAATCAAATCTTCGTACTGATGAACTTGAAGGCGCAACTGGCGGAGCTCGGGCGGCTCCGATCCCGGCCCCTTATCGGCCACGTTATCCGTGCTCTTGTTCGGGGCGTTCGCTTCGGCCAGCTTCTTCTTGACCTCCGCGATGTCCGCCTTGGTCTTGATGACATCAGGATGGTCGTCGGTATAGCGGGCTTGCAGGTCAATCAGTTGGCTCTGCAATTGCGAGAGCTGCTGCTGCAGAGTCTGAGGATTGTTGGACGACAGCGAATTCTTCCACGCGGTCAACTGCTGCGCCAGCAGCGACTCGGTATAGGCTTTGTCCTGCTGCGCACGGCTCAATGTCTGGGTGTTGGCTTCGAGTTGCGAATTCAGCCCCATCAGGATTTTTAAGTTATTGTCCTCATCGCCCGGAAGCTGCCCCATGTATTGCTTCTTGAAGTCTGCCAGCTTGCTATCCAGCTCGTCGAGATTCCGCTTGGTGTCCTCTACTTGCTTGCTGAGAAAGTCGGTCGTGCCGCGAGCCACGTCTTCGCGCGACCTCAGGTTCTCCGTCAGCAGAAGTGACGTAAGTTCGTTGCAAATCAACTGCGCCCGGCGGGCCGACCTAGCGGTATAACCTACTGTGAACCCCGGAACCGGACTGCTCTGACCGGGCTTTTTCTTGCCGCTGCTGGCAATTTGCGAAAGATCGGTGATAACGGGTTCGACCGTCATGTTGTTGCGGATGATTTCGATTGCCTCATCGGCATCCTCGCCAGGCTTCGCCAACCCCAGGCGCTCCACCATGGGCTGCAGGCGCTCCTGGCTGAGCACCTGTTGCTGCAGCGTCGCGATGCGCTGCGCCAAATCCTCAGTGACGACTGACTGCACGATTCCTTCGGGGACTTTCTGGCCCACCACCAACACCAGAGAATTCGAGGTGTATTTGGCGGCAAAAAGATACGAAACCAGAAATCCGGCGAGCGGTGCCACCAGCGCCGGGATCAGAATCACCTTGATCCGGCGGCGCAACATCGCCAGATAATCGTCCATCGTAAATTCGCGGTTTTCCATCGTTTCACTCGTTTCGCTGGCCTGCAACGCCAGCCGTAAGACTAGTCAAGCCGGATTGGCCGGGGGGTCCAATCCACTCCAATCGTCCCCACACTTCGTTGTGCAATCCGGTTGCACGGGCCATTGAATGTCTGGCAATACGAATCGTCGAAGGCCAAATAATTGAACTGATAACTGGCGAAAGCGTGCAGAGTCCGCCCGTACTTCCGGTGAAAACTTACCCCGGCAAAACCATACTCGTAGATATTGGCGCTCACTCCCGGGCAAGTCGCCGTGCTGGTAGCCGGGCAAGTAATCGGTAGCACGCGGCTGTTGCGGGAGAATCCAATGTCGGAACCCACGCTCCAGACTCGGTTCAACGGCCGGCTGGCACTAAGCTGCGCGATATCGCTCTCGGCTCCCGCGAAGAAGCCAGACCCGCTTGTGATGTAATGCGCGTAAGTAAGATCGAGACTGACCTTGGGAAAACGGTAGCGCAGCATCGCGCGACCGGCGGCAGAGATGCGAAGGTCGTTCTGTGGACATACCAGCTCTGGAGTACCTTGCGATGTAGCCGCAAATACGCACGGTGGGGTGGTGGGGTTCTGAAACGCTGTCGAAGGAAGAAGCAGGTGGTTAATCTGCGTGAACTGTGGCCCCACCCCAATCAGAAAATCCATGCGCCCGGTGATTCGATGCCCCCACATCAGCTGGATGATGTGGCTGTAAAAATTCGTTCCGGTGGAGAATTGGAATCCCTGGTAGGCATACACGATCGCTCCCTGGTCGTGCCGTCCGAGTATGCGGTTATAGCCGGCCTCTCCTGAAACCTCGTTGCTTCCGATAAATGAACTACGGGTGCCGGGCTCATTGTCCAAAAAGTGCACAAGACCGTATCCGCCCGTGATCGTTATGGAAGACTTAGGCGTCAGATTTTCCACCGCATCGACAATAGCCAAGTTCATGATGCGGGGAACCTGTCCCAGCGCTCCAAGGACGGTCCCACTGGTAAAGCCAGTGAGTCCCGTCGAACTCAGACCCGCGCCAGTCAATCCCACGGCACCATAGGCGCTGCCGAACGTGCCCTCGGGCTGGTAGCTGAACGCATCGCGAATCCCCAGCTTCCCCCGCTTCCACGTGATTTGCTGGTCTAAACCAAGCTCCTCTATTTGCTTCAGGCCGATACCGCGAGCGTTGTAGTAACCCACTCCTCCAAGGTAGTCGAGCGCGAGATCATAGTTCTTCCAAAGGTGTTGCAAGTCGACACTGCCCAAAGCGAACGAGACCGAATGGGTGCCCGATCCGCCGAGGTTGTCCTCGACATTCGAATCGATGGACTCGCTCGCATGCCCGCCAAGTTGCAGATAACTCAACGGAGCGGCGTGTGGCTCGAGGTTTGGCAGGTCCAGTCCTGAAATTGGAGGATTTTCGATGATCGGAGACACCGGGTTGTCCGGTCCATTGGCCGGTACCGGCTGCTGAGGCTGGCTGCTTTCCGGAGCAGTGGCCGGCTCCTGTTGGCTGGCACTGTCCTGGCCCCAGGCTGCGCTCAGCGCCAGGGCGAGCATCATCACAAACCCCATGGAATGACGTCTACTCATACTCATTTTTGCTAAGGGACCACCACGGTATCGCCCCGCTGCAGCAGAATGTTCTGCTCGGGATGCCGTCCCTTCACCACTTCCTTGTAGTTGAAAGGCATCTTCACTTGCTTGCCGTTCTCCATGCGCAACAGGTAAATACCTTTCACGTTGGCAAATTGAGTGAAGCCCGCACTGGAAAGCGCCTGCAGAATGGTCATTCCTGGCAAGAGGGCAATCGCTCCCGAGTGCGTGACTTCGCCGGTCACGAAAATTCTTCGACTATTCATCGCGGTCACCACAACGGTAACGCGGGGGTCCGCAATATACTTCTTCAGTTTCTCGGTAATCGAATCCGCGAGTTGCATCGGCGTGAAACCCGCGGCCGAAACATCGTTCAGCAAGGGCAGGGAAATTTTCCCGTCCGGCCTCACCGGTAGTGTCGCGGTAAGATCAGGTTCCTTCCAAACCGAGATGTGCAGCGTGTCGTCGGCTCCGATCACATAATCGGCGGGCGCGTTATCGGCAGCGTTCGCAGTGGGCGTCGGAACCGCCGGCAACGCAGACTTGGAAGTGTCGGTGGGTTTGGGAGTCTTGGCGGGCTTCGCATACACTTCGTCCTGGGCCCACATGCTCTGGGTTGCCAACACCATCAACAATGCCACGCAGGCAAGCTTCATTGCTTCTTTCATCCATTCTCCTGCAGAGCTTTTGGAGACCCGGCGCGTCGGAATCCCATCTACTCAACCCTTATACAGCCAAGACTTATGGCTGATCCGCAACTGTACCTCGACCCGGCGCCGGGCTCTAACGGCAAGGCGCTCGCGTCGGCACACCAATCCTTCTCTAGGCGAGAAGCTCCGCGCTGCCTGCCTTACGAACGAAACGTGGCCGGGGACACCGCATCCGGCCCAAGATCTCCACCCCTAACAACGGCACCACCACCGCAGAAAGTCACACCTGTATTCTCGCAGAAAAACGTTCCATCGAAGCCGGAATATCTTCACATGAACGGGTGAATCACGCCACGAGTTTTAACTCTATGCTTTCAAAAGTTTATAGGACAGAGCCGCACTGGGGAGGGATAAAATACCGGCCAATCCTAGCCCTTTGATGTTAATAGAAGATGAATTTGTCTGACGGCTGAGCCGTGAAACTTTCGTCTCCGCTCGTTCTACCCTGTGTGCCGCCTTCGGGCTTAAGCTTGAGGGGCGCGACATTCGGAGCGATATCCGTTCTTTGCCGCTTACGCCTTTCCGCCGAGTGGTTCCTTGTGTAGACAGTCGATCCTGCGATTTCGTTGCGGGATTCTCACTACTTGGCTTATGCTGAGGTCTCCCCGGCAGAGAGAACCGTTCCAGTGAGCCAAGTGCTGCAAGCTGAACCACCTGCGCAGTCGCTCGCCACCGAACCGGCATGGCCGCCGGCGTGGCAAGCCGCCGTACTTGGCGGACTATTACTCTGGCTCTACGTTCCCACGATTTACCACCTGGTGGGACAGTGGTGGCATGACCCCAATTTTTCGCATGGCTTTTTCGTACCCCTGTTTTCTGCCTTTGTAATCTGGCAAGAGCGCCCCAGACTAGCCCGCTTAGAGCTCCAGCCTTCATGGTGGGGCCTGCTGCTGCTCGCGTTTGGCATGGTGATCTTGCTGGTCGGCCGCATGGGCGCCGAGCTCTTCCTGTCGCGCTCTTCCCTGCTTTTGGTACTGGCAGGCATCATTGTCTTGTTCTTGGGTTGGAACTTCTTCCGCGTCCTTCTGTTCCCCTGGGCTTTCCTAGTGCTAATGATCCCCATTCCAGCCATCGTCTTCAACCAGGTCACCTTCCCGCTGCAATTGCTGGCTTCACAGGTTGCCAGCACGACCTTGCCGTGGATGGGTGTCCCCGTCTTGCGCGAGGGCAATGTAATCGTCCTTCCGGCGATGGCTCTGCAAGTGGCCGAGGCCTGCAGCGGAATTCGTTCTCTGATGTCGTTAACCACGCTCGCGATCATTTACGGATATCTCATGGAAAGCAGAGTTTCTGTTCGTGTTTTCCTGACGCTAGCCTCGCTTCCTGTCGCCGTGGCTGCGAACAGCCTTCGAGTTGTGGGCACGGGTCTGCTCGTCCAGTATTGGGATCCGGACAAGGCGCAGGGCTTCTTTCACGAATTCCAGGGATGGCTTATGTTTGTTGCGTCGCTGCTGATGATCTATCTACTTCATCGCGCCGTCTGTATTTTTTGGCCGGAGGAAGGAGTGAAGTCATGAAGGTGTCCAGCATGCTGCGTTTCGTTCTCGCTGCGGCGCTGATTGCCGTGACCGCGATTGTGCTGCAAGCGCGCGGACGCAGCGAAATCATCCCGCACGGTTTGCCGCTATTGTCCTTTCCCTCACAGCTCGCGAACCGGACGAGTAACGAGGTGGTGCTCGATCAGGCAACGCTCGACGTACTAGGGGCCGGTGATTTTCTGGAACGCGTTTATCAGGACCCAGCCGGAAGGCTGCCCGACGTCGACTTGTTCCTCGCGTACTTTCCCAGCCAACGTGCAGGCGATACGATTCACTCTCCTCAACACTGCCTGCCCGGCTCTGGATGGAATCCCGACGAAAATGTCCGGGTTCAGATTTCTGTTCCGGGTCACGCCTCTTTTCCGGCCAATCGCTATCTCATTTCCAAGGCCGGTGCGCGCCGGCTGGTGTTGTACTGGTACTGGGCGCACGATCGCGGTGTGGCCAGCGAATACTGGGCCAAGTATTATCTGGTGAGGGACTCGATTGTGATGCACCGCAGCGACGGCGCCCTGGTTCGCCTGGTCACCGACATGTTCCCCGGTGAAACCCCCGACGCCGCCCAACAGCGTCTTCTTCCCTTCACCACCGCCATCGTCCCGCTTCTCGATGACTACATCCCACGCTAGTGGCAGAGCGCAGTCATCACCGGTTCGTCATCCCGAGCGCAGCGAGGGACCTTGGTTTCTGCATGCGGCTATTCCCAGGCAACTCCCGAGAACTTTCGCCTTGCCCAGAATCACCGCTGAATGTTATTCCTGACTTTCCCCATCGCTCCACAACTTGACTCCTGTCTCCATCGCCGAAGCCAGCAAAGATCCCAACCGTCCGAAACGCGTCCTCGGCTTTCGCGACCTGGTTTTGTTCTACGTGGTAACCGGCATCAGCCTTCGCTGGATCGCCACCGCCGCCGCGGTCGGTCCCAGTTCCATCGTCATTTGGATCGGCGCATGGATCTGCTTCTACACTCCTCTCGCACTTTCCGTGCTCGAGCTTTCTTCCCGCTATCCCAGTGAAGGCGGCCTCTATGTCTGGAGCAAGTGTGCCTTCGGAGATTTCTCCGGCTTCATGTCCGCCTGGACTTACTGGACCAGCAACCTCCCATACTTTCCCGCCGTACTTTACTTCGCCGCCAGCAACATTCTGTTTATGCGGCAGAACGCATGGGCGCATCTCTCAAACAATGCCACGTTCTATATCGTCTTCTCTCTTCTCACCCTGAGCGCAGCCACACTGATGAACATCGTCGGCCTCGATGTCGGCAAGTGGCTGCACAACATTGGCGCGCTTGCCATGTGGATTCCGGTCGGCATCATCATCGTCATGGGACTCATCGCATGGCACCGCTACGGCTCGGCCACTTCGTTCACCATGCACTCGATGACGCCGAGCACACATTTGAACGACCTCATCTTCTGGTCGGTGCTGACATTTGCTTTCGGCGGATGCGAAACCGCCTCCTTCATGGGTGAAGAGATCAAGAATCCGCGGCGATCGATACCTTTCGCACTGCTTTTCGGCGGCGTCACCGTAACCCTTTGCTACATCCTCGGAACCGCCTGCATCCTCCTCGCATTACCTTCCGCCGAAGTCAGCAATCTGCAGGGTCTGGTGCAAGCCATCTCGAAAACCGCATCCCGGGTGGGCTTCCCCGGAGTCTTGCCCGTCGCCGCGTTCCTGATCGCGCTCAGCAACATCGGCGCCGCTGGCGCCTACCTCGCAGCCGTAGCTCGATTGCCGTTCGTCGCGGGCCTCGATCATTTTCTGCCACCCGCCTTTGGCACCCTTCACCCGCGCTGGAAAACACCCTGGGTTGCGCTGCTCACTCAATTCGTTCTCGGAGCGGTTTTTATTTTTCTAGGTCAGGCCGGAACCAGCGTGAAAGGCGCCTACGACGTGCTGGTCAGCATGGGAGTGATTGTCTACTTCATTCCCTACTTGTATCTGTTCGCCGCCATGATCAAACTCCAGCGTGAGCCCGCCGGCCCGGAAGTGATCCGCGTGCCGGGCGGAAGCACCGTGGCGAAGCTGGTCGCCACACTCGGTTTTCTCACCACCGTGCTAACCATCGCCCTGTCGCTGATTCCCCAGCCGGATGAACCGCACCAACTATTGGCACTGCTGAAGATCGTGGGAGGAACGGGAGCATTACTGCTGGTAGGCGTCGGAATTTACGTCGCGGGCAAACGGCGTGCGATGCGGCAAGCAGGAATAGCATGACCTAGAATCGTGCTGTCAAACCATTGCTAGTGTTATGTTACAATACTTACAACAGTTACACCGAGATTTTACTATGAAATCGCCGCGATCAACTGTCATCAGCATGCGCCTGCCCGCAGCCAGCGAAAGGCGCCTCAAACGCATGGCCAACCGCCACGGCTGGACCGCCAGCGACGCTAGCGCCCGCCTCGTCGAAGAAGGATTGCGCCGCTCGGAATTTGCCTTCATCGACTTCCGCGATTCCCCCGCCGGCCGCCAGGCTTGCCTGCAAGGCAGCACGCTCGCCGTGTGGGAGGTCATGTTGCTCGTCCGAAGTTATCGAAAAGACTTGCCGGAAGTTGCCAGTCATCTCCAGTGGCCGCTGTCAAAAGTGCAGGCGGCTGTCAACTACGCGACTGCTTTTCCCGAAGAAATCGATGAGGCAATCGCAGAGAATGAGACCACCGATTTTGAAGCACTGAGACGCATGCTGCCCCAGGCCACCGAGTTTATTTCGAAGAGAACGCTGAAGAACCGAAATGCTCAAGCTTCTTCTCGATGAGCACATCTCTCCCAGAGTCGCGACTGGGCTGCACCGCCGCCACTGTGCGCTAGTAATTCGCTCGATGGTGGATTGGGAGAACGGGCGCTTCCTCGGACAGGACGATCACACTTGCTTGCGCGAAGCCGCCGCTCAGAAACTAACTCTCGTGACTTACGATCGCAGGACGATCCCCCCTCTGCTCAAAAATTGGGCCGAGGAAGGCCGCACCCACGGCGGTGTCATCTTCGTAGACGAAAAAACAATCTCGCCCGCCGATATCGGCGCCCTGGTCCTGGCCCTCGCCAGACTAGTGAATGTGATGGGGACGTGGGACTGGACGAACAGAATCTATTTCCTTCGCCGCTGACACGCGTTAGCTGCGCTACCTTACCACTTCCGACGCTAGCTTAGCCTTGTTCCATTCGTTGATCTGATCGACAGCCTCCGCCAGAGAAGCCACTACTCGATCAGGCTGCGTGCTTCCAAAACGTTCTTTGGCTTTGTCGAGGTCGCCGGTATATCCCCAAATGCCGGCAACAATCTTGGTCTGAGGCAATTGCATGCGGACCCGCTGGCATAACGCATGCGACTGTGCAAAGGCAAAAGGCGGAAGCGCTGAAATGCACACCACATCGTCAGGCTCCGGCGGAAGATGGGTCAAAATTTCTTCGAACGGAGAACCAACAGGCAAAGACAGCACCCCGTGACCGGCACGCTCCAGCAATTGCGCCAGCATCGAAGACGTGATTTCATCGGCCTGATCGTTGGCGGGGAAACAAAAGATGCGAATCCCGGAGGCGGCAGGTTCCGGATGGCTAGATGGCAGTTCGCGCGCTCCGCTTGGCGTCCATAGCGACCTGAGCTTTTTCCGTTTTGCCACAGCTCCCTCCGTTCCGTAAACCGTCAACTCCGAGATAATCTCGCTCACGCTGAGAAACAAAAACGACTCCCGCATTTCGTCCAGCGCGCCCTTGTGACGATCTTGTTCGGCCAAAGTGAGCGCCGGGATCAGCACGGTGTCATACAAACTATCCAGGGGATGAGTTTTCAGAAAAGTATTTGCAATCAGTCTCGCATCCTCCTGATCAAGCGCAAGCAACCGCTGATAAAATTGAATCTCGACCGACAATGCGCTCTCATCGCCCAGCAGAACATGCAGGAATGACATCCGTGGCACGTAGCGTCCCAACACAATCACGCACACGGTGAGTGGAATCGCCAAAACCAGTCCGGCCCATCCCCAAAGCGTCGTCCAGAATACGGTTGTAACCAGCAGCGCGAGCGAAGAGATTCCAGTGTGCGCTCCATACAACAACGGCTCAACAACATTCGAAGTGATCAATTCAAGAAATGCGAACAACAGAAAAATCAAGACCGGCGGGCCCCAGCCGTTGAACACCGCGAGGGCGAGCGCCAAGGGAAAAGCTGTCGCAGTCAGCGCCCCCACATAAGGGACAATGCGCAACAGGCCGGCAATCACTCCCCACAAAGTGGCATTCGGAACTCCCATTAAAAACAGACCTGTACCGAAGCAAATACCGTAACCCGCATTCACGAGGAACTGCATCACCAGATAACGACTGATGCGGCGGCCCGCGTCATCCAAAGCCAGTGTCATGGCATGCAACTGGGCCACTCCCGCAAGGCGCAGAAAGCGATCGCGCAGGTCTTCCTGCTTGATCAGAATGAACACAGTGAATATGAGAACCATGAACGCCGTCGCCAGCGGCACAAGCACCGGCGCCAGCACTTCTCGCAGGTAAGGCAAGCCCCCAGTCGGAACCGTCACTACCTGCACTGGAACGGGCGCCGCTGGATGCGCAGCATCTTTGCCAGAGGAAATGTCAACGCCGTTCCCTGAGTCCGAAAGCTCGCTACCAATTTCCTTCACACTCTCGGTTGCCCGTCCCAGTGCGCTTTCCGGCGGGTAATGAAGAGCTTCGATCTTATTGTGAATATTCAGACGATACTTGGGCAGATCGTTCGCAACTTGCAGCAGTTGCCTCGCAACCACCCACCCCACCCCTGCAAGCGCCGCCACGGAAATCAGCACCGCCAGAGCCACCGCTGGCACTCGGCCCATGCGGAGCCTCTGGAAAAACATCACCATCGGCGTTAACAGAAAGTTGAGCGTTAAGGCGAGAGCCAGAGGAATTAAAATCGCGCGCGCGAAATACAGAATCAAAACGATCCCGGCCAGGATAACCAGTGGGGTCAGCGATGGCCAATCCTGCCGGGAGCGACTCATATGCTTTGAAACAATACTCCAACTCCGGCCATGAAGATCACGAAGATTTTGGTTTATGTCCGTGGAGTTTCGCAGTGGAGGAACATCTCTACTGAACGAAGAGCAAATTCCGGGGCTGATTCTCGCCGACGCTCCGGCGCAATTTTACACCGGTGTCGCCGTCTTCCTCGCCGGATTGTAGAACGGCAGTGCAGTCACCTTCACATTCGTCTTCAGCCGGATTGCCTCGATCGTAATCTCCATCTGCAACTGCGTTCCCAGCTTCGAATGCTCGGTCTCCACGCTGGCCAGCGCGATCATCTTCTTCAGGATCGGCGACCAGCTCGTAGTCGTAGCCTTGCCAACTTGTTTCTCTCCCAAATACAAAGGCACGGCAACGCGCGAAGCCTGGCTCGGCGCCGCCGGCGTAAGCCCATAGCGTTCATACAACGCCTCAACATCGGTCCAATCGACTTCGACTCCCACCAACTGCCGCTCTACGCCGTTCTTCGCATCCTGCTCCAACGCCCGCTTGCCAATAAAATTCTCTTTCTCCAGGTGCACCATCTTGCCAAAGCCCAATTCGTACGGCGAATATTTCTGCGATGGAATCAGCGCTTTCTTAGAACTCGAATAATCCACTTCGATGAGTAGCAGCCCAGCTTCCACGCGAGCGACATCCAGGGCCAACATCCCGGCAGCATGCAAATCGAACTGCTTACCCTTTTCCCACAGCGCATCCCATACTTTCGCGGCATCACTCCACGGGACCCAGATTTCATATCCCAGATCACCGGTATACCCCGTTCGCGAAATATCGACGGGCACGCCCGCAATCTTGCCGCGAGTCACGCGGAAATATTTCAGGTTCGCAATATCCGCCTCAGCCACAGCCTTCAACAGCTTCGCCGAAGTCGGCCCCTGCAGCGCCAGTGCCGCAACCTTCTCGGAAATATCTTCGACCTGCACATCCATGTTCAGGCCATTCTGCCGGAACCACCGCAGGCTTGGGTCGGCAGCTGTCCAGCGATAAACGTTTTCTTCGAGCCGCGAAATCGTCCCGTCGTCGATGACCTTGCCCTCTTCATCGCACCAGCAGCAGTAAATCACCTGCCCGACTTTCACTTTATTGATGTCGCGCGTGATAACGCGGTTCACCAGCCGCGTCGCATCCTTGCCGGTAATCAAATATTTGTACAGCGGAGAAATGTCGATCAGCGCTGCCGCATTGCGGATGGCGTTGTACTCGTGCTCGTGATGCACCTCATACACGCTGACCGTGTAGTATCCCGACCACTCGCGGTAATTCAAGCTGTGGCAAAGTGGAAATGTTCTCTCGTGAAACGCAGTTCCAATGGGCAAAGACGTGGCCTCTAAAAATTGGTTCGACGTTGGATTATACGTCAGAGCGCACAGCCACGGCGTTATATCAATGGGGCTGTTCTTAGGTGGAGCGGAGGATCGACCGCGCGCATCGAATCTCTAGGCAACTAATCTTGCAGACAAAACACCGCATTCCCGATAGAATGACGTTCGACTCCATCATGCGCTCAATCACACCAATCCCATCGAATGCCCTCCGCAGCTGGAGCGTCCTTCCCAGCGGCCTCTAATACGCGCGTCTCTAAACTGCGCTAATATTCCTCGTTCCCATTCTCAATCAGCAAACGAACCGCTAAAGGCTAAGATCAGCAAGCGAACCGCTAAAGGCTAAGAGCTTATGGCTACTTCATACGATGTAATCGTAATCGGCGGAGGCCACAACGGCCTGGTCAACGCGGCTTACCTGGCCCGCGCCGGAAAGAAAGTTCTCGTGCTCGAACGCCGCCACATCCTAGGTGGCGCGGCTTGCACCGAAGAAGTCTTTCCCGGCTTCAAGTTTTCTGTGTGCTCGTACGTGGTCTCGCTCCTGCGGCCGGAGATCATCCGCGACCTTGATCTCCCCCGTCACGGTCTGGAGATACTCCCGCTCGACGGCACGTTCACTCCCATGCCCAGCGGCGACTACCTATGGCGCGTCAACGACCACGGCAAGACACACCGCGAAATCGCCCGCCATTCCCGCGTAGATGCCGAGGCCTACGACGAATTCGGCAAAGCCATGCAAGCCATGTGCCGCTTCGTGAAGCCGATTCTCAGCATGGTTCCGCCCGACCCCAACACCCTCGACCCGCGCGAACTGATGAAGCTGCTCTTCATCGGCAAGCGCTTCCAGGGCATGTCGAGCTACGACAAGTACAACCAGGTCCAGCTCATGACCATGAGCGCTATCGATTTTCTCGATCAATGGTTCGAGACCGATGTTCTCAAGGCTACGATGTCGGCGTCGGGAATTATCGGAACGTTTCTCGGCGTGCGCTCGCCCGGAACTGCCTACGTTTTGCTGCATCACTACATGGGAGAAATCGACGGCGCGTTCCGCGCCTGGGGATTCGCCCGCGGCGGCACCGGCGCAATTTCAAACGCCATCGGCGACGCCGCTCGCGAGGCCGGCGTCGAAATCCGAACCCAGGCAGCAATTGCGAAGATTATCGTTAAAGATGGCAGAGCCAAAGGTGTCGTCCTCGCGAACGGCGACGAAATCTACGCCGATACCATTTCCTCCAGCGTTGACCCACGCCTCACCTTCAACAAATTCATCGAAGCTGAGCATCTTCCTGCCGACTTTCTCGAAGACATCAACCGCTTCAAATATCGCGGATCATCGGGAAAGGTGAACATGGCGCTCGACGCGCTGCCAAACTTCAAAGCCATGCCCGGCCCCGGCGCACATCTGCGCGGCGCGATTTCGATTTCGCCATCAGTCGAATACATGGAGCGCGCCTACGACGATGCCAAATACGGCAACTTCTCGCGCAAGCCCTACATTGACATGGTCATCCCTTCGCTAACCGATCCTTCGGTCGCGCCGCCGGGCAAACATGTGCTCTCCTGCTTCGTGCAGTACGCCCCCTACAAGCTTCGCCCCGGCTTGAACTGGGACGACCAGAAAGAAGCGTTCGGCGACACCGTCATCAACACCATCGCCGAGTACGCGCCCAATATCAAAGACATCATCCTTCATCGCCAGGTCGTTACCCCACTCGATCTCGAACGCGAGTGGGGATTGAGCGAAGGCAACATTTTTCAGGGCGAACTTTCTCTCGAACAACTTTTCTTCCTGCGCCCAGCCCCGGGCTACGCACGCTTCCGCACACCGATCAAGAATCTGTATATGTGTGGTTCAGCCACGCACCCCGGCGGTGGCATCATGGGTGCGCCTGGACGCCTTGCGGCTCTCGAAATTTTGAAAGACAAGGGAGCTGCCTAACCATATGCTCTGTATGCTCTGTCATCCTGAGCGAGGATTGTTCTTCGCGCCCCAAGCGCGAAGAACAACCGCAGTCGAAGGATCCCTACACCCTATCCCACACTCCTCCGTGGCAAGGCGTTCTCATTGCGCAGGTGAGAGATCCACTCTATGAATACAAAGAGAGAGAGCGACATCGTCATCATCGGCGGCGGCCACAACGGCCTCGTTACCGCCTTCTACCTCACCAAGGCTGGATTCAAGCCACTGGTCCTCGAGCGCCGCGCGCAGGTCGGCGGCGCAGCGATCACCGATGAATTTCATCCCGGCTTCCGCTGCTCAACGCTGGCGCACAGCGCGGGCCCAATTCATCCCAACATCGTCCGCGACATGCAATTGGAGAAGCACGGCCTGAAGTTGATCACTCCGGAGGTATCGGTAACTACGTTATCGCTCGACGGCCGAGCGCTTTCGCTCTATCAGGACGAAAACAAGTCTGTGCAGTCGATCGCTGCCTTCTCGCAAAAAGACGCTGCCAAATATCCCGAGTTCGAGAAGTCGCTCGGCAAGATCAGCAAAGTAATCGCCGAAGCCCTCGCCACTACTCCACCCGACATCGACCACCCCAGCCGCGGCGATCTGTGGAGCATGCTCAAGACAGGACGCGCTCTCCGCAACCTCGGCAAGCGCGACATGTACCGCGTCCTCCGCTGGGGTCCGATGGCGGTAGCCGATCTGGTGGCTGAATATTTTGAGACCGAATTGCTTCGCGCTGTTATCGCCGCCCGCGGAATCTTCGGAACGTTTCTTGGGCCGTGGTCGGCAGGAAGCGCCTTGCAGTTGCTCATCCGCGCTGCCGGCGATCCTCATCCAGCCGGCTCCGCATTCTTCGCCGCAGGCGGCATGGGAGCGCTCACCCAAGCCATGGCCTCAGCCGCGCAAGCGGCAGGCGTTGAAATTCGCACTTCAGCCGAGGTCATCGAAATTCGCGTAAGAGATGGCTCGGCGACCGGCGTCCTGCTCAGCACCGGAGAAGAAATCAGCGCCCGTGCGGTGATCTCGAATGCCGACCCCAAGCGCACCCTGCTCAAGCTCACCGATCCCACGCATCTTTCGCCAGATTTTGTGCAGAAGCTGCAGCATTACAGAGGCAATGGCACGGTTGCGAAAGTTAACCTCGCGCTCTCGGGCCTGCCGAATTTCACTGCGCTGAAAAACGGAGACAGTGCCGTATTCCAGGGACGCATTCACATCGGCCCTGAGATCGACTATCTCGAGCGCGCCTTCGACGAATCGAAGTACGGCAACTTCTCGCGCCAGCCTTATCTCGAAGCCGCGATTCCATCGCTGACCGATCCCACACTCGCCCCCGATGGCAAGCACGTGATGTCAATCTATATGCAGTACGCGCCCTACAAACTGAAAGGGGATTGGGAGAGCCAACGTAAAGCGCTCGGGCAAACCGTTGTGCGGACGCTGGCGCAATACGCGCCGAACCTTCCGGAACTGATCCTCACTCATCAGATCATCACCCCGCAGGATCTGGAAGATATTTACGGATTAACCGGCGGCCAGATTTTCCATGGCGATCTCGCCCTCGACCAGTTCTTCACCATGCGTCCGCTGCTGGACTGGGCCCGCTACAAGACGCCGATTACGAATTTATATTTGTGCGGAAGCGGAACGCACCCCGGCGCAGGGTTGACCGGTGGCTCGGGCGCGAACGCAGCAAGAGAAATTCTTAAAGCACTGAAGCGGTAACCTATTGCGTCTTCCGCAGCCAGCCATGGTCTAGGTCACGCGGTGCATCAATGAGTCTAATCGTGATCTAGCATCAGTCTGTGTGCGCTAGAGCCTAGTCTCCAAGACGAGCTATGGCGGGCGTCCAGCTCCACCATTGCAACAAGGGACACACTTCGACAAACCCGACTAGAGCCGAAAGTCTCGGGTTGCGGTGGGCGCCGTTTCGGGGTATAGTCCCTTCGTTTCCCCCTCCAGTGTCTGCCGATCGTGCCCCCAAGGAGAGTTCCTCATGAAGCTTCTCACCGCAACTACCGCAGCCTTCATCGCGATCTTTTCGTTCGCCGCGAGAGCCGCAGCTCAAACTGAGACGGTTCTTTATGCCTTCAGCGGAGGTTCGGATGGAGCAACCCCGTATTCCTCCCTAGCGCCTGACAGCGCTGGAAATCTTTATGGCACAACCTTTGCTGGCGGCGCCTCGGGCATAGGCACCGTGTACGAACTCTCCCCCCATTCTAATGGCTGGAAGGAAACCACTCTCTTCAGTTTCGATGGAGAGAATGGATACGGCCCCGAAAGCGGCGTCATCTTCGACCAGCAGGGCAATCTTTATGGCACTACGATCTCCGACGGTAAGCATGGGTACGGCACGGTTTACGAGCTGAAGCGCTCTACGAAGGGCTGGCAAGCAATTGTCCTCCACAACTTCGGAGGTGATGAAAGCGGAGAAGTCCCGGAAGGCAATTTGGTTTTCGACAACTCCGGGAACTTGTACGGAACAACGTTTTACGGAGGAAAGTACGGCAAGGGAATCGTTTGGGCACTTTCGCCGAACGGCAAAGACCATTGGACATTCAAGAATCTACACACCTTTGGCGCGGGTTCAGACGGCGCGAATCCCTCGGCCGGAGTCATTCTTGACGCGTCCGGAAACGCATACGGGACTACTTGGATCGGAGGCGCCAATAATGCAGGAGTTGTGTTCGAGTTGACGCCGACGCCCAATGGCCCATGGCACGAGCACGTTCTCTACAGCTTTAGCGGAGCTGGTTGCGTCGGAGGTCTCATCTTTGACACCAAAGGGAATTTGTATGGAACGACGTTCGACGATCTGATTTTCGAGCTCACACCCGGTTCGGATCACGAATGGACTGAGACCACCCTGGCGACCGTGGCAAGCGGGCCTGAATCTACTCTAGCATTTGATTCTACTGGCAATCTCTACGGCACCACGCTCGATGGCGGCACTGCCGGCCTGGGATCGGTTTTCGAACTCTCTCCTGAGCCAGGCGGCCTCTGGGATCTGACCTTGTTGCACTCTTTCATCGGCGGCAACGATGGTAGCCGCGCGGATGTGGGCATAACTTTGGACTCGAAAGGCGGTCTCTATGGAACGACTTACGCCGGCGGTGGCACCGGCTGCGGAGGTAGTGGCTGCGGTGTGGTGTTTCATTTGAACTACTGAAGATCAGGCGGGAGCGGCAGCGCGGTAGCCGTCGGAACCAAGTGGTTACTCTCATCGACCCGATTGTGCGCTGCCGACCTCTAACAATACCAACAGCGCAGTTCCTTTCTACGGCGCCGAGAGGTAATGCCTCAGTTTGAAAAAACTGAGCCACTACCCGGCAGGACTGTTGCTTGCGTCGAGGGTTCCCGGTAAAGTACTTCTTCAAATTCTCAGAGATTTCCCGAAGACTCATTCGGATCACTGTCGTTCAATACAGTCTGCATGAAGCCCTCCGCCATCCTCTTAGTCTCCTGCCCCGACGCCAAAGGCGAAGTCGCCACCATCGCCGACTTCGTCTACCGCCACGGCGGCAACATCCTGCACGCCGACGAACATGCCGACGAAGAGTCCGGACTCTTCCTGATGCGAGTCGAGTTCGATCCCAAGGACTTCGACATCGATCTCTCCAACAAAGATCTCGCCGCCTTCAGCAAACACTTCTCGCCCATCGCCGAAAAGTTCCAGCTGAAATGGCGTCTGGCGCAGTCTTCGCATCGGCCCCGCATGATCATTCTGGTCTCGAAATACGACCACTGCCTCGTCGATCTCCTCTACCGTCACCAGAGCGGCGAACTCTCCTGCGACATCCCGCTCATCATTTCCAATCATCCTGACAATCAGGCTGTCGCCGACTTCTACAAAATTCCCTACACCGTGGTCCCAATCACGAAAGACAACAAGCCACAAGCAGAACAGAATATCCACTCGCTGATCGAGACGCACAAAGCCGACTTCATCGTCCTCGCCCGCTACATGCAGATTCTCTCCAATGATTTCGTCAGCCGCTATCCGCAACGCATCATCAACATTCACCACTCGTTTCTGCCCGCGTTCATCGGCGCGCGCCCGTACCATCAAGCCTTCGAGCGTGGCGTAAAGCTGATCGGCGCAACCAGCCACTACGTTACCGAA
>Ga0210391_10000974_pt1 | contig 27289 bp, 21 predicted proteins | sample IncBWC12OmetaG_FD_160573 | JGI IMG/M metagenome (GOLD analysis project Ga0210391, IMG submission 160573) | Forest soil microbial communities from Barre Woods Harvard Forest LTER site, Petersham, Massachusetts, United States - Inc-BW-C-12-O ... | reverse complement strand
AACCTCTGCTCGTCGAAGTTCCCTCGTACTCATCGCTGTCCTCTTCAACCGGACCTCCTCTGGAGGTCGCAGTGTAGGGGACATTTCTAATGGGGGCTGAAGGGGACACTATCAAAGAGGTGCAACAGCACTCGAATCAACCCTGCGTCAGTGAATCTAAATTCCAAGCAATACGATGGGACGTTGGGAAATTGCCTCAAGCGTCCGATAAGAGGTTCCACTACCCTGCTGGATTCCGTCCTCTACAAATAAAATAGATAGGATTCGGCAGATCAGACGCAGGGGGAGACCTATACTGAAGTTTTGCTGCTAACGTGCCATTCTCTGGAGCGTTTCCTCAAATTGGTGCGGCGGCTGTTCTGCTCCGTAAAATCCCGCCCGCCATCCAGTTTCCCGCGTGCCCGGCAAAATTTCGATGACCGCTGCGGGCAGATCGCTGAAGTCCTGTTGTGGAAATCCATCGCCAAGGTAGGTAAAAGCTTGACTGCTCGCCAACCGAATAACCTGCAAGGAATCGAGCAGAACCGCCCTCAATCTTCCGAAAGGCGAAGCCGCGGAGAAGTAAAAACCTTAATCATGGTTTGGACCCTAACCGGACCAGTCGCAAGTTGTCTGTGCAATATTATACGGTCGTTCGGACAACCTCGGGACGGTTGGGTAAGACCCGAAGCGGCGCGCGCAAAATATCCGCGTAAATCCTCATCGCCCTGTCGCCCGTCGTGCTCCCGACCGACCCGAGGATTTAGTCCACTAGAAGTGATGTAAGACTCCCTTCAGTCTCTCGGTTGCTATTTCTCAGGTTGGGAATCTGAGCCCAGGTGGGCTCTTTGCTGAGACTCGAAGGCTAGGCGTCGCTTTGGTAAAGGCACAACTTGAGTTTCAGGTTGAGGAGGGAAAGATCTGGACCGACGCCGAAGTGCGGCATGTAAATCCCGGTGATGGCGCGGGTCTGAAGTTTGGAGCAGTGAGGCAAGGAGATCGTCCGCATCTAGCTACCTTTTGGAATAGATTCGACCGACCGCCCTCGTGCAACACTGTGATATCATCCGGATCGTCAGAGCAGATCTTCACCCTTCCCAGAGGGACTCCATGAACAGTGATTTTAAACCCGGAGACGTTGTTCGGCACAAATCTGGCGGCAAAGACATGACTGTCATCAGATTCGAAGTTGAGAGCGTCGCCGGTGTCACAAAAAAAGTTGCGTATTGCGGTCGTTTCGAGGGCCAACATTTTCACGAGGAAACGATTCCAGTAGAGATGCTGGAGTTCGTGAATAGGTGGTTCGTCGCTGGCGGTTAACATACTAAAGGATCAGAATTCTAGCGCGAGAAAGCGTGTCCGTAGAATGTCATCGGAGCCGCTGCAGCAATCGACCCTCATACCAAGGGTGAAATCTCTAGCTTTATTCTCTTCTTACATCGAATCGTAAAATTGCCGAATTTCGATCTTCTTATCATCTGCCATAAGTAAAACCTAGGAAGCAATCCAATTTATCTGTTTTATGGAAGAGTTCTGCCTACCTTTGCTCGTAGTGCGAGAAGCTCCAACACCATCTCGTTCTCCACTTGAGCAAGCTGTTCGACTGATTGGCCGTTGGCTTCCTTCAGCACTCCATCGATAACCGTCTGCATGAGCGCCGGAGTGACCTCGGGCATTTCGAGTTTCCTCATTAGGCCCCCGAAGCCATCCATGAAATGCTTCACAAAATGTTGGATTCCTCCAGGCCCGCCGCCCAAATGCCACTGTAGGCTAGGACCCATCACACCCCAGCGAAGCCCCGGCCCATAGCACACGGCAATGTCTGCATCCTCCACACTGAGGACGCCTTGCTGAATGAGATAGAGCACCTCTCGGTAGAGGGCCGCTTGAAGTCGGTTCCCAACATGGCCCGCGAGAGCTTTGCGCAGCCGGATCGGCTTCTTCCCGATAGACGCGTAGAACGTCATGGCTCGTTCAATCACCGCTTCGGACGTCTTCGCCCCGCCCACTACTTCAACCAGGGGAATGACGTGGGGAGGATTAAAGGGATGACCTATCACGCACCGCTCGGGATGCTTACAGCCGGACTGAATGATATCCATGGTGATGCCGGACGCGCTCGAAGCGAGGATCGAGTCAGGAGAAGCCGCTTCGTCCATCTGTGCAAACACCTTGGCTTTCAGGACGAATTGTTCGGGGACGCTCTCTTGGACAAAGTCGGCCTTCGACACCGCCTCCTTCATATTGGCAGTGAAAGTCAGTCGGTCGCGGCTTGCACCCGAAGCAAGGCCAATGACCGTGAGCGACTTCCATGCCTCATCGATGCACTTGCGCAAGTTGGCCTCCGCGTTTGGCGCGGGATCCGTCGCAATGACGTCAAAACCACTTGCCAGATACTGCGCCGCCCAGCTCGCCCCGATCAGGCCCGTACCGACGATCGCCACATTCCGAATCTTCGTATTGACCATACCGTCCTCCATCAAGAATCGTGTTTCCTCGAAAATTCTACCGCTCGCAACTCCCGATTTTTTGGTTATGTTTGCCGCTGGGGTACCAGGTTGAGCGTGCCGGAGTCCGCCATGGTGACGCAATCTTAGGGGCGAGACCGGAGGCAAGTCAACGAAGAGAGGCAGCTTTTAAGTCAAGTCCTGATTGACGTCCCAGCGGCGGCGGTCTCGCAACAGCCCGAGTAGGCTGCTCCGTGTTCCCCTACAGAGCTCAGACCAAAGAGGGCCGGAGTACGAAGTATTAGGATGTGATTTACACGCTCGTTGTCCCGGATCGTCAATTTTCACCAAAAAGGAGATATGCAACTCAAACGACTCAGAAGTCTCCAGGAATCAACCGGGCAAACTCAGTTCTGTCACACGTCGGGTGACGAAAGCAGCGGGTGAGCTCTCTGGGGCTTATCTCGGCACTCGCGCCGAGCGGAAACTTCAACCCAAAAAGTTCCTGGTCCACCGTTCAAGCCTATTTGATTGAATGACTGGAGTTGAGAGACTCGATGAACACCCTACAAGAATTGTCTACTACTAGTCTCCTGACCGTGTCCGGATCATCCTGGGATTTTCCCAACTGCGGCCGGGACTTCGGCCACCATTTCTCGTAGGCTGGGGCGGCCTGCCGAGGCTGATTGCAAACGACGGAGGAGCCCGTCGGAGGTTACCGCGCGTACCTCAGCCTTCTGGACAGTAGGGGGCGTCAGGCTAAAACGCCATCGACACACTAATATTTGCAGATTTTACGGAACTGTCGGCCTTGCGAAAAATCAGATCGATCTCGGCCCGCCGCAAGTTTCCTGGATTTATCAAAGCAGTGGTGATTGGAAACTTTATGAGTTGCGTGTTCGTAGAGCTAAGAACAGTGATGTCGTACATGGTCGCTGCGCCCATGGACGTAGAAACATTGGTCCAGCCACCGTTCAGGATCTGCGTGGCAACCACAGTGTCTGGTCCCGAGGCGTTCTGCTTGCCAAGAATTACTGTTCCTTGAACATTAGTTCCGTCGTCCCAGTGCGCACCCATAACGAGATTTGTTGTTGAGGTCTGCGGCCTTGCGGGAAGCGCAAACAATGCGGTCATACAAAGCAAGAAAGCTATTAAATAGTTTTTCAAGTTGGCTCCCTGAAACAGATTTGGTTTCTTGGCGATTCCGTACGACTGCAGTGACTTCCGAGGAGGGAGGGCCCCGTTCTTGCTTGTTGCAAAACCACGAGGATAATAACAGACGAAAGCGGGCTAAGCTACATGGCCTTTGGGACAGAATTGGTACAGCATACCCTTACTAACCCTCGACTGTCCTACATCAAACGCGATTTCTTCCAAACCAATGGCGGCAGTTCTAGGTTGACAGCGCATTTGAGATGCGCTCGGGAGTATGATTTTGCTCTTTTTTTACGGTGCTCGATACCAGCTACGGGCTCAGAAGGGGAAATCCAATTCTTGGCATTGACCCTGTATGCCGATTCTTGCACGCCGAGCGCGTTGTGTTCCGAGAAAAGTCACAAATGTTCACCACCCAAATTTGACTTCGGCCCTGGAGCCTCGACCAACATTAGGAGACTCTGACTTGTGAGACGCAATCAGGCGGTTTGCTGGATATGTGGCATTTGGGATTGCAATTGCCGACACTCAAGATTCTCATGCTAAGCTCCGTCAATGGAAATCACTTGCATATCCGGACGGTATAGCCAACCGGGTAGAATCATTCCCACCAGGGCCATAGAAGCCCTCGTGCGGGGGGCGACGAGTTCGGGTAGACTTCGCGGGTATAGAATCGAAAGGGGAATCAGGATGAAAACCGCAATTCTAGCGATTGCTAAGTTTATTGCCTTTTCAGCCGTTGATTTCGGGCATGCATAACGACCAACTTGTGGGCGCCTGGAAACTGGTGTCCGCCTCAAGCACAACATCGAGTGGGGAGCGAAACGAGACTCCCTATGGCCCCCACCCTCTGGGGTTTCTCACCTACATGGCAGATGGAAGGATAACTGCCCTGATCAGCTATGGTGGCCGAAAATCACTCTCTGGGCCTGTCGCGCCGCTGGAAGAGCAGGCCGAGGCCTTTAAGACATTTTTTGCCTATGGCGGGCGGTATATTCTCAGCGGTGACAAAGTAACGCATCACATCGAAATCTCATCGATTCAGAACTATGTAGGTAGGGATCTGGTCCGCATCGTCAAGTTCCAGGGTGATCAAATCACATTGGTTACGCCACCAACCCTGGTGGACGGAAAAGTCCAAACCGTCGAATTGATTTGGCAGCGTCTGCCAGACGGCTCGCGCTAGTCGCTGGAGCAGTTCGCTTCGCGATTGGAACCTCAATCTTGAGATCCTTGTTGCGTACTGATGGCGCCGAGACAGATGCAACATGGTTAGTTTCGTTCGGGGAATTACTCCGGAAGAGTTTTCCTTTCGAGGAACTCGCGCTGATCAAAATAACGTTCTAGAACCAAGTACGACTTCTGCATCAGGAACCAGGGACTCCATAAACCTTCCCGTCATCGGCTTTGACTCAGCAGCCCTAGCGAGGTCACAAGATTACGGGAAGAGTTTTCAGGCCCCTCAGTCCGAATGTAGAAGCCCACTCCGGCCGCGGGCCAGTAAGCTTCATCTCGGGGAAGCGCTGCACCAGATTCAGGATCGCAATCTGTCCCTCTAACCGTGCAAGTTGGCTTCCAATGCAAAAATGCGGACCCGCACTGAACGCAAGGTGTTGGTTGTTCAGCCTTTTCAGGTTTAACTGATTGGGTTCCTTAAATTGTTTTGGGTCCCGGTTCGCCGCACCAAGCATACATAAGATTGACCATTTCTTCGGTATGCGCTGGCCGCAAATCTCTATATCTTCCTTGAGCACGCGAGCTGTGAATTGCACGGGGCTCTCACAACGCAGAATCTCCTCCACAGCCGTGCGGATCATCTCCGGTTTCGCGCGTAACTCCGCTGTCTCTTGTGGGTGCTGCATGAGCGTGTACATCCCGTTGCCTATAAGGTTTCGAGTCGTCTCGTGCCCTGCGAAAAGCAGCGCGATGCACTGAGCGTATAGCTCTTCTTCGGTCAGCACTTCTCCATCTTCCTCGATGTCTATTAGGAGGCTAATCAGGTCGTTCCCTTTATTGCGTCTCCGCTCCGCTACGGTCTTTCGGAAAAAAGCGGTTAACTCAATAAGAGCATCTTGCGCCGCGCGTGCCTGTTCCACCGTGCGATCTGGACTGCCCCGAAACGCGGCTATGGCCCGCGAACAATTGACAAATGTGTCGTGCTGCCCCTGGGGTACTCCGAGCATTTCCGAAATAATGCGCACCGGCATGGGGTTTGCGAACTCCTGCATGAGTTCGACTTCTGAGCCATGCCTTAGCGGCTTTAGCATTCGATCAACGATGGCCTCGATTTGCGGACGCAAGCCTTCAATCGCTGCGGGCGAAAAGCCTTTATTGAGAAGTTTGCGCAGACGGGTGTGCTCTGGCGGGTCCATAAAGATGAGCCATAAGCTAAGCATGCGCGCGAGCTCACTGAACTCTGACTGGCTGCTGACCGGCAGAGTCAATAACAAATGCTGTGCGCGTTTTGCGGAGCACCTAGGGTCCTTGGCAATCGAAGAGCACTCGGCGTGGCTGAAAATCGCCCATACCGCCCATTTGCCGTCGACATCCACGTAGTGCAACGGACCTTCCTCGTGCAGGCGCGCGTAAGTAGGATACGGGTCCTGCAGGATTTCGTCGCTGAAGAGTATTTTCTTGGCCGGAACAGTAACACTCGGCAACCTGCACCCCCTCGCAAGAGCATGGAATTTTACTCACGCAGAGCCAGTAAGCATCTGACATTGAGAATAACACAGGGTGAGGCCCGAGTTTAGTCGATTGCAGTGTCTCTCGATGCTCGGCACTATCGGCCTCACTGCAACCAAGTTCAAATAGCCTCTACTGTCGTGACTTTCTTTTGCTGAATTGCGGTCGAATCAGTCGTTCCCGCAGCAACGCGATTCTCTTCTGTTCGTCGAAAAGCGCCGGCAGATTTCTGGCTGAATCCCATTGTTAACGTAGCCGCTCCGCTCAAACAGAAGGGACCAAGCACAACACAAGCCTCAAGCTCGTTGACAGGCTCCAGGGGATCAGGTGTAGTGTTTCTGAAACTGGAAAGGCCAAACAGCGTTGCTAGATAATCGTTGAACGGACACGGGGGCATAAGAGCCAGATATGGAAGTCAAACACAAACGCATACCGCCCGGCCCTCAAGCCGCCTATAGAACCACCGACGACCTCCTGGATTGGATGGGTCGTCAGTTCAGTCTCTTCGGTGACATCTATAAGGCCTCTGTGTATGAGACGAGCGTATACGCCATCAGGGACGTCGAGTTTGCGTACCATGTGCTCGTCGAGAACTGGCAGAACTATGTAAAGGGTCAGATGATTGGACGCGTTGCTCTACTTCTTGGCAATGGCCTTATGGTGAGTGAGGGGGAGCTTTGGAAGCGGCAGCGCCGAATGATCCAACCAGCTTTCAATCATGAATCAATCAGGCCTCTGACAAAACTGATTACGGCCGTCAATTCGGATCTCCTCAAGAGTTGGCAACTCGCAGCCCAAAGAAACGCAAGTGTGAATGTTACACGCGACGTAAGCGCCATGGCCATTGAAGTCGTACTCCGCTTCATTTTTGGTGATGATTACGAGCGGATCGGCTTCCATTTCGATCTCCTCTCCGACGAAAAGACACGCGACATGGCGTTTGCACGGTCGTTCCGAGCATTAGGGAAAATCATCCTTGAGGTCATCGATCGAAGACGAAAGGACCGCACATCGTCGACCGACGCTCTGGGCATGTTGATGCAGGCGCGCAACCCGAAGAGCGGCCAACTGATGCAGGATCAACAATTGATCGACGAGGTTCTCACGATGATCGTGGCGGGTCACGAGACTACCGCGAGCACCCTGAATTGGACCTGGTATCTGATCTCCCAGCACCCAGAGGTTGAAGAGAGGATGTCCAACGAGCTTAGCCTGACGACCTTTTCTGAGTTCGATGATCTACCTAGATTTCGCTACACACAGCAAATCATCGAGGAGGCGATGCGCTTATATCCCGCAGGGTGGCTGGTGACCCGTAAAGCGCTGCATGACGATTGGCTTGGCGAGTATTTCGTTCCGGCCGGAACTGAAATCTACGTTCCACCCTACTTCATCCAGCGGCATCCTGATTTGTGGGAGGAGCCGGACCGCTTCAACCCAGATCGTTTTCGACCTGAGAATGCAAAACGTCGGCATCGACTAGCAACGATCCCTTTTTCCTCGGGCCCGAGAAACTGCATCGGTGCGCACTTTGCTCGTATCGAAATGCTGATTCACCTCCTGACGATCGCCAGATATCTGCGGTTGCGTTACATTCCATCGAAGCCGATTGAGCTCGATGCCGGCGTGAATCTGCGTAGTCGATATGATTTCTTCATGTATCCGGAGGCCAAAACAGTCGGAAACCCGGAAGAGGCTGCCGCTGCCTCCGACTTGGACTTGTCAAACCCCCGATAATCCCGAGTAGAGAAGGCGGACTCCAGCGAAGATACCGCCGCTAGATGCGAGAGTATCGTTAGTAACCAAATGGCAGATTCTCCATTTGCCATGTTTCCTTGTGCGCTGCCCATACGGCCATTTCAAGGCGTGTGGACAGCCATTGAATCAGCCAGCTGACGAATCGCACTTGACACTTATCGGTGTTCTCACTGAAGGTACTTGAGCGCGGCAGTCTGCGGTGATGGAGTGAGGGGAAACTATGACCACGGGATTGGAAGGCAAAGTGGGGCTTGTGACTGGCGGCACGTCGGGTATTGGCCGTGACACCGCCGTACTTTTCGCGAGGGCCGGGGTCAAAGTGGTGGTTGCGGGCCGGCGTGAACTGGAAGGTAAGGAAACCATCGAGTTGGTGCGCGCCGCCGGCAGCGAGGGCCTATTTGTAAGAACCGACGTGTCGAAAGCCTCCGAAGTTGTTGCGCTCATCCAGAAGGCGGTGGAGAGATTTGGCCGCTTGGATGTCGCCTTCAATAACGCCGGGATCGAGGGCGTTTGGGTACCCATTATCAGACAATCCGAAGAAGACTGGGATCGGACGATCGACATCAATCTTAAGGGCGTCTGGCTCTGCCTGAAATACGAAATTCAGCAGATACTCAAACAGGGTGGCGGCGGAGCTATTGTAAACATGGCGTCGATTACGGGTTTGGTCGGTTCTGCCGGGGCAGCAGCGTACAGCGCCAGCAAACATGGAGTGATAGGGCTTACGAAGGTTGCCGCCCTCGAAAATGCTCGGAGTGGCATTCGGATCAACGCAGTTTGTCCTGGGGCCATTGAAACGCCCATGGCTGAGCGGATCTTTGGCGCTCCGGCGATCCACAAATATGTTCTCAGCTGTCATCCTATCGGCCGTTTTGGAAAACCAGCGGAGATCGCTGAAGCGGTGGTATGGATGTGCTCGGATCGTGCATCTTTCATGACCGGCCAGTCCCTTGTTCTCGACGGCGGTTTCCTGGCCGGTCAAAATTCTCCGAGTTAGTGTCGTCGTCTAAGCACTCATAATCTATTCTATTGTCGTATTACTCCAGTTTTGCGACCAGCTTCTGAAGCAATCTGTGTCTCAGCAGTAGCACTCCGATGCCGGTGCCGAGGGTGTCGGTAACAATATCTCTACCCCACCTTCATGTTGGTAGTAGGCCTCACAAAACTTCAAACACGAACCTAACGAATCCACCCAAAGCCAACGTAAAGACAGCAGCGGGATTCCCTAATTGCTTACAATTGAATTAGGCGCAAAGGAAAAAGCCGAATGGAACAAAACCCGCGATATTAATGAAGACGTTCCAAAGATAGCCAAGACCAGGCGAAAACTCCATCCAGGGCGACGTTAGGAACTTCTTGTGAAGAATCGGAAAGTGCTGGGAATATGAAGATCCGGTCTTTCACCGAAGTTATCGTGGTTGATCCTGCCTCCGCCCCCCGAGAAAGGACAGAATCCAAACAAACGATCCTTCTGAAGATCTCCCGCGTCGGATCCGGGGTTCCAAGATTCAGAGCGATGATTGCGAGCGAAGGGATTGAAAGGCAAGACGGCTGCGAAGGCCAAGATGCATGATACGATAAAATCGGTGCCTCCGAGGGCCGTTTTGGCGCCGTAACGCCGCTTTTTTTTGTTGGCCCATTGGAATTAGATCAGGCTCTCGGCCCTTTTATGACGAAATAGATCTTGAGAGTAGTACAACCAACTCCAGCGCGGAACAAGGACAGCGGATATTATCCAGCTTCTGAGCTGACCAGCATTTCCGACGGGGTGACTTGCATTCTACGCAGTATTCTTTGCCGGAGGAAGACCTGTGAAAGGATCTGAGGATGGGATTCAGTATGGCGTGATACCGACCGAAACCAAAATGACCATGACCGGCCTGCACCTTCTGAACGGTGTCATGAACGGAACTCTACCCGCACCTCCTATCCAAAAAACACTAGACTTTCGCCCCATACGGGTTGAGCGGGGGTACACAATTTTTGCAGGCGTACCGAAATCCGATTATTACAATCCTCTCGGTTCGGTTCATGGCGGTTATGCGGCAGCTCTGCTCGATTCATGCATGGCATGCGCCGTGCACTCGACACTTGATTCCGGATACAGCTATGCAACCCTGGAAGTTAAGATCAACTATGTACGACCCATCACGACCGAGACCGGGGAAGTTCGGGCGGAAGGGAAAGTCATCCATGCGGGAAAACGGATCGCCACTGCCGAGGGGCGCCTTCTAGATGCTGCCGGAAAGATCTACGCACACGGAACGACTACATGCCTCATTTTTGCCCTCTGACTCATAAAGCCAAGGTTTGCTTGGCCTGGGAATCTTCATCGGTTCATTGTCCGTAGGGTCTTTTGCTCAAGTTTATGGCTTCAATGTAATTCGCGCAACGATCGCCTTTCAGCACTTTGGTAGAGTCGAGAATAGGGGCGGCAACCATGTTTCCATCGCCGCCAAAACTGCATCGCGACAAGACACAGCCAACTTGTCCAAGATTATTCGACGAGATATTTGAGACCATACTTGTGCCAGTCACTGGTGTCTCTCCGATGATTCGGCGCTTTTCTTCGACCGGTCCCCGCTGCCTCTTTGTGTGACTGGCAGTCTCAAGCGCCACCTGTTCGGAAGTGTCCATCTATCCCCTCATGGACACTTATCGAGATACGCCCACGGCGGGCAGCATCCTCATTTACTCCCAATTCGTCCAGACTGCCGGAATAAGCTGTCGCTTGCGGTGAATTCCGATCAGAATGTAAAAGGTAAACCGGCCACGGGGTCTCAGCTCATAGGCTCTACTGCAGCCGGCTGAAACTCTTGACCTCGACCCATTCAGATGCGCAGGCGCAATCTTCGTGCCATAGTTGGGTCATAGGCTGGCGGCGATAATAGGATAGACATGGCCAATACCGCAATATGCCTTTTGTTCTTCTAACCTATTCATAAAAAGCGTCTTAATGGCGTTTGGTCTCCCAGAGCTTGCCAATTCGAGCCCCCCACAACGGTGAGGTCTCGAAGTTCCACTCAGGTGCAGGATTACGGAACTTCTTTAGACTATGTCGGTGTAACGCGTGATTAACAGTTTTCTAGTGCAACCATTCCCAAGCTAACCCATTTAATATCATCGACTTATGCGATGACCCGGAGTTTGTCTCGTAAATCAGTACTGGCACGCGTCTTGCAAAGGTACAGTCGTGGTGCGAATATTCAATTGTTATGTTCCGAAGCGCTCGCTGATTCTCGTATTCGGCGAGGTTGTCGCAGTCGGTGTCTCCTTTGCTCTGGCAGTCCTCATTTCCTTCGGTGGCGACAGCAAAATAGTCCTTGCAGAGCAACAAGGACTTCTCAAAATTTTGATGGTCGCGATTTTGGCCTTCCTTTGCGCCCACTATCTCGAACTACACGATTTGCGACGAATAAACAGCCGGGACGAAATAGAGTCCAGGATTCTGATGCTGATTGGGATCCTGTCATTTGTCCTCGCCTCTGTCAGTTATGTATTTCCGCGGTTCACAGTCGGCCGCTACGTGTTCTTGATAGGCCTCGGCATTTTAGCTGTGGCCTGGGTGCTCTGGCGCCGCATCTATTTACGCCTTATCTCTGTACGGAGGCTGCGGGAGAAGGTATATCTTTTTGGAAGCGGGGAACGAACTGAGCAAATCCGCGAAGCTATCGAGTCGCGTTCGGAGCTAGGAATAGACCTAGTTAGTATCCAATACAACAATAGTCAATCGTTCGACTGTGAGTGTCTGGCCAAAAACTTGCGAGAGTTGACTGAGCGTCGCGCGGTAGATCGCGTGATAGTTGCCTTGGCTGATCGAAGATCCGTCATGCCGGTAAATGAACTGCTAAATATGCGTCTGCTCGGAATACGCGTAGAAGATGGAATGTCCTTTCTCGAAAAGATAACCGGAAAGATCGAGGTCGACGCCCTCCATCCTAGCTGGATGATTTTTGGTGACGGCTTTCGATTGACAGATCGGCAGTGGTTTATCCGGCGGATTCTCTCCACGCTCCTCGCACTCGTGCTTTCAATTATTACCCTACCGTTGCTTCCGTTCATCGTTCTTCTAATCAAGCTTACTTCTCGTGGCCCGGTACTTTACCGACAAGAGCGCGTGGGTTTGCGGGGAAAGAATTTCGAGTGCCTTAAATTCCGAACCATGAGGAGCGATGCCGAAGCAGACAGTGGACCAACGTGGGCTAGTGATGAAGATCCTCGAATAACTTCGGTTGGGAAGTTTTTGAGAAGGTCGCGCCTGGACGAAATCCCACAGATTTGGAACGTATTGCGGGGAGACATGGCATTCGTAGGACCTCGGCCAGAAAGACCGGAGTTCGTATCGAAGCTCAACCAAGAAATTCCATACTACAACGTGCGCCACGCCGTTCGGCCCGGGATCACGGGCTGGGCACAGATAAACTATGGCTATGGATCTTCTGTTGAGGAAGCCAAAGAGAAACTGCGGTTCGATCTTTATTACATCCGCAATATTTCTGTGATGCTGGATTTACTGATTGTATTTTACACGCTTCGTGCTGTGATCATCGGCCGAGGAGTACGTTGATCGCAAGTTTCTATCGATGAATGGGTGCGGACAAACTATCGCGAAGATCTTTGCAAGCTCTGATTTGAGGAACTCGCATTCAGACTTGTGTGTAGAGTCCGACTGAGAAAACGAATGAATCTACACGGATTTCTATTATTGCTCACCATTTTGGCGACCGGGCTTGCAGTTGCCGGGGCTGTCTATATAACCATTCTGGCGCTAGTGGGGACCTGGTCGCAGAATGAGTCAGAGTCCACATTCGTGAGCCAAGAACCTGGTACACATTTTCTGGTGCTGATCCCAGCACACAATGAAGAAGAAGGAATCGGTCCAACACTTGAAAGCCTTCACCAACAAGATTACCCAGGAACGCTTGTGCGGCTGATCGTGATTGCCGATAACTGCAACGACGGAACCGCATCGATTGTTCGACAGGCGGGGTTCGAGTGCTGGGAACGTAACGAACCAACAGCTCCAGGAAAAGGACAAGCGCTTCGTTGGGCCCTTGACCGCCTCACCTCGAGCAGTTGGGACGCTGCAGTGTTTATTGACGCGGATACGCGAATCGGTCCGGAGTTTTTGACTGTAATGGATCGCCAGATCCAAGAAGGCGTCGTAGCCATCCAGGCGCGATATGAGTTTGAGCTTCCAGATCAGTCGTGTCTTTCATTACTCACTTTCGCCAGCAAGAGCGCGGAAAATAGTCTGTTCTGGCGTCCCAGAGAGCGCTTTGGGTGGATGGGATTTATTGTGGGAAACGGCTTTTGTCTAAAGCGAGAAGTCCTCAGAGCGATCCCCTGGGCGGCTTATTCCATCGTGGAGGATGTGGAATATTCGTTGCAACTGGCCATGCATGGCGTTCGCGTAAAATACGTGGAGACGACGCGGGTAATCTCACGGGCGACCCGCCGAAGGAAAGATGCAGCTCCGCAACGCCTGAGGTGGGCTTCAGGAACATTTCAGCTCATCCGGAACTACGTACCCAAGCTCTTACAATCGGGCGTCAAAAGTCGATCGCTTGGTCTGATCGAGATGGCCTTAGCGTTGACCCTAACCAGTCGCATTTTCTTATTTTATTTGACGTTTTTGGCCGCGTCATGTTCCCTACTTCTTAGTGCTTCAAGCGCGAGACCTTTACTGCGAATCATGGTCGTGGTTTCCGTTCTCTTGCTCTGTGTTTACACAGGGATGGTCTTATCCCAGATCCCGAAAATACGTGGCAGCCGTTTCCGTGCTTTAGTGACCCTCCCTTGCTATCTGAGCTGGATGATTTTTGTGCATGCGGCGGCCTTTATCGGTGTGCGGCGTGGCATGTGGGTCAGAACAACAAGGTAATTGGATCTCCTATGACAGCAAATCCAGTTCGCATTTTACACCTTATCGCAAGCAATTTTGTGGGCGGGCCTGAAAAGCAAATCCTGCATCACGCGCTGGATATTCGAGATTCAGGCTTTCAAGTATGGATTGGGTCGTTCCGAGATCAACTGGAGAAGCCTGCCATCCTGGCGCGTGCCGAAGTGCTCAACTTGCCAACATTCGAATCAAAATCCTCCGGTAGCTTTGATCCTCGCGCAATATTCGAGCTCGTGTCTTTCATTAAGCGAGAAAAAATTCAACTTCTGTGCACGCACGGTTTCAAAGCCAACAGCATCGGTGTTTTTACGAAGATGCTTGCGAGCATCCCACAAGTGGCTTTCTGCAGAGGCTGGACCGCCGAAACGTTTCGCGTGAGAGCCTATGAAATTCTCGAACGACGCTTGCTCCCATTTGCTGATCATGTCGTGTGCATTTCAGAGGCGCAAGCGGAACATTTCAGATCGCGGCGCTGGCCGCGCCGTCGAGTCTCCGTTGTGCACAATGCGATGCTGGATAGTCTGGGAATTCCTGTAGTATGCGACCGTGAGGGATCAAAGACGGAACTCGGATTTGTTCCGCCGACTCGGCTCGTCGGGGTCGTTGGTAGACTGAGCATCGAGAAGGGGCAGCGATTTATGCTGGAAGCGGCCAGAGAGCTAGTCCGTGAGTTCACTGACCTGAAGATAGTGCTACTTGGAGAAGGTCGTGAACGCAAGAACCTAGAGTCACAGGCAAGAGAGCTTGGACTGGAAACTGCGGTCGTACTCCCGGGCTTCCAGACGAATGTCGGAATCTGGATGAAGGCGTTCGATGTTGTTGTGAACTGCTCCCTCACGGAGGGAATTCCGAACGCGATCTTGGAGGCGATGGCGGCCGGGACGCCGGTCGTCGCTACGGCCGTTGGTGGCGTGCCGGCGCTGGTGAAAGACCGCGCAACCGGTCTTCTCGTACCTCCTGCGAACTCAGATGCGCTAGTGCACGGAGTGGCGGAGATTTTGCGAGATGCCGAGCTGGCCTCAAAGCTGGGAAGCGCGGGTCGGGCCTGGGTTCAAGAACGATTTTCAGCTGCAGGTCAACGAGATGCCCTGCTGGCTCTCTATCACCAGCGTCTTAACATCTCGAGTTCTTCGGCAGACAACGTAATAACAAGCGCTCTCCCGGCTCCAATTGAGGTTGTTTCGAGCACTTCATCCAAGCCGTTCATCTCCGTAGTAATCCCGGTGCGGAATGAAGAGGCGCATCTCGGCGCGGTGATACATGAATTGGTTCAACAACAGTATCCCCAAGATAGCTATGAGGTTTTGGTGATCGACGGCCAATCGACCGACGGCACTTCGCGAGTAGTTGCGCAGGCCGCAAACGCGGCGAAAGTAACAATCAAGCTGCTATCAAACCCTAACCGCCTGTCGAGTGCAGGACGCAACGTAGGTGTAGAACAAAGTTCGGGCGAGTTGATTATCTTTGTTGACGGTCATTGCCACATCCCGAACAGGAACATGCTGAGTGACGCAGCCGCCATTTTTGAGAAAACTGGTGCCCAATGTCTTTGCAGGCCACAACCACTGAACTTTGATGGAAACAGCACGTTTCAAACCGTCGTTGCAAATGCTCGGGCAACGGCACTGGGTCACGGCAGAGACTCACAAATATACGATAAAGTGTATGAAGGATTCGTAAATCCATCAAGCGCCGGTGCAATGTATCGCCGGAGCGTGTTTGACCGTGTCGGTAACTATGACGAATCCTTTGATGCGGCTGAGGACGTGGAATTTAATTATAGGGTCTTTAAGGCAGGGATGCCTGCCTACATCAGTCCCAGTTTAACCATTCAATATGAGCCGCGAGCAACTTTTGGTGCTCTCTGGCGCCAAATGGTCCGATATGGCCGAGGCCGTTTTCGCCTCATTCAGAAGCATCGTGACGCGTTCACGCTGGGACAGATCATTCCTGCTGCTTTTCTGCTTTGGCTTGCGATCGGATGTAGCCTTTCTCTCATCTCACCGATATTCTTGTTTGTTTTTGCTTCATCTCTTGCGATCTATGCCGCACTGGTGGCGTATTTTTCGTTTGCCATGGCCCGGCATCACGGCTTCGTACACTTAATATTTGGACCACCTATCTACTTTACAATTCATCTTGGGTTAGGCGCCGGCTTTCTTGGAGAATTCTTGTCGTTCAAAAGACGTTATAACTATGGACAAAACAAAAGGTACACGAACGAGCCCAACTCAAGGGCATATTTGGAACCGCCGTCCTCCGCTGGATCCTAACTGTCGCGAGGCGCCACTCCTTACTTCCTCAATGCTACTATCTGCCCCCACGTCCGAACAAGCAACAGGCCGGATCTTTAACGCAATGTCTGTGGACGTGGAGGACTATTTTCAGACTGAAGCAATGAGCAAGGCGATTCCCCGTGAAACCTGGGATGACATGCCGTGCCGCGTTGAGCGAAATACCGAACTGCTCTTTGAGCTGTTCTCAGAATATAACGTGTCCGCTACGTTCTTCTTTCTTGGTTGGGTAGCGGAACGCTATCCTCAATTGGTTCGGAAAGCAAAGCATCTCGGACACGAAATTGCCTGCCATAGCTACTGGCATCGCCCGATATATAGTCTTTCACCAGATGAATTTCGCAAAGATACGCATCGCGCCAAAGCTGCCATTGAAGATGCTGCGGGAGTCCAGGTCCAAGGGTATCGTGCCCCAAGCTTTTCCCTGACTCCGGGAGTGGAATGGGCCTCGGATATACTCGCTGAAGCAGGCTTCGCCTACGACTCGAGTGTGCATCCGGTGGCGCACGACCTGTATGACAACCGTCATGCTCGACGGGGACCGCATCAAGTCTCGGGGAGATCGTTGTTGGAAATACCGATCTCCACCGTGCGATTAGGCAAGAAAAACTTCCCTTTCAGCGGTGGTGGCTACTTTCGAATTCTCCCGTACTCATATGTTCGCGGCGCTACTCGAAGGCTGAATTTCGTCGACAAGCAACCAAGTGTCTTCTATATACACCCTTGGGAGATCGATCCCGGGCAACCCAAAATATCAACAAACTGGAGATCGCGATTTCGTCAGTACACGGGACTCAAAGATACCGAGTCCAAACTCCGGCGGCTGTGTAAGGAGTTCAAGTTCACCACAATGAGCAACGCTTTCTCAACGGATACTTCGATTCATCCTTCGGCTGCCTACACGCGAGACAAGGACATATCGATCTAAAGCTCCAAATGTACCCTGCTTTGTAAACATGTCGGAGACAAACAGGCACTCAACGCCCTCCTGTCGGGAGACCGCTCGATTTACAGGGGTATCCCTTAAGCTTTCTCTCACCTAGTGAAAAGCTAAGCAGGTCAGGAAGAGGCTGAATCGCAGCAATCTGCCATAGGATTATGTTGAGGAAGGGGCGTTCGAGAAGCTTGTTGCCGCCCAGAGCCCGCGGGAGTAAGGTTGTTGAGAAACAGCGCTAAGAAAACGAGGATGAAGAAAAACCTCATCAGGCATCAGCTCTTGAGCATGTTTGGAAGTTTGCCGTTCGTAGATCGCGCCAGTCGCCGTGTCTGTGGCAACGGACGGACAGTTTTCATGTTCCACCGCATCCTACTAGCGGGGGAGCCATGCTACGAGCCAGAGATGGTTACGCGGGTCAATCTTTTCAACGAGTTTATTGAATGGATATCTGAGGAATACTCTGTCATTCCTTTGGAAGCGCTATTTGCGCGTCGGGGAAAGACAACGGACCCAAAGCGGCCCGAGTGCGCCATCACTTTCGACGATGGATGGAGGGACAATTTTGTAAATGCTTTCCCGGTGCTCCGCCGAAAAGGAGTTCCGGCCACAATTTTCTTGCCTCTACGATTTATCGGGACGAAGCGCCGATTCTGGCAGGAGAGACTATGGACTTGTCTCAATTCCGTTCTACAACGCAAAGATTCTGACGAACTCCTCAAGCTCGTAACATCGCGATTTCCCTGGGCCCCACCAAATCGAACCATCTATAGTTCTTATCCAGAGCTTAAACAGCTGCTAATGACCAGACCGGATGAGGAAACACTAGACTTTGTTCAATGTCTGGCAGAATCGGCAAACCTGGACTCAGAGTTCTCTGACCGAGTGTTCCTAGACTGGGAGGAGATCCGAGAGATGCAGGCAGCAGGAATCTCCTTCGGCTCGCACTCGATGAGTCACGCATTGCTCACAAACATACGTCCGACTCAAGCTGTACATGAAATCGAGAATTCTAGGCAGGAACTGCGGGAGAGGTTAGGGGCAGAAATCGCGAGCTTAGCCTACCCCTGGGGTGCGTCAAATTTCATCCTCAGGGACATAGTACGGAAGGCAAACTATGATTTTGCCCTGAGCACGCGGCAGGGCCTGATCAGAGCAACGACCGACCAATGGATGGTGCCGCGAATCGCAATCAGTGACTCGATTTTGACGCTTGGGACGGCTGACTTTGCCCCTCGAAAGACTCGCATGTCGTTCGCGAAAAATGTGATGCTATCAAACGTATCTTCCGGGAGGTTTTGCCAGAACGCGCCAAAACGGCGAATCAAAATTGCATTTGTTATCGACCTCATCGATTCCTGGGAGGGCGGCACAGAGACTCACGTGCGCGAACTGATCCGGTCACTGGACCGTGAATATTTTGAGCCCGAGTTATTTTGCATTTTCGCTTCGGATGTTCCGGAGGACGAATTCCCTTGTAAAGTTCATTTTGTGTGTCCGATTGGGGCTAAAAGGTTCTCTCCATGGAAGCGCATGATCTGCCTGGTGAGAATGCTGAAGCATTTTGCCCCTGACGTCGCCCAAACGTTCTTCTTCGAGGGTACTATCTACGGTATCCTAGCGGCACGGATTGCCAGAGTGACGGCGATCGTTGGCACAAGTCGCAACATGCACTACTGGAGTAAGCTCACGCACCGAGTTCTCCTCCGCTTTGTCGCGAGATTCGCAGACCGTTGGATATGCAATTCTCGAGCGGTCTGGGCTTACCAAAGTGAGCAGGGCCAAATAGAGTTGAGTCGACTTGAGATCCTTCCAAATTCAACCAATTTTCAAGACTTCTGCCCCGCCACCGCCAACCATCGTGCCGAGGCGCGTAATCAACTTGGCCTGAGCCCGAGTGACTTCGTTGTTGTCTCCGTGGCCAACCTTCGACCACTTAAAGACCTTGGTACAGTAGTGGAGGCCGCTAGCCAAGTCTACCGGCGACTTCCGAGTGCTCGTTTCCTCTTGGTGGGCGAGGGGCCGCTGAAAGAAGAGTTAAGTACTCAGATACAACAGGCGGGACTCACGGGTATTGTACGGCTGACAGGGCGTCAGAGCGATGTGAGGTCGTACTTGGCGGCGGCAGATATAGGTCTACTCAGTTCGTTAAGTGAGGGAAGCTCAAATTCTCTCCTTGAGTACATGGCAATCGGTTTACCATCTGTCGTGTCTGACATTCCCGCGAACCGTGATTTGGTCCCAGGAATTTTTTTTCCTCCCGGAAGGCCCGAGAAACTGGCAGCCATGCTCTTAGACATCGCGCAAGATCACAGGTTACGCGACGAGCTCTCGCAACGATACCGCGAATCGGCAGCCCGACACAGCCCGGACTCCTTCAGGCTGAGAACTCAGGGCTTCTACGGCCAGCTTCTTCGCGGGGTCTTTTAGGTTACGCTGATGACTAGTGGAACTTCAGATCTGATATTGACTCGAGAGCTCACAGTGGAATGTGTGGACACGTACAGTGAGTTCCTGGGACTTGAGCGTTCGTGGAACGGGCTGCTGATGCAAAGTGATCGGCCAGTGCCCTTCCTTACATGGGAGTGGATATCGACGTGGTGGAAGCACTTCTCCGGCGGATCCAGACTGTTTGTCTTGGTCGCAAAAACGAAGGACGAAGAGGTTGTGGGAATTGCTCCCCTTCGCATCACAACGCGGAATGCGTTCGGAGTGGTGCCCGTTAGGTTTGTGGAGTTCCTAGGCTATAGAGGTTCCGTCGTGTGCGCAGATCATTTGGATTTCTTGACATGCCGCATTGACAGGCGGACAGTTTACATGGCTCTGCTTGATGCACTCCTCTCGCGGCGCAGCGAATGGGACTGCCTCCAATTCGGAGATGTGGCCCAAGACTCTTTGCTCCCGCACTTATTATCGGGACTCGCGAACGACTCCGCGTTGACATTCGAATCTGGGCCACAAGAGCGATGTCCTTATTTGGAACTTCCTGGGGAATGGGAAATTCTTCTCAGCTCACTAAAGGCAAAACGCCGCTCCTTCATTAAGACCAAACGCGAGAGATTGGAAAAGGATTACCAAGTTCACTTTGATCACGATTCCTTTCCGGATCATGTTTTGGAACAGTTAGGTGTCCTTGAGAAACTCCACATGTTGGCACGGCAGCGCAAAGGGGGAGAAGGGAATTTTGCGATTGATGAATATAGAAATTTCCATCATGAGCTAGCTCTGCGCATGGCTCGCGCGGGACATCTTTACCTTGCAAGACTGGATTGTAACGGTGTGCCGACAGCTTCTGTGTACGGTTTTTTCTTGGGCCAACGAGTCTTCTATTATCAAACTGGGTTCGATCCAGCTTGGGCATCTCAAGGTGTAGGATCTGTCCTCCTCGGAAAAGTTATCGAAGATGCAATTGAGCGGCTTCACGCAAGAGAGTTTGATTTTCTGCGAGGCGACGAAAGCTATAAATATCACTGGACCAAGAATGAACACATAATAAAAACACAACACTTCTGGAGTCGTTCGGCAAACGCCAGGTTGGCTGAAGCAGAATTCGTGGCGCGTCGCACACTTTCGAGGATGCGCTCTAAATTGCAAGATTGGACGGCGACTACAAAGGACTGATTACCCGTCTCCAAAACGATTAGTGCATCAAGAATGATGATTGGAACTACGCCAGGAAAACCACACGAGAGCGATCATGTCAATAACTAAAACTACCAATATCAGGCGCTTACTCTCAACAATGTACTGGCGTCGTGACTGTCCACAAGCTTTCAAATACCTAGAAATACTGCGTCGCGCAGAGTTCGAAGACTCAAGATTAATTGAGATGCGGCAATGGGAGAGTCTTCAGAAGATTCTGAAGCACGCGGGTCAAAATGTGCCCTACTACCGAGATCTGTTTAAAAATATGGGAATCCGGCCAGAAGACATACGTACGCCCGGCGATCTCGAGCGGATCCCCTTGTTGACCAAGGATCTACTGCAACAGCATACCAGTCAGTTACTGCAGACAGCTGGAGAAGAAGGCAATAGGCTTCCCAATGCCAGTGGTGGTTCGACAGGAAAACCAGTTCGGTTCTATCAAGATACGTTTTATTGGACCTTCGCTCGAGCGAGTCAGTGGTTTGCGGAGGGGTGGTGGGGAATTCAACCGGGTGATCGCATAGCATCCATTTGGGGCTGTGATCGCGACCTTCCTGATATGACTTGGAAGGAGCGACTGCGTCTGAAGATAGAACAGACAAGGCTGTGCAACGCATTCGCAATGTCTGAAGAGAGCATGGAGAAATTTGCACAGATGATGGTCCGTTGGAAACCGCGCTACGTCACTGGGTATGCGTCGGCACTCGAGGTATTTGCAAACTTCCTTCTGAGCAGGCCTGACCTCGTGGTGCGCCCTCATGCCGTAAAATCCACAGCGGAAGCGCTTTTCAGCGCACAACGCGTCGCCATTGAAAAGGCGTTCGAGGCTCCGCTATATAACTTCTACGGCTCCCGCGAAGTCAACAATCTTGCAGCTGAATGCCAAGCCCATGAGGGGTTGCACATCAACTCACTCGGACGGTACATCGAGATCGTGGACGAACTTGGAAAAGCGCAGCCGCCGGGAAAGCCTGGTCGAATCGTGGTGACCGACCTGACGAACTTCGCGATGCCTTTCATAAGATATGCCATTGAAGATGTTGGTAGCTGGCGAGGCAAGCCATGCTCCTGTGGTCGACCATTTCCACTGCTGGAACGAGTGTGGGGCCGCTCTAGTGATTTTATCGTGGCACCTGGGGGAAAACTGATTCATGGTGAATTCTTCACGCATCTCTTTTACAACATTCCAGGTATTGACCAGTTCCGAGTCGTGCAGCGGACCAAATCAGAAGTTCGTGTTGACATTGTCATGCAGCCCGGGGTTTCGTCCGTCCAGACCGATTTATTGCGCAGTCGCATTGCCGATGTGATGGGTCCCAACGTCAACTGTGAAATTCAAGTTGTCACCAGTATCGAAAGGCCCGCAAGCGGCAAACATCGATTCACGATTTCCGAGGTTCCAGTTCCTTGGAAAGAGACGTCCCTTGAAAATCTGGAAGAAGCTGGACCTATCCAAATTTGAGTCGCCAGCTTTCAAAACTGAATATCCTCAACCGAGGGTACATCAACTGGGTGTACCCTATGACGGATCCTGCTCGTTATCGTGGGTTTCGGAAACGACTATTAAAGTACGAAAAGCTCGAGAGAATTTCTTGGGAAGAACAAAGAGAGCGTCAGTGGAGCTCGCTGCGCCGGATTCTACAACATGCTTACGACACAACGCCGTTTTATCGCGACCGTTTTGACGGCGCAGGCGTATCACCTACTAACATTCGATCAACAGAAGAACTGGCTCGCATCCCCCCGCTCACGCGTGAGGACCTGACATGTCACTTAGATGATCTTTGTTCGAGGAAGTTTCCGGCCGAGGCTCTCCAGCGGGCTGCTACTGGGGGAACGACAGATACCCCCACACCTATTTTTCGCAGCCCACACTCCATTCTGGAGAAAATAGCGATCCAAACCAGATTCAACATCTGGGCCGGAAACCGACCCGGAGATAAAATATTTTATCTGTGGGGAGCTCGGCAGGACTATAACCAAAGTCCCGGCTGGAAATGGCAGCTCTACGATCGTTATCTGATGCGCAGAATTTGGGCACCTACATCTCTTTTTAATGAAAGAGTTTTCGAAGCTTACCGTGAATCACTGAATCGATTGCGGCCGCGCGTGATCGTTGCGTACCCGACGCCATTGGCATTGTTCTGTGAATACTTGCAAGATACAGGAAAGGATGTTCACCGCCCGGAGAGCGCTATTTGCACGGCGGAGTCGTTGCTCAGTTCGCAAAGAAAGGTTATCGAACATGTTCTCGGAGCAAAAATATTTGAACATTATGGTAGCCGAGAATTTGGGATGATCGCCGCCGAATGCGAGAATCACGTCGGAATGCACGTTAATCCCGCGGCAGTCTATCTCGAATATGTGCCAGTGGAAGGTGCAGAGATCGAAGGCCTGCACGAAATTTTCGTGACGGACTTACTAAATGAGGGCATGCCTCTAATTCGATACCGCGTAAACGATTGCGTAATTCCGGCGACTGATCGATGTCCTTGCGGCCGCAGCTACCCACTAATTCAGAAAATAATCGGCCGCACCGCTGACCTATTCCCCTTACCGAACGGAGACAAAGTGCCGGGCGTATCACTAACTAACCGAGTTCTTCAGGTTTGCCCTGGCCTCAGGAAAGTTCAAATCATTCAGGAAACGCTAAGCGAATTTCACGTTCGCTATGTCCCCGGTTCTGGATTTACCTCCAACGACCTTGAGCTCCTGAAGAGTAACCTACGACGCTTTCTACCTCCAGATCTTACATGGAGGTTCGAGCATGTGGTGGATATTCCGCGCGAGCGGTCGGGGAAGACGCGCTTTTGTATCTCTCGGGTCAAGGAGATCCCAAAGTGACCCCTGAACCGAGCGTCGAGCCATGAACACCCGCACTAAAGATCAGCAGGATCCGCACTTGTCCGCTTCTATTCACAATCGAATTCACATCTCGCGGCGTCGCATCGTCAAAAGCGTGCTAAGCAACTGGTCTGGCCTGCTGGTCAATGTAATTGTCGCCTTCTGGATGACTCCATTTGTAGTTCATCATCTGGGTGATAGTGCTTATGGCATTTGGGCTCTAGTCTTGCAACTGACCGGCTACCTTGGGGTTGTGGACGTGGGCCTTAGATCCGCCATCGTGCGCTTTGTCTCACGGTACCACGCACAAAGAGATGAAGTCGGTCTAAACCGCCTCTTGAATAGCATTTTCACGCTTTATGCCCTTTTTGCGCCGATTTGTACCGTCGTGGGACTCCTACTGGCATTCGTCGCGCTCCCGCGGATGCATATTCCTCCAGAGATGCTGATACACGCCCAGATCACGACAATAATTGCAGCCACCATTCTGTCCTGTGACTTTATCTTTGCAGTTTTTCACGCGGGACTTGCCGGTCTTTCGCGATGGGACCTCACCAACGGTGTTTCGATTTTCGTACTGCTCGTACGAACAGCGCTAATCGTATTTTTACTAGATCGGGGATTTGGTCTCGTCACGTTGGCGATTGTCCAGTTTTCTACGACGGTGCTGGCGTATCTCATTGAACTCGTTCTACTGAGGCGTTTGATTCCAAGCTATCAATTTCAATGGCAGAAAATTGACCGCGCGTACTTCCAGCCAATCGTCGAGCACAGCTGGTACTCCTTTCTACTTTCACTAGCCAACCGGTTGAACTATCAAGTCGATACGATCGTCATCGCCGCCTTCCTGCCGATCCAAGAAGTGACCTTTTACGTTATTGGCATGCGGCTTGTGGAGTACCTCCGGGACCTCCTGAACGCGACGACCGTAATCATCGCTCCACTCGCGAGTTCGCTTGAGGCGGTCGGCGAGACGGAACAAGTGGGAAGAATGCTGATTCGAGCCACAAAATATAGTTTGATCGTCGGATTTTTGGGAGTCGCTGCGATGCTCGGGTTAGGAACGAGCTTCATCCATATTTGGATGGGACCGAGATTTGCCGATCGGTCCGGGATGGTTCTGGTAATCCTGGCTGTCGGCCAACTGGTGTCTTGCACACAATTTGCAGGCGGCCATATCCTTTTTGGATTAAGCAAGCATAGGATGAACCTTAGCTGGACATTCATTGAGGCCGCCCTGAATCTAGGCTTCACTCTCGCACTTGTTCATCGCTATGGAATTCTTGGAGTGGCAGCCGGCACAACGATTGCAAATACGCTCGTTCGTGGATGGTTTTTTCCACGCGCGTTTCTAAAACTCTTGGGTGTCCGCTGGTACGAATACATCTGGCGTGGTATTGCCCCAGCGATCTTCCCAGCAGCTTCATTCCTGCTTGGGATCATTTTATTTAGGGCGTTTTACCCTATCGATACGTACCTCCATTTGAGCTTTGCGCTTTTGTCTGGAATTGGGCTCTCTCTCCCGGCACTCTGGTTCTTTGGGTTGGATCAGGCTGATCGCAAACTCGTTCTAGAATCTATTTCAAAACGCTCATTAAGACGATCATGAAGCAGCCAGTTCGCTGCTTCATGAGGATAGTCGTGAGCGTCGTTTCCTCGAGCCGCTCTTTGCCAGCAAAGAAGCTCGGTATCGCTTTGGTTTCGTCTGCGCCCAGTACTCCGATTACATTCGATTTTGGACTTCCGGTGCTTCTTCAGGGTTCTTTTCCGTCTCAGGACTGGCCTTGCCGGGTTCCTCGTTGAGAGTCTGGGCAGAAAATGGGAGTTAGCTGCAGTTCAGCAGTGCTAAAGTAGGGTGAGACTATCGGTAGAAGCCAAGCCACTGAAATTGTCGGCTTTTAGTTCCGACTTCTTCAGCGGCTCTATTGTTTTGCGTATAGGACTTCCGGCAGTCGGGAAGGTCAGCCGGCTCAAAGTGGACAGTAAACTCTAACACTTTATATCTTCGGAAGAGTGGCGATGACTCTGAACGATTTCTTCTTGACGCTAGGCGCCCTTCTTGGCGCAGGGCTCGCGATCCGTGGTTTTTTTAATCCTTTCTTGGGCCTCCTCGTCTTGATGAGTCTCCATTTCATTCAGCCGGGCGAAATGTTCCCTGCTCTGGCTCCCTTGCGAATCGAACTTGTGTACGGCGTCTTGATGTTGATCATTCTGTTGAGAGATAAATCTAGCGAGATTAAGGACATCCTCAAAAATGATCGGATCGTCCGCGCGACGCTTCGACTTCTGGCGGTGGTAGTACTCACAATCCCTTTTGCCATTTGGCGAGGGGGAGCGCTCGGGATGGCTGTCGAACTGAGCAAGATGATCATGCTGCAGTTGCTGATGACCTTCTTCATCGATTCTCAAGATCGACTTCGCTCCATTCTATGGCTTTTAGTGGGATTCATGATGTGGTTCTCCGGCAGCGCCCTCCTGGGATATCTTAACGGCCAGTACTACGTCGTGAATGGTGTACAACGAGCCGAAGGGGTGAACAGCATGGCTGGAGACCCCAACGAGTTAGCTGGAGTGTTGATGGCTTTCCTGCCTTTTTTGGTGGCTCTCGTGAGTTGTTCGAAGCGCTTTTTGGTAAGACTTCTGCTCATCGGCTGTGGGGCACTCACCCTCATTGTGTTAGTGTTGACCGGTGCGCGGATCTCCATGGTTGCGTTGCTGGCCTTAGTGATTTTTTATATTCTTCGATCGAGGCGGAAGGTTCTTAATCTTATCGTAGCTGCCGTTCTCGCTGCCGCCGGTTGGTTCTTGCTTCCAGCCCAATATCAGCAGCGATATCTTACGGTTAGTCACTATGCCGGGGGCGGGAAGCTCGACGACTCGAATGCACTCCGTCTTGCGGTTTGGGATGCAGGCTGGAGAATGTTCTTGGACCACCCAATCCTTGGCGTGGGTGCGGGGCAATTTGCGACTGCCTACGGTACGCTTTATCTCGAAAGAAAACACTCCGCTTGGATGCAGCCACACAATCTCTTTTTGCAATTAGTGTGTGAGCTAGGGCTGGTGGGGCTGTTTGTCTTCGCTTTACTCGCGGTCCAAATTTGGAAGGCAATCTCTGTGGTTCTCCGAATGAGAAGCTCTCCCGGGCTAGCGATAAATTATCATTTTGCAGTCGCATGCAACTTCATGCTGATTGGTGTCGCTTTGATCAGCACAGTTAGCCATACGCTCTACCGACCTTACTGGTATCTGCTCGCTGGGCTGGTGGCTGCCAATAAGGCCGTCGCTCTAAGAGTGCTGGACCATGAGAGAGGCTCTGAGGCCGAATTGCCCCACGAGGATCTAGAACGTGAAAACACATTTGGCCGTCTACATCCCGCGAAGAGAAGTGTGTGAGGTGTGTCTTCAGTTTGGTCCACCGACGACTGAACCGATGTAATTTTGCAAATAGTAGCCAAGCGAGTAGCGTTTTCCTGACCGAATGATCAGCGCGCGCACGGTCTTCATCGGCTTTCAATTACCGTATCCGTCCGGCGAATCCAGATTACCGTCTGCAGATTCTTCGCCCATCTTGCTGATGGCAGGTGCCAGGCGATATAGTTACTCTCCATGGAGTTCCACATGGACTTTCACAAGATCTGGCAAGAGC